>Ga0099364_10013794_pt1 | contig 10812 bp, 13 predicted proteins | sample TergutTh196P3_FD_73070 | JGI IMG/M metagenome (GOLD analysis project Ga0099364, IMG submission 73070) | Microcerotermes parvus P3 segment gut microbial communities from Pointe-Noire, Republic of the Congo - Th196 P3 | ecosystem: Host-associated > Arthropoda: Insects > Digestive system > Gut ...
GCGTTTCGCTATGTAAAACCTCGTTCGTGATATGGTTGATCACATTCGAACTGTTGATGATTTGTTCGGTAACGCTGGTCACAAAAACATTGCTGGTACTGATGTATTCCGAAATTTCCTGAAACAGATTTTGGTTCGTTGTCACTTCCTGCGTAATGTTGTTCACAATCGTTTCATTATAGACGATTTGATTCGTTACCGATATCAAAAAGGTCTGACTGACGAGTACCTGTTCGGTGATTTGGTTGTACAGTGATTGGTTATGGACAACCTGATGGATCATGTCGCCCATGATAATCTCGTTGTTGATGATTTCATTGGTGATATTCGTTAGGAGCGTTTGATTGCCCACTACGTTATGGACGATGTTTTGTACTAAAAACTCGTTAGCCGGACAAAATTCCGACGATATTGCCAATCAGTGTGGGGCTGTTCATCACCGCCTCGATAATAGCGTTTTTGAATTCGGCACTACTGAGCAAGAGTTCCGCAATGAATGCCTGAAATTCCGAGTTGCTCATGATGCTATTCGCCACCGCACTGCGGAAAGTGGAATTCTCGACAATCTTTTCGGCGATTTCCGTCTTGAACCTCTCATTCGAGATGATTCTATTCACAATGTCAGTGATATTTGCCGCAATCGTCGGATTTTTGCTATCGCCGCTGACTGAAATCCCTTCACCGGCTTTGATTGACTGCACCCCACCTCCGCCCCCCTGTATGATAACCGTCGTCCCGTTGCCGATGCCGGATGGCGTGTAATCCTCCAACTCTCCCTGATCCAAGCCCTTCCAGTCGGTCTCCCAAACGTTGTAGCGCAAATTGAACACATCAACTTCGTTTATAAAGCCTTCACGATTGCGTCCGCCGATGATAAAAATCCGGTCGCACGGTTCGGTTTCACCCAGCCGCACCAAACCTTTGATCAAGACCGAAGCCGCCGACCAGCGGGGATGCGGCATGTCGGGATACTTTTGATAAACCCATCTCCCTTCCAACTCTTTTACTTGCCAACCCACCGTGCCGGATGTTGTTTGCTTAAAATCCAAAACGGCAAGATGGGCATGAGCGATTGCTGTATCCGACTCGCTTGACCGACCGCCGAAACAGATGATTTCATCCCGTTCCTCAACATACTCTGCACAGCAGTCCCCCAAGATGTAGGGATTGCCGTTCCGCATCACGTCGGGACAGTAGAGCAGTCGTTCGCCCATGCTATCCCAGTCGAGCGTCAGGGGATTGATGGCCAGTGGATAGAGCATCTGCGTCCTGCCGCAGCTCGCACTCCAAGTCATCGCGATAAAGGCACCGGAAACGACCGATTTATTGTGTTCTTCATAGCCGACCGAGTTGAACCCGCCGAGCAGCAGAAAATCGACAACCGTATTCGACGACGAAGGTGCCGACGTGTTCCCTTTCGGTCTGCGACGTAAAATACCCCGTACAGGCAAGTTTTGATGCCGGGTATATCTCGCCATGTTCGACAATTTAGTGCCGACTGATCCGGCTTGACTGGAATAAGTTTTATAGTCGAATAATCCGTAAGGTAAGCCGGTATGTCCTACGTTCGACATGGAGGTGTTCTGCGTCTGGGTTCGGTAAGGTTTTCCGGTGGCAAGGGTCGAACCCTGTACCGAAAACAACACAGAATCCATCACGGACGTTGCCTGCACATCAAGACTGCAACTCTTGTCGCTGCCGCCGACAACAATCAGTGAACTCGAAAAATCCCATTCGCCGGAGGGGTACTGAATCGATGTGTTGACCGAACGTACCATCGGGTCGCCGGAGAGTGCCGGTCGTCCCGCAAAATTGATCGCCCCTTCCCCCATATCAACGGCATTCTGGACATAATCCTTTTCAAAGTTATAGCCCTGAATGACATTGGAAAAGCCGTTGCCCACGCATCCAGAGAGAACGACTAACTGATGTATCTTGTCCGACAGTTCCACGACCTTGGCATCCATGTTGAACATGGTTTTTTCCATTTCGGGAAATGTCAGTGCCGTCCATCGCTCAGCGGTAAGGTCGAAAGAGTAGATGAATGAAATATCTTGTTTGAACGAATCCCGACCGCCGGGACAGATGATGTAATGCTCGTTGTGTTGGTCAACATCAAGCATAACCTGTGTTACCAGTTCAGGTTGCTCGAAGGTGAGCATCCACATCCGATGGTCCTGTGCTTTGCGGGGTGTGGGTTTACTGTCAAAGAACAAGTGATCGAAATTGACATCTTCGCTCAGCGGCATGGCAATTTCCGCAGCGTCCGGGGACATCGGATAGGTTGACCGAGGAATGGTAACGCCGACAATGTTGATTCCATTTTGTGTTACCGCAAACTCAAAGAACGTGTTCCGAGAATCATTGAGGTCAGCATCGGGAATCGAAACGGTTTTATCTTGATGGATTTCTCCGGACGAATCCTGCCAAGCTCCCGTCTCGCAGCGATAGTGAAGTCGTCCATTCAAGAGCGGCGGATCGAGAGCAATGTTCACCGAAACTTACGTATCGCTGTTCACTTGCCAATGGCCCATCACTTTGGCGGATATTTTGTAACCGTTCGCCTCCGCAGTAACGGGTGCTTTGGGCAGCGTAAATGAAGTGGGACGTTCCGGCGAGAGCGTGTACGTCGGTCGTTTTAACGTGAGATTGGAAACTTCCTGTCCATTTGCTTCGACTTTGAACTGAAAGGATGTGTTGTGTTTGTCATCAATCAACAGATCATCGGCAGCAATGAGAACCGTCGTTTGCGATGCAAACGAACCTAAACTTTTCCATTCACCGCTACTCGGTTTATAAAACAGTTCACCATACGATACCGCCGGTGTGAGCGAAAGGCTGACCGCTACAGGCTCTTTGCCGTTAATTTGCCAGTCGGAGAATATATGCTGTACTCGTCCGTTGATGTCAAAGGTTCTGGCACTCGTCCATACTTCGTTATCATCGCTGTATTCCAATGCGCAACCATAAACGTTTTGAAGTGTTTTATTCTCACATGCCGGAAAGAGTTCGATGGTATTTTTGTTGACCGCCCCCAAAAGTTTGCGTTCTTCTACTTCTCTTTCGCTAGACGAAGCACCGGCAGGAATGGGCATTGCCGTGTCGCACCATTCCGGCAAGCAACCGGGATACATTGGGTTCATATAGAAGGCAACGGAATACTGGATTTCTGCCGTCATACTTCGCCGGGCATATTTTTGTGTCGGCAGTGCCAGAAATTCGGCGGAATCGTTGTATTGTTCCGCACCTTCTTTCGATTCATCTTTCCAAAAAAGCGAACCCACTTGCACATATTCCTGCTCTAACTTCGATGTCCAACTGCATTTGATCCGGGAATAGTGAATCGAATCGTTCGAGTAATTGACGTGCAAGCGTGCCGTCCTGAAATAGAGCATCTGCGGGTTTCCGCCATCGCCGGGAAAGACTTCGCCGTTTTCCCCTTTGTAACGGTCGTCCAGTGGTGTTACGGTAATCGAATCCGCCCAGAGCATCGGGATGCGTTCGACAACTGTACTGTCCGGTGTTGTTGTTTCAATAATTTCTGTAAAAAGCGGATGCGGTGCGCCGAGATAGTAGTGGTTCTTGTCCGGCTCATCGGTGAGTCCGAGTAATCCATTGATTGCATGCCACATGTCCGCTTGTGCTACGTTGATGTTCGTGCTGCAAGAATATCCGAGCGTTTTGGCATCAATCGTCAGTCCGCTCGACTGTTGCACTTCGACGGCATTGATACCCGGAACCCAGTGGAGTCCCGGTAGTAACATGGTGGACGGCGGCATTGACATGCCCTGTTTTAGCGTGGTTTTGCGGAATGGGCAAATTGGCAAAATGCAATGCCATTAGCCGGCTTCATTACCTCTATCCAATGGTTCAACGGCCCACCAGTATCCACACCAAAAGCCCAACGTAATCAATAGTCCGACGGCAAGTTCGATTAACAAGTTGGATAAAAATGAAAATTCACTTTCTGACGAAAAAAATCTAAACATTGAAGAAATAAATGAATATACCACCATTGAAAATATCGAAACGGTCGAAAGGAATAACAAAGAATCAATCGGTCGTAATTTTCTGGAACTGATTTGATGTACAGCGACACATAACGGTATCATTAACACAAAGAATAGAGCGGAGAGAAATGCACCAATCCACCTGAAATCATTATTCATCTTATGAGAACCGTATTCAGAAATACTATTCGCCACGACAGTCCAATTTTTGGTCATATTGTCTGCTCCAACGTAGTAGCCCAGATAAATTAAAGGTATCCAGAGCAAGAGTAGAAAATAAAATCTTCGCTGCATAGTTTCTTTTAATTCTTGTGGCAGCAAATCTACGGATATACATTTTTCTCCAGATACGAACATAACAAGGAATGCACCAAAAGTAGCAGTCGTTGAGGGATAAAATGTGACATTTGCATTCAGAACAGGGGTCATCTTTATGGCAAGCGTTAGGAAATAGGCGGGGATACCTGCTACAATAGTGGCAGTAAGTAAACAAATTATTTTTTGAATAGTATCTGTCTTTATGTGCGATTGCCAACAAAGCACAGCCATAAAGACGCAAACACCACCGACGAAAAATACGCCGATAAAATCTCCCAACTTTATCGCCGACGAAAGCAAGAAGAGGGAGGCTCCCAAACAGTATACAAGAACGTCTACTGGTTCTTTTTTTTCTATTCTATGCACGACAAAGCAAAGCATCGCTAATACTATCACGCCTCCGAATAAAAGCATAACGTTGCTGAACGCTGCCTTATAAAGAATTTCTGGATAACGCAAGATTTCTGAGGCAATAAACACAAAAATTATCCACAAAACTTTAATACGAATATCCCATTTTTTAGCAGCAAAAAAATTTTGTAACATTGCCTGAATAGTAATGCAAAACTCGCAACGATTCTTCCTGAAATCACCGTTTCATTGTACCGAAATTTCATTTTTTTTGCAAATTGGTCTTATGCCGAACACGCTCACGACACCTTAACCGGCACGCCCGTTTGCAATTTATCCTCTAATTTCTGAAACATTTTATCAAGCCGATCCAATACCGGTTTCAAGGAATTATCCGAAAGTTCTACTGGTTGCTGATGATTGCCGCCTAATCGCTGTGCCTCACCTTGTTTGATCAACTCATCGCTGCGCATACAGTAAACCCCTTCCAATCCGCCGCGAACAGGAAGCCGCATGGCGGCATCGAGCATCATCTTTTTGGACTCCGCTTCCATTTGAACTTTTTGCAAGGCGATCTGCTCCATCTTGTCGATTTTATGTCACTCAACGTCGCTGCGCTGCCGTAATTCTTTGCGGTTCTTCAGGCTATCGGTTTCTCTTGCATGTTCCGTTGTAATTCTCTGTCGCCTTGTTTGATATGCTTTGTATTCCTTGCTTTGCTTGAAACCCTCTTCGTGTCGTTGCTGGATTTCTTTCGTCTCTTTCACATATTCAGGATTGTTTTTGACATCCTCAATGCCGCTCTGCTTCTCTGTTTGCCTCATACAACGCTTTGTCGATGGCTTGTTTGCGGGCGGCAGGATTGGGAATACTGGAAAGAATCATTCCGCCGACTGTCTAGCGTGCCATCGACCCGATGATGCCAGGACTAATCATTGTCCGACCGCCGAGTCCCGCGGCTCCCATCACGCCCCTGCCTGCCAGTCCCAGCCCTTGTCCTGCAAGTGAGAGTGCGGTCATAACCATATTATCCGGTGTTTGATTGAATTGGCAATTTTGTCATTAGGGATGTGTTATTTACGTGAAAATGGTACAATCCTGTGTGAGGCACACGAAAGATGGGGGGAGCAAGATAATGGTCTTTATCGGATTGACACAAGAACAGGTGAAGCAACTAGAAAATGAAGTTGTTCCGAAACGTGCAAGATTACAGTTGATTCGACTGCTTCGTGGTAGCGTTTCTTGTGATGATACAAATCTTACGATTGCTCGTACAAATAATGTTCTTAATATCTGTCAACACGTACTTGGACGCCCAACAAGTATCATCGAAAAGGATGGGAATGGGGACTATTTTTTTGTCGATATTGGCTGGATACGTTCGGAATTCGAGTGTGTATTTCGACGACCTGATACGGCTGAACTTATAGAAATCTTGGCGGACTTAATACAGAATGCGTGGTTAGATTGTAATGAAGTGAACAACATTTTATCATCTAACGGGTGTGAGTTCTGTTTTACTGGACATTATATGTCTGAAGTCTCCGTTGAAATCACGCCGGTCGAATCTATTGAGGAAGAAGCAGAATTTGAAATACAAAACATCCGTACTTTATTGAATCGAATGGACATGGCTCTTTCAAGTACGGACTACCCCGGAGTGTTACATGCGAGCGCATCCATTCTGGAAACGTTGGCAAAAGACACTCTTGCATCGCCAACAATTTTAGATCAATCCTTGGGAGCTTTTTTTGCCAAATATAGGGCAAATTCCCATTTGCCTGCACCGGTACTGGATTACATTCACGCAATCTATAATAGGCGAGGTACAGAACCACTAGCGGGACACGGGAGTGTAACACCGCCAACCATTACCGAAACCGAAGCCGTAGTAATTTCCGAAATGACAAAAGCGTTCCTTCGTATTGAGCGAAAACTATCAAGTGTGTGTATCAATCTTTCTTCATCGCCTCGTGCCACGCCCTAAATTCTTCCTGATCCCAGAAATGTAGTTTACCATCATTAACCGTAACAATTTTATCTCTGTCGCCAATAATGAAAGCAATTTGCTCCGGGGTCAGTTCCAGAATGGTATTGAGAGCCAGTCCCGCCTTCAGTGCCGTATCGACGAGTTTGTAAATGTATTCCGGGTCGCTATGATCAGAAGTATCCGAGTCGTTTCTGGTTGCCGTAAAGTACAATACGTACCGAGTAAGGTAGAACAGTCTTGCGTTTTCTTCCCGATGGATATTAAAACGTTCTTTCCACGAATTGAAGTCGCCATGATAGGATTTTTCAACGTACTTGTAGGCATAATAGGCAAGACCATCGACTTCGGTCTCAAAGATCACCGTTGCCGCTCTGTCCGTCCAGACCATCTGTTGCGCCGAAAGTGCCAGGTTCCGAATGATTCTGTCCTCTTGTGCTGGTTCTAATTCCTTGACGGCTTCCAGTGTGTTTTTGATAAACTTTCCACGCACGTAGGCATCGAGTTCTGCCATCTGCTTAACTGTCAGTTGCCGCATTTCGACCGTGTACCCATCGAAGAGTTCAAGCATGATCGAGGCATTGGTAATTTTGTCCGAGTTGGTCATAGGGGGAGGAGTTAGAAGTGAGGAGGTAGGAGTTAGAAGGAAAGTGTGAGGAGGTAGAAGTTAAAAGAAAAAAGTTTGAAGCGGTGCTTCTAACTTCTAACTCCTACATTCTATCCCACTCCTCCAGCCCAATATCGGTTGTACGGATCGATGATGTATCCGTTAAGGGTTGAGCAAAGTGTAGGATTCATATTGAATTGTCCTTGCAAGGTAAAATTCACGGCACTGCCCCCTTCAGTATCAACGTTCAAATTAGACATGCTGACATTTGTAAAGGCACAGAACTCCCAGAAACTATCAGGACTGCATAGTGCCGGATAGATTCGCAAAAGAAGATTTTCGCCCACCCGCGACACATCATCAAAATTGCTGGACGAAACAGTGGCATTGATCCCGCAACTGATGTTTCCGCCCTCCAAGACGTGTTGAAACTTACCGCTGCAAGAATTGTTATCAATGATCGGCTGAATGCTAAAATTGAGCGAACAATTTTTGACACACAGAGCCGCCCAGCCGTTAGGGGTACTTGCAGGAATGGGAGTCCCGTCGTCTGCCAACCTTTAAAACCGAATCCCTCCCGCTCCAGGTTGCATGAACGTGCGAGGATTGATAGCAGAAGGCACATCGATAATCGCTGCCTCCTCAACAACGGTGAGTTCATCGCCATCTTCGCACCAGTTCGAGATAAAGGTCGTGATGTACTGGTTGGCATCCCGACTTTCCCAGTTGTAGGTGATGTCAAAGCCGGTAATCAAGACCGCTCCCCGATAGTGCATGCCCCTTTGGGTTGTTCCTTGTCCTACCGTGGCATAGCCGTTGAAAAGATAGGTCTTGCCCAGTTCTTCGACAGGCACCGTCGCAAATCGGGAGTAAGAACCGTTGAAACTTTCTATGCCGGACATCTGGACACCAAAGCGTCCGGTATTACTTGCATAATGCTCGTGTACTGCAATGATGTTCGACAAGTTCCAATTTTGCAGCGTTGAAACGATAAAGACGTTCCCGACCGCTCCCAGTCCGTAGTCCCCCTTATTTCGCAGGGATAACGCTCCGCCATATCCTGAAATCGTTTTCGTTGCCATTGGTTAAAATCCTCGCGGTCCTGAGACTTGAATGTTGAAAAAAACGCCATAGACGAAGCCGGATAAATTACGGTTCTTGTCTGCCATTGCATTCGCAATCTGCATCGGCAACACTTCGATTTTGTAGAAGTTGTAGTTTTCTCCAAAATCAATCCCGTTCATCAAGTTGTGATTGCCCTCAATCAACCAATCGATCAACACATGGGCGATGAATGATTGATCCAGATTCCAAGCACCCGTCGTAACCGTCGCCTGAAACTGATAGACTTCGACATATTCACAGGATGAATGACGGTTCGGCGTAACATTGTTCAGTTGCAGAATCAATTCCGGCAAATCCGCCGGCATCAGTTCCTGCTTGTAAGAGTAGCGGTTATTGATCGGCTTGTCATACCGGATGATGTTGACCGGTTTGAATGCACTTGCGATGTCAGCGTTGGACAGAATGTATTCCATCACTACATTGTAAATCTTTTTTGAAGGATTTTTGGTATGGGTTGTCATTGCCAAATAAAACGAACGGACTGCATAAATGCGTCATACCAACATTTCCGCAAAAGTCATTTTTGGAGAGGAGTCAGGAATTTTTGTTTCAGACTTTTCTCCTCTGCTTGTGAACGTCTGTTCTTTCTCTTCTATCTCCTTACTCCTGACTCTTTAAATAGTTCCTCTATCGAAAGCCGAAGGGTATCGACCTTTTCCAAATGCTGATTCTTTCCAAGCCGTCCGGATGAAACTGATGATGCAACATCGTTGCCGATCCGTCCGTTGAAGCAATCATAGACAAGTTCCGAACAACTCCGGTAATTCTTGTTGAAATTCGTGGCGATTCCAAAACAGAATCGGTCTCGCAAGCCCGCCTGAGCGAGGCTGGCATTGGAATAGCCTTTGGTCTCCCGCGTGGCTCGTTCGGCATTTCGGGCGGCTTCCTTCGCGGCTTTACGGTCTTTCGGACGGAACACATCGTAAGTCAAAATCCCTTTTCACGTTTGATAAAGTCATCAACGGTGTTGATATTGCCTCCCAACTTTACCACTTCCCGTTCGGCACTCCCGGCTTTGCCGAGAGTGTCATAAACTTTTCCGTCTGTGCACAACGCCGCGTGGGTGTAGGGCGATCTGGTGACTCCGGTAATGATTTTATTGGTCATCGACCCGCTACTTCGTTTGAGTAATACGTCGCCGTCTTTCAAGGTTTTTGACGGTGATGTATGCAGTTTTTCCTCGCCGTCATTCCCATCTGCCATTTTCCTTCTTGCCCGTAAGATGACCGCTTTGACACGAGACGGTGTGCTGGAACGGATTTTGCACCGTGCCGCCTCTTCGGTGGTCATTTCACGAAGTTCTTGAAGTCGTCGCTCTTGATACTTATTCATGACTCTCTGTGGGGTTGATAACTTTGCATTCGGTTAATATTTCTTTCGGTGGCTTTGCTGGCGGAAAAGGGAATCATCGAACCGAGTGCAACACCCATACCGAGTGTTACGGTCGCACCTCCTATTCTTTTGGCTTTATCCCATCGATCCGCCATCCAGGAGGGTGGGGATTGCCGGGGTTGCCCCGTCTTGCTCTTTCGTTTTTTCGCAAGTGTATTTTTTGGCTTGCCCAATTTCATCCAACTATTCCAACTCATTTGTTTTTCTCCCTCGTTACTTGCCGTTTTTGCATGATCTCCCGCATTTGTTCAATCCTCGCCGCTTCCTTTGCTTTTCGTTCCGCCCGAATTACTTTGATGGACTTTGAAAGGTTCTCGCTGATTTCCTTTTCATGTTTGGCAACATTTTCCGCAAAGACCTCTCGTATAGCGATACAGTTTTTACGAACGATTTCTGCCTGCTGGCGATAAAATGCTGCCTCTGTATTGTTACCCGCCTTTTCATCTTTAGCGGCTCTTTGTTCATAACCATCGATCAGTTTTTGCTCCCGCTTGCCGGGCGTTGTGTCCATCAATCGTGCTTTCGCCTCCTGCAATTCTTCCCTTTGTGTTTTCGGTTTCACTGCGACGGGCTTGATCGGTCGCCCGAAGTTTATCGCCTTTGCTTCCTTTAACAATCGCTTTGTTTCCGGGCTAAAATCAGTGGTCGGTCTCGTGTGCAGTTTGAGCAACCTTCTTATCCGTCTTTTATCCGGTCGATGCTTCTGTTCCCATCTGGTCGAAAACGGTTTGGCTTTTTTTACGGTATCACTTTTTTTAATTTCCCCGCCGCTTTGCAAAATAGCAATGGCTCTTTCGTAGAGCGACCTCCCAAAGTTTTCAATAGGTCGGTTCGTTTGAGCAATTTTGTGTGCAAGCGAAAGGCAAACGTTGTCTGATCCGCCAGCGGCGAACGTTTGGCAACCTCGGCGATGACACGGGCAAAATCATTCACCTGCTCGACGTAATCGCCATCTTTTTTGAGCAATAAGTCCGGCTTTTTGCTGAGTTCCCGCAACTGCCGTACTTCACCGGAATACGCCG
>Ga0099364_10013795_pt1 | contig 10812 bp, 8 predicted proteins | sample TergutTh196P3_FD_73070 | JGI IMG/M metagenome (GOLD analysis project Ga0099364, IMG submission 73070) | Microcerotermes parvus P3 segment gut microbial communities from Pointe-Noire, Republic of the Congo - Th196 P3 | ecosystem: Host-associated > Arthropoda: Insects > Digestive system > Gut ...
TGCCTATCCGCAGCCAGTTAAAGACATTACTCCGGCTTACGTTTAAGGTGGCTGCGAGGTTCTCGATGTAGCTCGTCATGTTCTTGTGGCCCAGGGGGGCAAAAAGCTTCTCCGCCTGAATCCGGACAAGGAACAAACTGACTGAAAGGATGGCATTGCTGGCTATTTTGAAATAATCCTGGATGCCCTGATCCAAATCCAGGGGGCCGTAAGAAGCAACATACTCAGGGTCAAGTATGTTAACGCTTACATGATTATTCATGGATTCATCATAATACGAGTATTGGATAAATCAAGCTATTTTTTAAAAAATCCTCGATTTTGGGTCATTTTTGGCTCATTTTCTTCAAATTTTGGTCTAATCAGTCAGACTTACAGGCGATTTTACCGTCCGGTCTGGTTTTATTGATTAGACTAGAATAAGAGTCATAAACCAGTCCAATCAGATTGGTTAGACTAGAATGGGATAAAAAACCAGCTTAATCAGATTGGTTAGACTACAATAGGGTTTCTATCCGGTTTGGAACGGTTGGTTGGACCAGAAAATGATTCCTACTAGGCCTAGTCGTTTGGTTAGACTAAAATAGGAATTACAAACCGGTCAAATCCAATTGCTTTATTTTTATTGGATTGACCCTAACCACCCAAATGTAGGAGATATTACTAATGCGCAGTGAAAAAGAAGTTCTAGATTTAATTATTGATATCGCACATAAAGATGAACGTATTAGAGCTGTATTAATGGATGGATCTCGGGCAGATCCTGATGTAAAAAAAGATATATATCAAGATTATGATATTAAATATTTTGTAAAAGATATAACTCCTTTTTATGATAATACGGAATGGGTGAAAAAGCATTTTGGGGATCCAATAATTATGCAGATGCCAGAAAATATGGATTTGTTACCTCCATCAGGAAATGGTCATTTTTGCTGGCTAATGATTTTTGATGATGGAACCCGGATTGATCTAAGTATTGAATTCGAGGAATATATAGATGATGGTGAACCTGTTATATTGCTATTGGATAAAGACGGTACATTTCCAAAATTAAACATAAATAAAAATTATTGGCATATTAAACCACCCAGTCCAAGACATTTTTTTGAGTGCTGTAACGAATTTTGGTGGTGTCTAAACAATGTTGCAAAAGGCATTGCCAGAGATGAATTACCTTATGCAATGAGCATGTTTAATAGAATTGTCAGGGATATGCTTGAAAAAATGATTGAATGGTATATAGGAGTTAATTATGATTTTTCCATAACAACAGGCAAGATGGGTAAATACTATAAAAAATATTTACCTGAAATATTATATGAAAAATATACTAAAACATATTCAGATGGAAACTATGAAAATTTGTGGAATAGCATTTATACAGCATGTGAATTATTCCATATTATCGCAGAAAGAGTTGCAGAATATCTAAGTGTATCATATAATCAACATGAAGAAGATGGAATGATTAAATATTTGAACATGGTAAAGACAGATTGCAATTTGTTACTGGAGGATTATTAACAAGGCCCAGCTGGGCCGGAACAAAATTTGCTTTACTATTTCATCTTCACCACCCCACTTGCTTTTTTGGGGATTTTTTTCTATAATATAGTCAATTACGTAATTGTCACGTTCGGTAGTTTTATCAAAAGGATTTAATATTATGGAAAATGCTAAAAAGACGTCTTCACTATTCTTTTATTTAATAATCCTTGGCATATTTATTGGTATTAGTGGGTGCGGCAATGGTAGCGTAAGAGACAGCGAACCGGTCATTTATACATCTTTTAGGGATGTTCCGGGGGTAACAGAAGAAGAAATACATGCTGTCCAGGTGCTTTTGAATCAGGGCATCTCTTTTGTATATGGAGCGCTTCCAGGTACTGAATCATTCAACGATATAAATGGTGAAATAGGCGGCTTTACCGCTCTATTTTGCCGGTGGCTAAGCGAACTGTTCGGGATCTCCTTTATCCCTGAGCTTTATGAATGGAACGATCTATTGCTGGGTCTTGAAAGCGGTGTGATTGATTTTACAGGAGAGCTGACTGCATCGGAAGAGCGGCAGCTCACCTATTTTATGACCGAAGCAATCGCCAATCATTCGGTTGTATATATAAAAATTACCGACTCCCCACCCCTTGCCTGGACGGCAAGCTCGCGGCCCCTGCGTTATGGGTTCCTGGCAGGGGCGATCACGTTTTTCGATGTATCCGAGCATAGTTATGCCCCATTTGAAGCGTTTTTTGTTGACAGCTATGATGAAGCGTATACTATGCTGATAAACGGTGAAATAGATGCCTTTATTGATGAACACACCGTGGAAGCAGTGTTTGAAAGATATACCAATATCTCCATCGAAGATTTTTTTCCATTGATTTTAATACCTATTTCTTTGACTACCCAGAACCCCCAAAACGAGCCGATAATTTCTATTGTGCAGAAAGTGTTGCAAAACGGAGGCCTTCGGTATCTTACAGAACTATACAACCGCGGTACCTACGAATATACAAGGCATAGACTTTTTATGCACCTAACAGAGGAAGAACTCATCTTTATAGAGAACAACCCGATGGTAAGGTTTGTGGCGGAACATGATAATTACCCCCTAAGTTTCTATAATGCACATGACAGGGAATTTCAGGGAATATGCCATGATGTTCTCCGTGAGATTGAAATGCTTACGGGGATTCGTTTTGAACTTGTCAACAATCAGTACGATGACTGGGCAGTTATATACAAAATGCTTGAAAGCGAAGAAGCTGCCATGGTTTCGGAGCTAATCCGTACTCCCGATAGAGAGGGGCTTTTTCTTTGGCCCGAAAACGCCATTATGACAGATTATCACGCCCTTCTTTCGAAAATGGAACATCCAAATATCCAAATCAACGAAGTAATGTTTACCAGAGTGGGATTGGTAACCGGTTATGCCCACACTGAAATGTTTAACCGGTGGTTTGTGGATCATAGATATACTTTTATGTATGACAATTTTGATCAAGCCTTTGCAGCTTTAAGCCGTGATGAAGTAGACATGGTGATGGCAAGCAGAAATCAGCTTCTTGTTCAAACCCATTTTCGGGAAATTCCCGGTTATAAAACAAATATTCTTTTTGATTTTCCTTTTGAATCAACCTTTGGATTTAACAGGGGTGAAGCAATACTCTGCTCGATTATTGATAAATCACTAAGTGTAATAGACACAAGGCGCATTGCGGATCATTGGACACAGAGGACATATGACTACCGCCTTCAGGTGGCAAGCGCCCGGCTTCCATGGCTGATTGGCGCCTTTAGCCTTCTTGTATGTGTTTTGGTTCTGGCGTTTTTTATGTTTACTTTTAATTCCCAAAAAAAAGCCGCCAGAGAGTCAAACAGGTTAAAAAGTGATTTTCTTGCAAAGATGAGCCATGAGATTCGCACTCCCATGAACGCCATCATTGGCATGGCAGAAATACTATTAATGAAGGACCTGCCGCCCCTTATAGAATCGGGTGTTCAGGATATTAAACAGGCAGGAAATAACCTTATCTCTATAATAAATGAAATTCTAGACCTTTCTAAAATAGAAGCAGGAAAACTGGAAATCTTTCCTGTGGCATACCGGCTTTCATCTCTGGTCAATGATACGACCAATATAATCAACAGCCAGCTGGCCGAAAAATCTGTCAAATTTTTTACTAATATTGACGGCAGCATCCCCAACAATCTTATTGGAGATGAAGTTAGGATGCGGCAAATTTTACTAAACCTTCTTTCAAATGCAGTAAAGTTTACAGAAAAAGGACATATTGGTTTGGCCATTAAACCTGAGAAACGTGAGGATAAACAGATTTGGCTTGAAATCATTATCAGTGACACCGGAAAAGGCATTAGCCCTGAGGATCAGCTCAACCTTTTTAACGATTTTGTCCAAGTGGATGGAAAAAAGAACCAAAGCATTGAGGGTACCGGTCTTGGCCTTTCGATTACCAAACGTCTGTGTGTAGCTATGGGCGGGAGCATCAGCGTAGAGAGCGAATACGGCTATGGCAGTGCCTTCAAGGCGATCATCCCTCAGGGCATTAAGTCAGAGACACTCTTTTTTGAAGCAGAGAAAGAAAAGCAAAAACGAAGTGACTATTTTATAGCAGGTTTTACCATTCCCTATGCCCAGCTTCTGGTGGTAGACGATATCGCATCAAATTTAAAAATTGCCCAGGGCCTATTAGCTCCATTCGAGGCAGTAGTAGAAACCTGCTTAAGCGGCGATGCCGCCTTGGAGCTGATAAAACAACGCGCCATGGACGGCGACAGCTACGATATAGTTTTTATGGATCACATGATGCCGGAAATGGACGGCGTGGAAACAGTTGCCGCCATCCGTGAATGGGAAAAATCTGTACAACAACCAAAGGGCGTTACTATTGTAGCCATGACCGCTAATGCCCTGGTCGGAATGAAAGAATTTTTTTTAGATCACGGTTTTCAGGATTTTATATCAAAGCCAGTTAATCCTCAAGAGTTGAATGATTTATTGAAAAAATGGATCGCTCCGCCGGATAACTCCGTTCTGAACCGCAAGAGCATTATTCAAACGGAAATAGATACTATGCGCTTAAACAAGCTAAACCATTACCGTGCAGGTTTTGATAATGTTAATGTAATTGATAATGAGTACTTTGAAAATTTTACTAAGTTGATGCAGGCAATAGGGGCTGATCTTTTAATTAAAAATATAGACAAAAGTTTACAGAAACAAGTATCCGACCTAATAGAAGCGGGGCAAGGAAAAGACACGCAGGGAATACGCGAAAAGCTGCCCGGTTTTTATAAAGAACTAGAAAATCAAATAAGAGTTGAGGATTCCCCCGACAGCAATAAATGGATATATGAGGAGTGGGACAATGATTAAAATTTTAATTGTTGAAGATCAAATCATGCTCAGGGAATTGCTGGAAACATTAATCAGCAGCCAGCAGGATATGGAGGTGTCAGGATACTGCGAAGATGCAGCAGATGCACTGGAACTCTGCCAGGAACATAAACCAGACCTCGTCCTAATGGACGTGGTAACAAAAAACTATTCCAACGGCATAGTTTACGCTGCGGAAATACGCAAGGAACTACCGGATATAAAAATAGTGGTAATGACCGCCCTGCCAGAAATCACTTTTGCCGATGAAGCAAAAAAAGCCGGAGCCCATAGTTTCATGGATAAAGACATGGGAAACGAGCATTTACTGTCCGTTATACGCAACACCATGAAAGGATACAGTATCTATTCCCTCCGCTCAGAACGCCCCCATTTCGCCTCCCAGTTTACCGATAAAGAGATAGCTGTACTTCGCCTTGTATGTCAAGGAAAAACCAGAAGAGAGGTAGCCAAAGAAATGGATATATCAGAAGTAAGGCTTAAGCCAATTATTACTTCTATTTTAGATAAATCGGGCTTTGACAATATAATGAAATTTGCCGTCTATGCGGTGGGCGAGGGTCTTATAGTACCGACCAAGGAACAGTAAAATTCCCAGCAAAATGGTATCAATAAGTAATACCCTTTGGTATCACCAAATCAGCAGCTTGGCTCATATTTTCTCCTTTCCATATTGTAGTGTTCTTAACAATGACAAAAATCCTGATTGTGGAAGATCAAACCATGCTGAGAGAATTCCTGGAAACCTTGATTGGCAGCCAGGGCGATATGGATGTAGTTGGTGTTACCGACGATGCTAAGCTCGCACCGGAACTATGCCGGAAATTAAAACCCGATCTGATCTTAATGGACGTAGTAACAAAAAACCATTCCAACGGTATAATCTATACTGCAGAAATTCTAAGGGAAATGCCGGATATAAAAATTGTGATAATGACTGCTTATCCAGAAATCACTTTCGCCGCTGAAGCAAGGAAAGTTGGGGCCCATAGTTTTATGGATAAAGACATGGGTAACGATTATTTATTGTCTGTAATACGTAACACCATGAAAGGTTACAGCACCTACTCCCTCCGCTCAGATAGCCCGCATTTTGCTTCCAAATTTACTGAAAAAGAAATAGCCGTACTCCGCCTTGTATGCCAGGGGAAAACCAGAAGGGAGGTAGCCAGTGAAATGGGTATGTCGGAGGTGAGGCTCAAACCGGTTATTACCTCTATCCTGGACAAGTCGGGATTTGAAAATTTAATGAAATTCGCCGTCTACCTGGTAGGCGAAGGTTATATTGTCCCGGCGAAGGAGTAATTAAGCCCCAGCCAAATGGTATCGAAAACCGATACCATTTGGTATTACTCAAACAGCAGCTTGGAAATAGTTTTCTTCAATTTAAGTAGTATATTTTTCAATTAAGATTAGCAAAAAAGGAAAAAATATGAATCTTATAATAATAGTTCTTTTAGGAAAACACAATTCTCAAATTACCGGATAACACGGGGGAGATTGGCGTTCAATGTACACAAAAAGGTTAAAAAGACTCCTATACTGGTTTTTTATCAATATCGGAACCTCAGGTAAATACAGAGGACAAAGGCAGTTCGGCATGTCCGATTACCTTATCCGCTATGTACTATTAAACTTCATCAGTGTCTTTGGCGGGAGCATCCTCATTGGTTTTATTGTGGTCAGGGGCATGGAAGGAAAATGGGGAACAGTAGCGGCTTGTTCTGTTATGCTGCTCATTGCTATTTTGACCATTATATTTTCCCGAATGAAAAATGTGTCTCAGATTGTACCGGCCATTATGCTTATGTCATTTTACGGGCTCTTGTGTATCACTGTTACCTGGCTTGGAGAAGCCCAAGGCCTGAACTTCCTGTTTATTTACATGTACCCTCTTACTACCATTATGCTTTTAGGAATGAAATTAGGGATAATTTTTTCATCAATTGTTGTAATCATTGTTTCCCTGCAAATGGTTATTCCGGTATTGTCTCGTTTTAGCTACGCTCTCACAGCTCCAATTCATGTGCTGGTAACATATACTCTGGTCTTCTCTGTGATGATTGTAATAGAAACAACCCGCAAAACAAAAGACCGATTGATAGAAGTTCAAAATAAAAAATTACAGGAACACAAGGAAGAAGCAGAAGCGGTAAGCCGCATCAAGAGCAGCTTCCTTGCCAACATGAGCCATGAAATCCGCACCCCTATGAACGCCATCTCCGGAATGTCAGAACTGCTTTTGCGCAGGGATCTTCCGGAAGAAGCCCGGTATGAAGTACAGGACATTAAACAAGCTGCCTCAAACCTTATTTCCATAATCAATGATATTCTTGATTTCTCCAAAATCGAGGCAGGTAAACTGGAAATCATTCCAACCAAATATATGCTTTCTTCCCTGGTAAACGACACGGTAAACATCATCCGTATGCGGCTCATGGAAAAGCCTATCCGGTTTTTTACCAATATCGACGGAAGCATCCCCAACAACCTTATGGGGGACGAAGTGCGGATAAGGCAGGTTATACTTAACCTCCTTTCCAATGCGGCAAAGTTTACAGACAAGGGTAATATCAGTATGTCCATCGTTACCCATAGCCGGACGGCAGATCAAATATGGCTCAAGATCACCGTTAGCGACTCAGGGCAGGGCATTAAAGCGGAAGATTTGGCAAAACTCTTTTCTGACTTTATGCAAGTTGATACAAAAAAAAACCGAAACAAAGAGGGTACAGGTCTTGGCCTGGCTATCACCAAGCGGCTCTGCGTTGCCATGGGCGGGGACATCAGTGTAGAGAGCGAATATGGTAAGGGCAGTGAGTTCAGCATTCTCCTTCCTCAATCCATTGAAGGCGATGCGCCCTTTGCCAAAGTTACAGAAGCGGAACAAAAGAAGGTGCTTATTTATGAAGGTCGGCTCGCCTATGCTCAATCAGTCAGCTGGTCTCTCGATAATCTTGGCGTTCCCCATACCATGACAACAAGCATAGAAGATTTTACCGAAGCTCTGGGTGCCGAAGAATGGTTCTTTGTGTTCTCCGGTTACGGCCTTTACAATAAAATAAAGCCGGTTATGGAAAATGCGGTCTATCTTAAGGGCAAGAAACCGCCCCTTGCCCTCATGATTGAGCTGGGGACAGAAGCTTATATCCCCAATGTACGTTTTGTTTCCCTGCCGGTGCAGTCCCTTTCCATTGCAAATACCCTGAACGGCAAAACGGACAGCCGGGACTATTATGATAACTCCGCAGAAAGAGGTGCAACCCGTTTTACCATTCCCGGCGCACATATTTTAGTGGTAGATGACATAGCCACAAATCTTAAAGTGGCCGAGGGCCTTTTAGCCCCGTATCGTGCAAAAGTTGAAACCTGCCTAAGCGGGGCAGAAGCCCTGGAGTTTGTAAAACGCCGGGCTATGCAGAAGGAAAACTATGACCTTGTTTTCATGGATCACATGATGCCGGAAATGGACGGAATCGAAACCACCGCTGCAATCAGGGCTTGGGAGGAAGAATTGGAAGAAAAGGCCGCGAGTTTTGCCGAAGGCGAAACTCGAAGGAATCCGCGTGAGCGGATTCCAATTATAGCATTAACCGCTAACGCAGTATCAGGAATGAAGGAAATGTTTCTGGAAAATGGATTTAATGATTTTCTCGCTAAACCCATAGATGTATCTAAACTTGACGAAATACTTGACCACTGGATACCTAAAGAAAAACATAACACAGAAAACGAAAAGAAGCTTGTTTTACTTGCAGACGACAATACGGCGAATCTCCGGCTCGGCATAAATGCGCTGGAGGAAAGGTACGATGTTATTACCGCGCCCTCAGTGGAAAAAATGTACAAGCTTTTGGAAAATAACAATCCCGATTTAATTTTGATGAATACCTCTATATCATCTGACAATTTTCAAAGCAAGCTGCCTGGTAAAATCATTTTGATTACTGAACCCTTTGATCCGTCAGTAATCGCCGGCAGTATTGAAAATTATTTTAAAGGAGACAGAAGATTATGAAAATTAAATATAAAATGATATTTATAGCCATAATAAGATTTATGCTATTATTAGGCACAGCCTGTGACACAGGCAGTAATATAGAAGTTGATCTCTCAACCGGTGATCCCACAGTTCCTATTAAATTTACAAACGGCGGCGCTACTATAAATTTTGGAACAATTATGGAGTTGTCTAATTGATTAGAAAACGTGAGGAAGGGAGCAGGGAGGAATGAGGAATGGGCGTATTTAAGTTAACCGAACAATTCAGAATGACTACCGAGACGCTGGAATTTAATCGTACCGGCTTTTTTATCAGGCTCGTAAATAAGTACCCAATCGCCATCTATATGACAATCACGCGATTTTTTCCATCTGCCTTGAAGCGGGTGATCACGATGGTTAGGCGGCAATGGTTCTTCACGGATAAGCATTCCCATTATTTCAATAAGCTTGTCCATGTTTTTGCCGCGTTTTTCATCCGCCGCAAATTCCTTTTTGAATTTGCCGGAGCGAATAGGTTTAAGCATTTATTAACTCCGAAGATCAAGGAGCAATTCTTCAAGGGAGTCAAATTGCTTTGCGGAAGTCTTGCGGCTTTCCTCAATTGCAGCGATGGTTTCGGCATTAGGCCGCAATGCCCCGCTTTTGGGGTCGCGGTACTTGGCGCAAAGAGGACATTCAGGCAAGGCGGTTTCAGGGGCCGGGGTAAAGGTCAGGATAGTCTTGCCCGTCGGCACTTCACGAGGCACTTCAATAGTCAACTTGCGGTTGGCCGGTATTTCTACTGTTTGTGTAATGGTCATACAGGTAAATATAGCATGAAAAAGCCGAAAAAACAACAACAAGTAAAAAGAGGAGGTAGCAATGCCATCTCGTAATAAAGTGCAAAAAGCATTTTCAGATAGATTACATTTCGTTTTTTCCCTATTTTTTATTTCCGCTACCCTTATGTTGCTGGTAACAGTCGTAGTTTCTATCTACATAAGCCGCATGGAAAGGGCAGTAGAAGAAAGTGTCCAGCACCATCTATTGTCTGCGGCCCAGGCGGCTTCTGTCTTCCTGACGGTGGAAGAATTAGATCTCTTTCATACTGCTGAGGATATGGAAAGGCCCGAATGGGAATCAATAAAACTGAGATTACAGCAATTTGCCGAAGACCACAATGTTCTTTATGTCTACTACTGGCGTTATACCGGAGACGGGCAGATTCAGTATATCATAGACAATGATGATGACGAAGAATGGATGGTCACCCCCGAGTGGATATACTACCTGGATGAAGACCCTGCTACAGCCGAGGCCGTCCCCTATATTATGGCAGGAAATGCCTGGGCTTCGGATCTGGGAGAATACACGCAAAGCTGGGACGACCTTATTTCAGGCCTTGCCCCTGTCTTTGATGACTATGGTACTGTGTACTGCGCTGCCGGAGTTGACCTAAGCGATGAAATTATTTTATCCCAGCGAAACAATATCAGGGTTATGCGCACTGTATTGTTTTTGTCCCTAATCATCTCTGTAGTGTCAGGATGTCTTGGAATTTGGTTATACCGTAAAAAAGCTCTTCAAAGTGAACATGCAAACCAGGCCAAGGGTGATTTCCTTGCCTCCATGAGCCACGAGATACGCACCCCCATGAATGCCATAACGGGAATGTCAGAACTGCTTTTGCGGAGGGAACTTCCGGATGAAGCCCGTATAGAAGTGCAAGATATAAAACAGGCAGCTTCTAACCTTTTATCCATCATCAATGATATCCTGGACTTTTCCAAAATTGAATCGGGCAAACTGGAAATCATTCCCGCCAGGTATATGCTTTCATCCCTGGTCAGAGATACCGGAAATATCATCAATATAAGGCTTGCAGATAAGCCTGTCCGTTTTTTAAC
>Ga0099364_10013796_pt1 | contig 10811 bp, 8 predicted proteins | sample TergutTh196P3_FD_73070 | JGI IMG/M metagenome (GOLD analysis project Ga0099364, IMG submission 73070) | Microcerotermes parvus P3 segment gut microbial communities from Pointe-Noire, Republic of the Congo - Th196 P3 | ecosystem: Host-associated > Arthropoda: Insects > Digestive system > Gut ...
TATATTCTAGATATTTCATGGTTTAATTTCGTCTAACGTTCTAGGTACACGACGTTTTTGCAACCCGAATAAGCGAAACCGTAGGTTTTGCAGGGTTGCAAAAATGTGGCGGAATGAGGCGTGGGAGCGAGCCCGTAGGGCGACCGACCTAGCCGAATGTAGCCCAAATTGCCCGAATAGGGCAATTTGCGTGTACCGTTTGTTAAGCGATGGTTTGGCTGGCTTTTACAATTAATTTTTACTCTTTTCTTCTCTTATTTTAATTTATTTTTGTGAATAATACGCCGGATGCCATTTTGAAAAAACCGCTGTAAAAAGCCCTGCAAGGGAAGCCTAAATCTTTATCTCTAGGGGACTGGTGATTTATGAAAAAAGATATTAATATAAACAATATAAGAGGGGGTCATAATAATGAAAAAACAATGCTTTAATCCATTTCTTCCGTCTTGGGAGTATATTCCCGATGGCGAACCGCATGTTTTTGGTGACAGGATTTATATTTACGGCTCGCATGACAAATTCAACGGCTGGGTTTTCTGCCTTAACGATTATGTCTGTTGGTCTGCGCCCATTGATGATTTGAGCGACTGGAGATACGAGGGGGTTATCTACAAAAAAACCGATGACCCGTTAAACCATGACGGCAGAATGTGCCTTTACGCTCCGGATGTAACTCGCGGACAGGATGGGCGTTACTATCTATATTATGTTCTTGATAAGGTAAATGTTGTATCTGTTGCGGTATGTGATACGCCTGCGGGGAAATACGAATTTTACGGATATGTCAAATATTCCGATGGAACACTACTGGGTAAAAGGGAAGGAGATGAGCCGCAGTTTGATCCCGGCGTATTAACAGAAGGAGATGTTACATATTTATACACGGGGTTTTGCGGACATGGCGACAAATCAAGAACCGGTGCAATGGGAACAGTACTTGAAGCCGATATGCTGACTATAAAAGAGCCTCCCGTAATTATCGTTCCCGGCAACTGTTATGGGAAAGGCACAAGTTTTGAGGGGCATGAATATTTTGAAGCGGCTTCGATACGAAAAACAGACGATACATATTATTTTATTTATTCATCAACGCCCATGAACGAACTTTGTTATGCCCGGAGCAAAAATCCGTTAAAAGATTTTCAATTTGGCGGTGTAATAATAAGTAACTGCGACATTGGCATAGACACATATAAACCTGCTGAACTATGTGTATCAACAATTAACGCCAACAATCACGGAAGTATAGAAAAAATAAACGGCCGGTGGTATATCTTTTATCACCGCCACACCAACGGCGGCTGGTTTTCACGGCAGGCGTGTGTTGAGCCGATTGCAATGGAAAGCGACGGCAGTATCAAACAGGTTGAAATGACATCAATGGGGGCAAGTAAAAACCCTCTTTCAGGGCGAGGTGAATATCCCACTTATATAGCTTGTAATTTGTTTCGTAAAGGCGATGGTAAAATGCCTAAGCTTACACAGGACGGCAGAGACGGCGATGAAGAAGCAGGCTATATCGCGGATATAACCGATGGCTCTGTAATCGGGTTTAAATATTTTGATTGTAACAACATCAAAAAAATTACCGTTAAAACACGCGGATATTCTAACGGTGAGTTTGAAGTAAGGACATCACTGAACGGCGAATCATTGGGAAGTATTCCCGTCATATCCGCTAACATCTGGACGGAATTTTTCTCAAGAATAGCAATTCCTGACGGCATTAACGCTTTGTATTTTATGTACAAGGGCGGAGGGGATGCTCAATTTGGAGCGTTTATATTGGAATAATTTACAAAAGAAAAAGACGGTAAAACAATGGAATAGCAGATAAAGGAAAAATTATGCCTTAATCTTTAACTCAGCATCGAATCCATACAAGCATTTCGCCTGGCGTTTCGCCCGAGGTGCGGTTACCCCAATAACCGTATGGCAAGGCAGTAAGTACCGCTTCTTGTGTTTTTGGAATAAATTTTTCAGAAAAAGATTCACTTTCTTTTGGTTCAATAAGCCGTCTGCCCTTGGCTTTTATTTGCATGATACCGCCAAGGAGGTTTTCCTGCCAATGTTCTGTGAGAGGGGCATCGGTATCGATGGAAAGAGCGGCTAGATTTTTGCCGTTGTCAATTTCTTCAAAACAGAAAATTTCAGGGCCTCTTGCAATAGCAGCTTTTCCGCAAGTTTGGTGAACTTTCGGGTTGGGGTAAATAATTCGCGGGTTCATGGGAAAAGATAACTCTATTTCATCATTGTTTTTAACATCTGTTATGCGAAAATAGTTATTTTGTTTTTCGCCCTTTACAGGACTGCCGTTTAGGTTTATTTTATATTCTTCGGCAAAGCCGGGTATCCTGATGTTAAGTGAAAAATCAGCCTCTGCGTTTGTTATTGTAACTTTCACTTTTCCCGTTTTGGGATAATCGGTTGTAAGGGATAAGGTTACAGGTTTTCCTTCGATTTTAAATGATGCTTTGTTTTGAATAAACATATTGATAAAAAATTCATTACCTTCTATAAAATAAACATAGTGTCCCAGACCGGTAAGAATACGCGCTACATTTGTCGGGCAGCAGGCGCAGTCGAACCATTTTTGGCGTACAGGTTTTATATGAGAGCGGGAAACATGATCAATGCAGGTTTCAGGCCAAACCTCCAGCGGGTTAACATAAAAATAACGGTCGCCTTCCAGAGAGATGCCGCTTCGGACAGTGTTGTAAAGAGCGAGTTCTACCGTATCAAAATAAGAGGCATCGCCTGTAACTTTAGTCATTCTCATACCGAACATTGCAAGTGCTATAGAGGCGCATGTTTCCGAATAATTTGAATCATTAGGAAGATCGTAATCGACAGTGAACCGTTCCAGATGTCCCGACGAGCCGACACTGCCTGTTATGTACATTCGTTTTTGTACGATATTGTTCCACAGGATTTTACAGCGTTCCAAAAGTTCACTGTCTTTACATTCTTCTGCGATGTCCGCCATAGCACAGTACAAATAAAGCGCGCGTACCGCGTGGCCTTCGGCTGTATCCTGCCGGCGGACAGGAAGATGTGCCTGATGATACTGCAAATTTACATAAGGAGCGCCTCCCCAAATATTTATGTAACCATTTTTTTTTATTTCTTCTATAAAGTAATTAGGTGATTGTCCGCGTTCATCAATAAAAAATTTTGCTGTTTTCAAATAACGCTTTTCTCCGGTTGTATAGTAAAGTTTGATCAGTGCAAGTTCAATTTCAGGATGACCGGGATAGCCGGGAATCTGTCCTTTCTCCCGTCCGAAAATTTTACAGATAAGGTCTGCAAATTTACACATAATTTCAAGGAAAGTTTTTTTGCCGGTAGTTTCAAAATAGGCAACTGCCGCTTCGATTAAATGTCCGGCACAGTATAATTCGTGAGCGTCTTTTAAATTTTTCCATTTTTCATCCGGATGATTAAGCGTAAAATATGTATTAATATACCCGTCAGCCTCCTGGGTACGACCGATTAAAGCTATCACGGCATCCGCATTTTTTTCAAGTTCAGGATCAGGTTTTATTGCAAGACTGTAAGCGACCGCTTCCAGCCATTTTGCGGCATCGGAATCTTGAAAAACCATCCCCCTTTGTTTTCCCTCTTTTTCACCTGCCGCTATACGGAAATTTTCAAGACAATAACTTGGAGAAGCATCGGGAACTCTGTCATTTAGAATTTCCCATTGATACGGAATAACTTTGTCAGGTACAAGTGTAGTGTAACGGTTCCAGTATGAGTCATCAATTTTAATTGCAGAAAGCGGTAAGGGCTGTTTCATTTTTTCTCCTGTCCGTAATATGCATCTTTGCCATGTTTGCGTTCATAATGCTTTTTTATAATATGTTCGGGCAAAGGTTTTGTACTTGGATCGATCATTGAGGTAAACAATGCCATTTTGCAGATTTCTTCCAGTATTACACTGTTGTACACCGATTTAGCGGCACTTTCACCCCATGTAAAAGGGCCGTGCCCTCCAACCAATACCATGTTTACATTGACGGGATCCAAGGCTTTTTGTGTAAAAGTTTTTACGATTAAGTTTCCTGTTTCGCGTTCATAATCATTTTTTACTTCTTCGGGACTCATAAAGTCTGTGCAGGGAATTTCCTGTACACAATGATCCGCATGGGTTGTGCCAAAAACCGGAACAGATTTTTTTGCCTGCGCCCATGAAACAGCATACGGCGAATGGGTATGGGTAACACCGCAAATGTTTTTGAATTCACGGTATAAAACCAAATGTGTTTTTGTATCAGACGAAGGTTTCAAATCGCCTTCTACAATTTTACCGTCAAGGTCAACAAGCACCATTAACTTTGGCGATAAATTATCGTATTCTACACCGGAGGGTTTTATCGCAAACACTCCTTTGCCGTGATCAAAAGCGGATGAATTTCCCCATGTGTAAATTGCAAGTTCCCTGCGTTGGATTTCCATATTCGCTTCATAGGCTTCTTCGCGTAATGTGTTATACGACATTTTTGCCGCTCCAATAGACATCGTTCCAATGGAGTTCGTCATGCAATCTGTTTACAGTTGTGTTTTTGTCTATTAAAACAAATTCAATTTCGCACATTCTTGCAAAGTCGCGGAAATGCTCCGCCGTAAGAGCCGTGCTATAGACCGAATGATGAGTACCGCCGCAAATTATCCAAGCTTCGGCAGCATCGGTTATATTGGGATACGGTTTCCACAAAGCACGGGCGACAGGCAGTTTTGGCATCGCATTATCAATTTTGATTGTTTCTATTTCGTTGACGATCATTCTAAAACGATTGCCAAGGTCGATAAGCGTGGCAAGGACTGCCGCCCCGGGAGCGGCGTCAAACACCAACCGTGCGGGGTCTGCCTTTCCGCCAATCGCAAGCGGGTGAACTTCGATACGCGGTTTTCCATCCGCAATAGAAGGACATATTTCAAGCATGTGGGAACCGAGTGCGGCTTCTTTGCCCGGCTCAAAATGATAGGTGTAATCTTCTATAAAAGATGTTCCGCCTGTAAGCCCTGATGCCATAACTTTTGCAGCCCGGGTAAGCATTGACTGTTTCCAGTCTCCTTCTGCTCCAAAACCGTACCCCTGCTCCATAAGCCTTTGGGATGCAAGCCCGGGTAATTGGGGCAGTCCGTGCAAATCCTGAAATGTTGTTGTAAAAGCTCCTGCCTTTTCATTTAAAAGCATTTCTTTTAACGCAATTTCAATCTTTGCCTGTTCCAACATTGCGGCTCTTTGTTTTCCCGTTTCTTTAAGATCGGGAGCAAGCTCGTAAGAAGATGCATATTCCTTAGCCAAATTTTCAGCCTGTGCATCGGTGATTTTCGCATAACGGGAAGCGAGCTCTCCTATGCCCCATGTGTTTATCTGCCAGCCGAATTTAATCTGTGCTTCGATTTTATCGCCTTCGGTTACGGCAACTTCGCGCATATTGTCGCCAAGCCGCAAGACTACAGAATCAAAACCGTCTTTTCTAGCCGCTGCGGCTCTCATCCACGCGCCCATGCGGCGGCGAAGCTCTTTATCCTGCCAAAAACCCGCCGTAACTTTTACAGGCAGCCGCATTCTGGCGTGAATGTAACCGTGTTCGCGATCTCCGTGGGCACTCTGATTCAGATTCATAAAATCCATATCGATACTTGCCCAAGGGATGTCCCTGTTAAATTGAGTATGAAGATGCAAAAGCGGTTTGCGGTTAACAGTAAGACCGTGTATCCACATTTTAGAAGGGGAAAAAGTGTGCATCCATGTAATCACACCTGCACAATTTGCACAGGCATTCGCTTCTTCAAAAAGTTTTTTGATTCCGAGTGGTGACATAGCAGTTGGCTTTAACACCAAAGTTCCCGGAAGCAGAGGGTCTTTGTTAAAATCATCTGCCATAACTTTTGCGTGTTCGCCAACCTGTTTAAGAGTTTCTTCCCCGTAAAGGTCTTGGCTTCCTACAATAAACCAGTACTCAAATTTTTTCAGATTCATTTTTTTCTCCTTATTTAAAATTTTACTTTAAATTATAAATCGCAGATTTTTCTATTTCCAAACCTGCTGTATATCGTTTCATAAATATCTTAAACCCTTCTGCATCTTTTGGATCGGGTTCGATTCGTACGCCCGCATTTCCCGCAAAAACTTTTTCTGCAAGGAATTTTTCCAGAGCATCGCCGTTTTTATCAAGCATATACGCCGCAAGAAGAGCAATGCCCCATGCACCGCCTTCCCCGGCAGATTCTTCCATTACGGAAATCGGCGTATTCAAAGCCGCAGCCATCAATCTTTGCCCGACACCCTTTGTTTTAAACAAACCGCCGTGTCCAAGAAGACTGTCTATTTTTACATTTTCCTTTTCCGCAAGAATGTTCATTCCGATTTTTAATGTTCCCATCGAAGAAAACAACAGCGAACGCATAAAGTTTGTCAAAGTAAAATTGCTGTCAGACTTGCGTACAAACAGAGGGCGACCTTCTTCGATACCGATATTGTGTTCGCCGGAAATAAAGTTATACGACAAAAGCCCGCCGCAGTCAGCATCCCCGTCAAGCGCCTTTGTATAAAGTAAATCATATAGATTTTTTTTGTTTACATTTGCACTAGTTAGATCGAGCAGTTCATTAAAAAGTTTTACCCACGCGTCAAGGTCGCCTGTACAGTTGTTACAGTGAACCATCGCGGCAGGTTTGCCTTCGGGAGTTGCGACCATATCAATTTCAGGATATACCTTAGAAAGCGGATTTTCCAGCACGATCATCGCAAAAATAGAAGTGCCTGCCGATACATTGCCTGTTCGTTCCATTATTGCGTTAGTTGCAACCATACCTGTTCCCGCATCTCCTTCCGGCGGACAGAATGGAATACCTGCTTTCAAGCCGCCTGTGGGGTCAAGTAATTTTGCACCTTCTTCTGTAAGCGTTCCGGCATTAACGCCCGCACATAAAACCTTAGGAGCTATTTTATTTAATTCGATATTTAATCCATGCGTCTTTGCAAGTTCCTTAAACTGATTCATCATCTGTGCATCATAATCTTTTATCTTGCTGTCAATGGGAAACATTCCCGAAGCATCATCTATACCCAGTACTTTTTCTCCCGTAAGTTTCCAATGCACAAAACCTGCAAGGGTGGTCATAAAATCAACATATTTTACATGAGATTCCCCATTCAAAATTGCCTGATACAAATGAGCAATGCTCCACCGTTGGGGTATGTTAAATTTAAATTTTTCGGTAAGAAGAGCAGCGGCTTTTTCTGTCGAAGTATTACGCCATGTGCGGAACGGCACAAGCAAACTGCCATTTTTGTCGAACGCCAAATACCCGTGCATCATGGCAGAAATGCCGATAGCACCCACCGATGAAAGGGTTATATCATAACGGTTTTTTACATCGTCTGCCAAATTCCTGAAACAACCCTGAACACCCTTCCATACATCGTCAAGATGATATGTCCAAATGCCGTTTTCAAGACGGTTTTCCCAATCGTGGCCGCCTGACGCGACCGGCGAATAATTATCGTCAATTAATACCGCTTTTATCCGTGTGGAACCTAACTCTATCCCTAGAGCCGTTTTATTCCCGATAATTGCCTGCTTTGCATCCATATCTTATTCCTAACACATAATATCATGAAACTAGCATTTATTCAACATATATGTTATAATGTGCAATATGAATAGAATTATTATTAACACAGCCGAAGCCAATGTACGGATTAGCCGCCATATTTACGGTCATTTTTCCGAACACTTAGGCCGCTGCATTTACGGCGGTTATTGGGTTGGAGAAAATTCTCCAATCCCCAATGTGCGGGGCATACGAAAAGATGTAGTCGCCGCTCTTAAAAAAATTAAAATCCCAAACTTGCGCTGGCCGGGCGGATGTTTTGCAGATGAATACCACTGGCAGGACGGCATCGGGCCGCGCAGTGATCGTCCCAAAATGATCAACACCCATTGGGGCGGCGTAACTGAAGACAACAGTTTTGGCACGCACGAATTTCTTGATCTCTGCGAGCAACTTTCAGATCCGTCGGGGCATCGATGTGAACCGTATATCTGCGGAAATGTAGGCAGCGGCACGGTACAAGAATTATCACAATGGGTAGAATATTGCAATTTTGACGGCATCAGCCCAATGGCGGATTTACGCAGAAAGAACGGCAGGGACAAACCGTGGAATGTGCGATTCTGGGGTATAGGCAATGAAAACTGGGGCTGCGGCGGAAACATGACCCCTGAATATTATGCAGATAATTTAAAGCGTTATGCGACATACATTAGAAATTATGCGGGCACTGCGCCTTATAAAATTGCCTGCGGTCCTAACGATACCAATTATAATTGGACAAAAGTACTGATGGAAAAAGCCTTTAATGAACAGGGAAGTTTTATGAATGGGCTTTCCCTCCATTACTATACAATTCCGGGTGAATGGTCGCACAAGGGATCGGCTGTGCAGTTTGTTGAATCGGAATGGCTTGTTACAATGCGTAAAGCTTATTTTATGGACGAAATGATTTGCAAACACATTGCAATAATGGACGAGTTCGACCCAAAGCGTAAACTTTCATTAATCGTAGATGAATGGGGAACATGGTACGATGTGGAAGAAGGAACGAATCCCGGTTTCCTTTATCAGCAGAATACGCTTCGAGACGCGCTGGTTGCGGGTATCCATTTTAATATTTTTAACAACCACGCCGAACGAGTAGGCATGACCAACATTGCCCAAACCATTAATGTGCTTCAAGCGGTAATTCTGACCGAAGGCGCAAAGATGATACTTACACCTACATATCATATATTTGATATGTATAAAGTTCATCATGATGCATTAAAACTTCCGCTTCGTGTCGAAAGCGAAGGCGTAGGTTCTGCATCGCTTCCTGCAATCAGCGCCTGTGCTTCGGAAGATTCCAATGGGAAAATTCATGTATCAATAACCAATATTGATCCTCGCAATGAACAGAAGGTCAGTCTTGAACTTCGCGGTATTTTGCCAAAACCCGCGGGATGTCAGATTATCACATCGGAAAAGATAACGGACCATAATACTTTTGACAATGAAAATAAAGTTACAATTCGGGATTTTAAAGGGGTCGAAGGAAATGCCGGAAAAATAACGGTTCATTTACCGCCCAACTCCGTGATTACTCTGAAGCTTGAATGAGCGGCATAACAAAAACTCGCCCTTGTCCCCGCTGTGAACGGGAGTTATTTCTAAACCCTGAAAAAATTGCCGCGTTAGCTGCCGAAATCAAAATCGAACCTTCACTTGCGGCAGACGAAGATGTTTACAAAAAGAGGATTGCGGTATGCAATGGCTGCGAAGCGTTACGCGAAAAGACGCTGTGTTTTTTTTGCGGATGTTTTATTTTGTTCCGCGCCCGCCCTGCAAAAGGTTATTGCCCTCATCCCAATGGGGATAAGTGGATGCCGCAAAATCAGACTTATTAATGGGGAATTTTAGGGCAGAGATTCCAGTGGTAATAAAGGAGTATTGTTATGTCAAATATTTCAATTGATTTTTTTTCAAATTCTTTGTTACGCCCGGTTACATTTGAAATGTATATACCTAATGATTTTCGCACTGATATACCAAGACAGCATAATCCGCATTATGATAGAAATTGTAAAACGATTTTCGTTTTGCACGGATATACAGGTTGGGGCAAAGGTTGGAGTAACTTATATGAACTAGCCGAAAAATATAATTTTGCTTTAGTATTTCCTTCCGGAGAGAACAGCTTTTACCTCGATTCCCCTGCTACTGCCGGAAAGTACGGAACTTTTATAGGGTCTGAACTTATTGAATATATAAGAAAAACTTTTAATCTTTGTCATACCAAAGAAGATACCTTCATAAGCGGACTTTCTATGGGAGGTTTTGGAGCTCTGCGTACAGGGCTTGCGTATCCTGATACTTTTAGTAAAATTATTGCATTATCATCTGCATTAATTGTGCATGGTATATCCGGCATGAAACCGGGGGATAATAACGAAATTGCAAATTATTACTATTATCGTAATTGCTTTGGTGATCTTGAAAACCTAATCGAAAGTGATAATAATCCGGAAACACTTGTAAAGAAAAATATTCAACAAGGAAAAGATATACCTAAAATATACATGGCTTGTGGGACTGAAGATTTTCTGCTGGAAGATAATAGACGGTTTCATAATTTTTTAACCCTGCATAATGTAAATATTGAATATGTTGAAAGCAGCGGCGATCATGACATGGAGTTTTGGAACAAATATTTTGCAAAAGGTTTTGAATGGCTCGCAGAAAATAACTTCTGAAATTAAAATTGCCCTCATCCCAATGGGGATAAGTGGCGTTTTTGCAGTAATTCGTTTATTTCTTTTGTGTCCCTATTTATTTTTAAAACTGTGGTTATTATTACAAATGTATAAATCCCGACTGCCATAGCAATAAGAAGCCAAACTGATACTATAGAAAACCAGTCAAAATGCTAAACGATGCTTCTATTGTAAGCATGGTATTGCCAATGTTTCATAGATTTGATACAGCCTGTCTTTGACCAAATAGCTGATATTTTCACAAAAAACAATTGTCTTTTTGTGTCTCACATTTTTCAAGTATTAATTTCATGCTTTATTATATATTCATATATTTACATTGTCAATACATTTTCAGACCAGTTCCAGCCAAACTGTCGCTTAACGTTCTAGATTGACGACGTTCCAGCCCACCTTATAAAGCTAACCGTAGGTTAGCGGTGGGCTGGAATGTGGGTGAAGGAGGCGTGGGAATGGCGTAGCCATGACCTAGCCGACTGAACC
>Ga0099364_10013797_pt1 | contig 10811 bp, 5 predicted proteins | sample TergutTh196P3_FD_73070 | JGI IMG/M metagenome (GOLD analysis project Ga0099364, IMG submission 73070) | Microcerotermes parvus P3 segment gut microbial communities from Pointe-Noire, Republic of the Congo - Th196 P3 | ecosystem: Host-associated > Arthropoda: Insects > Digestive system > Gut ...
TGTTCGCATCTTGCCGCGATCTGCATACAGAAAAGGAAACGTCATTGGGAATGAAAACGAGGAACCACCTCGACCTGTCGTGTCTGATGGCCTTTATGCCGGTTACGGAGAGTACAAAGGCGGTCGGGCCGTCTTTGACCGTGCAACACAACGAGTTTATTATTGGACGTTTTATTGACAATCCGACCGCTCCGTAACCGTCGCGGCTCTGATTACGGTGTGACCACTCCACCGTGATCCCCAATTTTAATATTGGCAACGTATTATCTTTCGTTGCACTGTGCATCAGGAATATCTGTTCTTTCCGGCAATTTTATCCACAATGACGGCGATGGCTCCGTCGCCGGTGACGTTGCCTGCCGTGCCGAAGCTGTCGATGGCCAGATAAATCGCGATCATCAGGCCGGTTTGAGGATCACCGAATCCGAGCGAACTCTGCAAGACGCCGGTTGCCGCCATGATGGCACCGCCCGGAATACCCGGCGCGGCAACCATCATCACGCCGAGCAGCATGACGAGTCCCGCGAACAATGCCGGATCGTGCGGTAGTCCGTCCATCAGGCAAATCGCCAGTGCGGTCGCCGTGATTTTGAGCATACTGCCGGAAAGATGGATGGTCGCGCAGAGCGGAATGCAGAAGTCCGCGACATCATCACGAATGCCGAGTTTTTTCGCTGAAGCCAGCGTGACGGGAATCGTTGCCGCCGATGATGCGGTTCCCAGTGCGGTCATGTACGCGGGTAACATCGTCCAAAGCATCCTGAGCGGATTGCGTCGTGCTATGATCCCCGCGACGGTAAACTGGATCAGCAACAGCAAAACGTGCAAGATGAAAATAACACCGATCACCTTGCCGAAATCGCCGATGATGCGCACTGCGGCACCACTGTGTGCCATGTTCAGGAACAGGCCGAAAATATGCAGCGGCAGAAACGGGACAATCACCCTGACAATCAGCATTTCAATAATGGAACGGCTTTCGGTGAAAACTTGCTTGAGCGTTTCGCCACCGGTCACAGCCATGCCGATGCCGAACACGAAAGCAAGCAACAGGGCAGTCATCACGTCCAGCGGCGGTGGAATGGCGATCGAAAACATCGGCGACAGAAGATGGAGCGGGTCTGAAATGTTGTCCGCAACGACGCCTGTTTGCCCGGTCGATTCGGTGGCAATTCCGAGGAGACCTGGAAAAATCGCCGAACAGGTGGAATAGGCAAAACAGCCTGCGAAAATCGTGGACATGTAGGCCAGCAACACTGTGACCGCCAGGAGCCGTCCGCCGCTACGTCCGAGGTCGGCAATCCCCGGTGTAACGAGACCGAGAATAATCAGCGGAACGGCAAATCCAAGTAACTGACCGAACAGTCCATTGAAGGTCGCGCAGAAACGAACAAACACCGGGCTGATATGCGGACCAAGCGTCATTCCAAGAATAATTGCCACAATAACGCGAGGGAGAAGCCCGGTTTTGCTGAAATTCATCCTGGAAATCATGGAGTGGGGTATCCTGGGTGTGGGGAGTGCAAATCTTGTCGACTGGAAACCTCCGGCCTTTCGTGAATCATTGATAAAACATCGGTTCCTGGTAAAAGGGATTTCCAAAATCTCGGAATGAATGATAGTAAGGATTGTTTCGCAATTGGAAATGCCTTCCCATAATGCCGGAGGATTCGGTTTCGGCCTGTTTCGCAATTTCGTTCCGCACGGCTTGAATTCTCATCTCGCAGTTCACCCAACCGAAAAGGATATGCTGGAGTGCCGACTCCTTCTCATAGCCTTCCTTTTTGGAGTTGACCGCACGAATCATTTTCCCGAAGGATTCACGATACTGTTCTTTCGCCTGGGGGAGTATGGGATTGTCCGGGTGCTGATTGTCGTAAAACAGCGCGGTGATCTGAAGAGTTGCAAGTTGCTGCGGCTTTGCGTAGTCATCGACAAACTCATAAGTCTGCTGAAACAACTTGTGTGCCAGTTCGGCACCGCCGCTTCGGGCAAGGGGCTCAAGCTGATAGATATTCCCACGAAGTTGCTGAACCACCGTTGGATTGGGATCAACTTCCCCCGCCGGCTCATCGGGATCATTGCCGAAAAGGGCGATTTTGATGGACTCAAGAGCTTTTTCATTTTCGCCGAGTTCCATGAAAAACAACGGCAATTGCAACGCAGCCGCAGCAGAATTCGGCTCGATTTTCGCCGATTTGAGCAATTCAAGCACCGCATCGAAATGTTTTTTTGCATCGTCTTTCGAAAAATAAACGAATTCCATTTTGCCAATCGCCCCCAAAACGTTTGCCCGATGAATCGGCTGGGGTTCTTGTTCAATTCGTGTTGATGCCTTGTCGAGAAGAACCTTCATGGCCACCTTGTCCGGTTCGAACGGTGTCTCCCGTTGAGCGGCTTTTTCTTCGGTGTGCTGATTCAAAAATTCTTCCGCTGCCTTGATGGCCGAAGCGAGATTGAGGTAATGATTCGATGAATTGTATTCTCCCGAAACCAACTGTTCCTCCGTGTCGTAGTCCGAGCATCTTCGGGATGTTCGGGCACTCGTGTTCGGTTCCAGTTCATGAGCGGCGGCGAGATTCAACAGAATCCACGCTTCATGGTATGGCGAATCAACGTCTTCGAGAACATGCATCGCCGCTTCACGCTGATCGTCCCAATAAAGAAACGTGATGATGTCGTTATACTGCTGGTAACGCTTCGAAGGATCATCGGTTTTCGAAATTTCTTCGCAGTATTTGTCCCGGAGCGTTTCGATCTGCTTCATGTTTTGCTCTCGGTTGATTTGGTCGCCTGAAAGATCACGAAGCAAAGAAAGATACCCCCCCGGTCGGGCTCCCGGCGGTTCGAGAGTCATGACGGTTTCCAAAGCCTTTTCCACGTTCCCGGATTTTTGGTACGCCTGGGCAAGGGAGATCATCATGAAAGGCTTCAAGTTCTCCTGGCGAACCCGCTCAACAATTTGCCCGGCCTGGTCATACTCGTTACGGGAAATCGCGATATTGACCAGCGCACTGAGAAATCCGGTTCGGTCGGTGGTTGATGTTGCCGTGTGCGGGGGTGAATCACGAAACGTCGTTTTTTCGTAAGTTTTCATCGCCTCGTCGAAAAGGCCGCAACGAAGTTGGAATATTGTGACTGTCTTTCCGTCCCAAAGCGGCGCCTGATAAGAATCTTTGGCCTTTTCGACGAACGTTGTCGTTTTCAATACCGGAATCGCGTCCTCTTCAAAGCCGAGGACGATTTGCATTTCCAGCACAGCGCGAAGTTGTTGCGATTGTGCGGTGGTTTCGTAATGATTCAAAGCAACAAGCGAAGTTTGTAGCTTTTCACGAACGGTTGCCCGCACAGAATCTTCCTGCACGGCTTCGTAAAGTTCCCGTAACGGCGAAAGCAGGAACTCATTCCACCCGTAGGAAAATTCTTCGGAAAGTTTTTCCGCCCCTTCAAGCAGATCATCGATTCCCTGTGCGTATTTTCCCTCTTGAATGAGTTTTTTTGCCAACTTCGAATAGAATTTTTCGATTCCCTTCATTGAGCCGATGCGATATGCAGGGCCTCGTGCTGTTCGTGAACTCGCTTCATGTTCGGCGTAGATTCTCGCGATTTCCCGCACCTGTGTCACCGCTTGATCGATCTTTCCGTTTTCCAGATCGTCCATCGCGAGTGTGAGCAAGGCTTCGCATCGTTGGAAAACATCCGTTGCCGCTTCAGCCGCAACATGCAATTCCGTGCGACTCGGCGGATCGATGATCTGGGGGTAACCTCCCACCAAATTGTTACGAACCCCCTGCTGTTGTTGGAATTTCTTCAATTCTTCGAGATAGCCGGAAAACTCTTTTTTGATTTCAGGATCGGTAAGACCGTCAACCAAAGCCGAAGCCGTTTCGAGAGGAAACTCTCGGAATAATGTGAAAAATAATTCCTTCCTCATTTCTTCACAAGTTTTGTTGTCGGGCAAGCGAGTCATAAAGTGCAATGCTTTTTCGAGCTGGCTGTTGTCTCTCCTCCCCCTGTGTACCGACATAGAACTGATGACGCCGCTTATCGCCTTACGAAAGCGGTCGTTTCCCTCTTCATAGTGGCCTCTGTAGATATAGTCGGAAAAATCGTCATGGCACCGCACGATCAAATCGTCCAAAAATTCCTGGGGAAAAAGTTCGTCGGGAGAAAAACCGGTCTCATCGTATTGTAGCAGGCTGAAAATCGAACCAAATGACTGAAAAGGCATATCGACAAATGCCTTGTGCATCAGACGAAGGGCAACCCTGGCGGCTTCCTCGTCACCGATTCCCAACAGGGCTTGCGCGATGTTCCTGAGTGGACCGCAGTGAAAAGGTCCATCGTACTCATTATATTGCAAATAACGTGGGCTTCGATTGACCACCATGAGAGCGTCACAAATAATGGGATACCGTTTCAAAACAGCAAGTTCCTCCCGACTCAGAGATCGGCAGATTTCGAGGTAATCAATCATTTTTTCAGGGGACTCGAAGATGACCAAAACGTCTTCCGGGATATTTTCCCGCCCGACTTGCTCAATGTCTTCCCATGCGACGTCCGGCTGGCCGATGCGGAGCCGCCAACGAACGGCACGAATCTGCAATTCCCGCTTCGATGCAAAGCCTTCCGTGTCTTCATCAATACCGAGAGGCGAGGATTCTTTAAGATACCGGGAAACAAAAACCTCCGGCAACTCCGTCAAGGTTTCGAGTATTAAATCAATCGCCCGGGATTGGTAGTCCGTCGGGTTGGCTTGATCGTGCAAAATATGGTCGAGAAAATAAAGCCGCTCATCGGGTTCGAGTACCCCGGCCAGTCGTTCGAGATTTCGCCACCGCAATTTTTTGGCAAGGAGGTCTCCCAGCGGCAGAATCCAGTCTTTCAGGTAATCGGAACCGCCGTTGCTTCGGGCTATCTTGATCGCTTCCGTCATGTCCCTGACTTCTATCTCTTCGTGGGTGAGTTGACGAAACACCAGCGTTTTGATGGCACGTTTGAGCCAGTCGATTTTCGTATCCGGGAAACGATAAGGTGTCCGGTCGTTCGAAAAATCCTCCGGGTTCATCTTTTGAATGAATCCATATTGTGACGAGTGGGCAACGTTGTAATGGGATTGCTCAATACGAACAAGAAAAAACTCAAGCCGGTGCATTGCTTCCCTGTCACCTTTCTCCCAGAATGCTGTATTGGACATGCGCAAAGACTGTGCCATTCGTCCCATCTGACCTTGATATCGGGAGGCACTCCAGCCATCCCGTGTCAGGGCGTCAACCGGTTCCGCCGTTCGGGCGATCCGCAGGAAGACTTCGGCGCGTTGCATGGGATCATCAATTTTTTCCGCCGCATCAATCGCTGCATCCAGCGCGGCATCGCTTTTTGTTGTCTTACCTCGATTTGTATTCGTTTCCACAGAATAATCCAACACAAAAAGCAACGCTCGGCAGTCGGCCAGCATTGCCCACGCCGCATCATCCGGCTCCACCCAATCCGCTTCCGTTTTGTTCAAAAACGCATCGGCATAATTGAGAAATTGTTGAAAATCGTCAGCCTTCGGAGCGGAATACCGTTCGGCAAGAGCCGCCTCAATTTTGGAAAATTCCGTGGGATACCCCTCACGATAAAAATCCAGGGGGTTGTTTATGACGGGAATGGTTTCGTCAGTATTGGAAGGCACGGCGTGACGATTGCATCCGATGCACACAGCACACAAAAACAAAATAGTACAATAAACAACCGGTTTTCGCATACTAAACTCTCCGCTTCGGTCCAAGAGAAAAAGGTCGGTTCAAATCATTGTATCATACGCCAATGAACCGGCATTGTTTGAACCAACTCTTGACTGACATTGTACCACACCCCGTTTGCCAAAGAAAGCCGCTCCATTGATTGTTTTCTTTCTTCCGGTGTGGTATAATTCACAAAGATGTTTTCTTGCTGCAAGCCGGTGCAAAAGCGCACACGACCGATTGTTGCCGCTCCTGAATGAAAGGACACAAAATGAAATGCCGCGCATTGATTCCCGCTTCACTCCTGGTTGTTTTGTTCCTCTATGCCACCGGGTGCGGGGGCGGTAAGAACGAGGGAACCGGCCGGACCAATTCCCCCACTCCGCCTTCGCCCACGTCATCACCTGGAACAAATGGTGCAAACGACGATACTCCACCCCCGTCGGCTTCCGCATCTCAACCATCGTTCACCATCGGTGGAACGGGCATGTTTGAAGTCGTTGACGAGAAATTTGTCTTGCCGGAAACAGACGACCTTGTTGACATCAAACAATTCGCCAACATGCTGACGAAATCGGAACCGAAAGATTTTCCACAGGACAGTGAAGGCTGGCAGCATTATTTCAAGCTGACACGCCAGTATTACAAGGCCCTCTACGATACGGGAGTAATAATCCACGATCATTCCGACGCTACGGAAAAAGATCAAAAGAATGCCCTCAAAATGCAGGCAAAGGGTCTGATTCAAATTTCCGGACTCGCACCTGACACCTACTTGGATAGCCTTCGCCAACTGGCCGTGAAACTGGAAACGGAGGATGACACAAAGAATATCGCTCTTTTCTGTTGGGCCGCGTATCACCAAAACAGACTCGCGATCAATGCGGCTGGCGGTGATGAAGAAGGCACCCGTGCAGCGTTTGACGAAGTGCTTGCGTTTGTTGAGGTGAACAAAAACGAAACGGCAATTGCATCCCTGGTGGGTTTTTTGTCGTCATTTTTGACGTTTCATCAGAATGAGGAACTTGCTGAAACTTATGCAGTCAAGCTTCAGGATATCCTGAAATCTTCCGACGAGACGATGTACAAATCCATTGCCCGGAATATTCCCCAAATGTTGAAAAATCGCAAGGAATCCCAAAAGGAACAGGAAGAGCAAAATGTTGCCATCCAGGAAGGCATCGCCCGCCGGGAAGCCCTGTTGGGCAACCCGATGGAATTTGAGTGCGTTCTGCTCAACGGCGACAAACTGAACCTGAAGGACTTGGAGGGGAAAGTCGTCCTCGTCGATTTCTGGGCATCCTGGTGTCCGCCCTGTCGCGCGGAAGTGCCGGGCATGAAGGCTGCTTACGAACAATTCCATGACCTGGGATTTGAAATCATTGGCTATAATGTGGATTGGGATAGCGGCGAAGATGTGGAATTTCTCAAGGACTACGTTGAGAAAGAGAGTATTCCCTGGCATGTTTCTTCCGCCCCGGCATGTGAGGAGGCGGGACTGGTCAATTACAGTGAGCATTACGGAGTTCAATCCATCCCGACGATGATTCTCATTGGCAAAGACGGCAAAGTCATTTCCATTGAAGCCCGGGGCGAAAAGCTCATCAGCGAACTGGAAAAGATTTTTGGCCAGTGAACCTCTGTCGGCAACACAATCGCCAGCCCCGATTTGCTGGCTTAATCCTTAACCACAACAATTAACAACAAAACAGAAACACGATCAACAGGCAGGAAACAATGAAACGACGGAAAACGAGCGTAACAGCAATATTGGCGATTTTGATTTGCGGACTGATCGGCGGGATTTCCACCGCTTGCACGAATGTGCTGGTGACGAAAGGGGCTTCGGCTGATGGTTCGGTGCTGATCACCTACACGGCGGATTCGGCAGGGTTTTACGCGAAACTGGAATTGTACCCTGCGACAGACCATGAGCCGGGAACCATGATTGCCGTGCCGGGCAAAGAGAGCATTCCGCAGGTTCCGCATACGTATCACGTACTCGGCAGCAACGGCCAGGGAATCATGAACGAGTTCCAGCTCGCCATGGCCGAAACAACCTTCGGCGGTCGTGAGGAACTGCAAAACAAGGAGGGGACGATTCTGTACCCGCTTCTGATGACGCTTGGTTTGCAACGGGCGAAAACCGCGCGCGAGGCAATTCTCGTCATGACGCAACTGGTCGCGGAACACGGCTACGGCGACGCGGGCGAGTCGATTTCGATTGCCGACAAGGATGAAGCCTGGGTTCTTGAAATCATCGGCATGGGCGAAGGCCGCAAGGGAGCCGTTTGGGTTGCGTTGCGAGTGCCGGACGGTGCGATTTCCTGCCACGCCAACCAGGCGCGCATCGGTACGTTCCCGCTGGACGATCCGGCCAACTGCCTGTATTCCGGCAACGTGATCGATTTTGCCGTTGAGATGGGTTATTACGTTCCCGCGTCGGGCAAGCCGTTTCATTTCGCCGACGCTTATGCGCCCGCCGACGCCAAGGCGAAGCGCGTGTGCGAAACCCGCGTCTGGAGTGTGTATCGTCGTGCGGCACCATCGCTGAACCTTTCGGCGGACTACCATCGCGGCGTGGCCGGAGCGGAACCCTATCCGTGGGCCATTCGACCGGACCGCAAACTTTCGACAGCCGACGTCATGGCACTCATGCGCGATCATTACGACGGCACGGAATTTGACATGACACAGGGAATCGACGCCGGCGAGTACGGAATGCCGCGACGCTGGCGTCCGCTTTACTGGAAGCTCGACGAAAACGACGAGCAGGAATACGCCTGGGAACGTCCCATTTCGACACAACAGACCGGCTTTTCGTTCGTGACACAATCGCGAAGTTGGTTGCCCGATCCGGTCGGCGGCGTGGTTTGGTACGGGGTCGATGATTCCTACCTGACCTGCTATTTCCCGCTGTATTGCACGATCAACGAACTGCCGCAATCCTATCTCACCGGGTCGATTGAGCGTTTCTCGCAGGACTCGGCCTGGTGGGTGTTCAATCTCGTATCGAACTACGCGAATTTGAAATACTCGTACATGATGCCCGAAATTCGGGAAGTGCAACAGAAACTCGAATCGACATTTTTCGCCCTGCAACCGGCGGTCGAGCGGACGGCAACCGAACTGTACGCAACCGCCCCGGATGCGATGCAGGATTATTTGACAGACTATTCGGTCACGCAGGCGGAAAAAGTGACGAAACGCTGGCAGGAGTTGGCCGTGCATTTGATCACAAAGTACAACGATGGTTATGTGCGGGATGAAGACGGCAAATACCCGAACACCGGTTACCCGCGCGAGTGGCTCGAACGCGTGTTGCAGGAACGCCCGACGCAATTCCTGTTGCCAAATAATGACGCACCTTCTGAGATCGTGCCGCAACAACCCGCGCAAACATTGCCGCCGCTCATCATTTCGACGGAACCTGAGCTCATGCCGCCGCAACCTGCGACGGGTATCCCGCGAACGCAGGCAACAGGCCAGCCGACAGAGCAGTCAACAAACATCACCGTGTCACACGACGTGTTCCAATTACGACCGATACAGGAAGAGCCGGACGATGACGCCGGTTTTGTGTTGGCCGAAAATCAATATTTGGTTGACATTCGCGCGCGGGATATTGCGCAATACTTTCAAAACACGGAAATCAACGTTTGGCGCAACCAGGTCAACGCCGCAATGCAGCGGTTTCAACTGACCAACAAGCGTTTGCCTGAATCGGAAGAGGAATTTGTCGAGAAAATCATCGTGGCCAACGGCATCATCCTGCCCGAATTACGAGAGGGTTGCGTCTATGTCTATCTGCCCGAAGTGTGGCAAATGATGATCCTCGTGACCAGAGATTAAGAGAACCATGAAACGTATTTCCCTGTTTTTTCGCGTTGTTGCGACGTTGATGCTCGTCGCACAAATGATATAGGAAGCGCGAAGAATACAGCTTTTCTTGCGTTTCTCAGAACAGCAACAGAAGTGTCATCCGCTCTTCGGACAAAAATCAAAGCGTATGCTTATAGTACATCATCCGGGTCTTATCTCGTCTTCGCAATAGAAGAAAATGGTAGCGAACAACCCATTTACTATGACGTACCAGATGGTTTTAGCTTTTTTGTGCCTGGGATCAATATCATTAATGGAAGATCAATCCTTGACTGGTTGAAGGTTACTCCAGATAAGATTGTCAAATGATTGTGTGGATAGCAAAAGTAACAAGTGATTTTTAAAGGAAAATAAAAAGGTTTAAAAATGTCTATCAAAGTGAAAATATGTTTTACTATATTGACTTTAATACTGGGTTATATTTTTTCCAATGTCTATTTATTTGCATCAGAACAGGATAAACAGGTCACGGATTGTTGTTCCATCACATATCGTGAGTTCTGTGAAAAATGCAATTTTGACATTAAAGCATTGGAACAACTTATAAAAGAGAACCCGGATAATATTGAATACAAGATTTGGCTTGGTAATCTATATATCAATGTATATCGCTTTTCAGAAGCCATTGATTTGGCTAATGAAGTCATCGGCAAATCTTCTTCATGTGGATTGGCTTATGCGTTATTGGCATTGGCAAAAATCCAGGATGAGCGTTTTTCTAATGATACCATCGGGTATATTGATTGCCCTGAACATGAAATCATCCAGGAACATTTGAACAAGGCAATGGCGTTTTCGCCAAATGACATGTTGCCAAAAGTATTGGATTGTTATATTGAGGCATGGCTTGGTAATAGAGAAAAAGCATTACAAACAATCGATAACTATTTATCCAAAGAACCTGAGTCGATCGACGCATGGTTTTGGAAAGGCAATATTTTTTTTGATCGCAGAGAAGATGACTGGGATTTGATTCGTGCTCTTAAATGTTACCTTCACCCTATAGGTTCACGTCATCCTGAAGTAAAAAAACAGCTCGGCATCTGGGCACGAGAGCAAGTTAATGAAGCTTTCTGGGAAAAAATTAATAATATAGTTCTACTGTATTAACTAGCCTTGACGCGATTTAAGTTATTTGTTATAAACGCTTTCCGGCGCGAAAAAGGAGTGATTTTCAGCATGGAAAGCAGCAATGGGAAA
>Ga0099364_10013798_pt1 | contig 10810 bp, 10 predicted proteins | sample TergutTh196P3_FD_73070 | JGI IMG/M metagenome (GOLD analysis project Ga0099364, IMG submission 73070) | Microcerotermes parvus P3 segment gut microbial communities from Pointe-Noire, Republic of the Congo - Th196 P3 | ecosystem: Host-associated > Arthropoda: Insects > Digestive system > Gut ...
GGCGCGATAGCCGGCTGCGGCCTTTTGGAAATGGCGGCAATGATTGACTGCGATGGAGCGGATATTCTAAGGCGAATCGACCGGCAGCTTACGGCGGCATTAGCGGCGGGTTATGCCGCGACAGGCGATACCGACGGGCTTTTGCTCCACGGTACCTACAGCAAAAAAACCCCATTCAACACCTGTACGCAGGAAGGCGTCGACGAATGTCTCACCTGGGGCGACTATTTCTGGCTGGAAGCGCTTCTTCGCCTGCACCGCCCCGATTGGAAGCCCTATTGGTAAAAAAATATATAAAAAGGACGGAATTGATTATGAAGTTACAGGACGCGGGCAATTTTACCGAAAATATCCATCTGGCGGATTATTTGAGCGAGTATTATCAAAAGCAGGCGGGGGCTGAAAGTCTGATCAGCGATTACGGCAGACCTCGTGAATCCCTGGGCGGAGGCTGGCAATTCGGCGTTGATCAATACGATAACTGCCTGCGTTCGCGTTGGTATGATGAAGTCTATACCGACGACGACGGACGGCCCTATCCGGTGGATTTCAGTTTTGACGATTGGGAAACCATTCCGGTACCCTCTTGCTGGAATCTGCTGCGTGAGCGATATTTTTTGTATGAGGGCAGTTGCGTCTACACCCGTACCTTTACCTTTGACTCCGTGCCCGGCGAGCGCGTGTTCCTGCGATTCGGCGCGGCCAATTCTTCGGCCAGGGTGTTCCTGAACAAACAATATATCGGGATGCACACCGGAGGGTACACGCCGTTTTATTTTGAAGTCGGCGAATTGCTGGAAGCGCAAAACCGCCTGCTTGTGGTGGTGAACAACACGCGCGGACGCACCGGCGTACCCTGTGAGAACACCGACTGGTTCAACTACGGAGGCCTCCATCGAGAGGTGGCGCTGCTGCGGCTGCCCGGGACTTTCATACGGGATTTTTTCATTTCACTTGTACCGGACGGCGCTTACAACCGCATACAAGCGTCGGTAAAGATTGACGGAAGAGAACAAAACGGCGCGGCGATTCTGAATATCCCGGCGCTGGACATAAGCGTCGAAATTCCGATCCGCGACGGGGAGGGCAAAGTAGTCTTTACCGCCGCACCTCGGCTTTGGAGTCCCGAGAAACCGCAGTTGTACGATATGACCGTATCATACGGCGAGGATATTTTGACGGAGCGCGTCGGTTTCCGTGAGATTATTTCCCGAGACGGCGGCGTTTACTTAAACGGAAGCGAAATTTTCCTGCGCGGCGTCAGCGCTCATGAGGAGAGCGCGGCAAACGGAGCCGCGGTCACTGTTCCGGAGATTCGCGAAAACTTTGCGCTGGCGAAAGAAATGGGATGCAATTTCGTGAGACTGGCTCACTATCCGCACCATGAGAACGCGGCGCGCATTGCTGACGAAGCCGGTCTCATGCTGTGGGAGGAGATTCCGGTATACTGGGCCATCGCCTTTGACAATGACGATACATATAAAAACGCCGAGAACCAACTGTCCGAGCTGATTTTGCGTGATCGCAACCGTGCTTCCGTCGTTATCTGGTCGGTGGGTAATGAGAATGCCGACACGGACGAACGGCTGTCATTCATGTCCCGGTTAGTACAAAAAGCGCGCGCCTTGGATCATACCCGCCTGATCTCGGCAGCCTGCATGGTGGATCACAAAGCTTTAAAGATTGACGACCGCCTGACGTCTTTTCTGGACGTTATCGGCATCAACGAATATTACGGCTGGTATGAGCCGGACTTTTCCAAGCTGCCGCGCATATTTGAAAACAGCCGCCCCGACAAGCCGGTAGTGATTTCCGAATTCGGCGCCGACGCAAAAGCGGGAGTCCGGGGCGTTCCCGGTCAGTTGTACACCGAGGCAAACCAGCTCGCCGTATATGAAAAACAATTGGAAACGCTGGGCGGCATACCCTATGTCAAAGGACTGAGCCCGTGGATCCTCTATGATTTCCGATGCCCCCGCAGGTTGCAGGCGATGCAGAATTATTACAACATCAAAGGACTGCTGTCCGCTGACAAGCGGTATAAAAAACCCGCGTTTGAGGTCATGCGGAAGTTCTATGCCGATTGACGCCCAATCGACATGTTTACGGCCAACGGCTGATCCGGATTCGGCCAATCGATGGTTTCCAACCGAAATAAAGCAATTCCGCAAGGAACTGTGCTGCTTTATAAAAACGCCAAAGGAGCGGATACAATGGATATCAGATACTCTACGAACCAAAAGGATTTTCAGCGATACAACACAGAGGAGACCCGCGCCGAATTTTTGATCACGGGCTTGTACAAAGCGGATGAAGTAGTTGCGGTTTACAGCCATATCGACCGTATGGTCACGCTTGGCTGTATGCCGGTAAATGACGCTGTGCCAATAGAAAAAGGGATGGACGTGTGGGCGAATTTCGGGACGAAGTTCTTTTTGGAGCGCCGTGAACTGGGCATGTTCAATATCGGAGGCGCGGGCGCGGTCACAGCCGGCGGTGTCCGCTACGAGCTCGGATATAAGGACTGCCTCTATATCACGAGAGGAACCGAAAAAATCACATTCGAGAGCTCCGATAAAAATAACCCCGCCATGTTTTATATGGTCAGCTCGCCGGCTCATAAAGCCTGCGAGACAAAACTCATCACGATCGCAGACGCCGCGAAAAACCCTGTCGGCGCTGCGGAATCCGCCAACAAGCGCGTTATCAATCAGTTCATACATCCCGACGTTCTGGAAACCTGCCAGCTTATGATGGGCATGACCCGCCTCGATGTCGGCAGCGTTTGGAACACGATGCCCGCCCACACTCACGAACGCCGGATGGAGATATACACCTATTTTGAAATTCCCGAAAATAATGTCGTTTTTCACATGATGGGCGAACCAACCGAGACACGCCACATAATCGTCCAAAACGGCGACGCTGTCATCAGCCCCAGTTGGAGCATTCACAGCGGCTGCGGTACGGCTAATTACACCTTCATTTGGGCAATGGGCGGCGAAAATCAGGAATTCAACGATATGGACGTAATATCCACGACTGAGTTGAAGTAGGAGGGAATGGTCATGGATTTGTTTTCACTGAAAGGTAAAGTCGCCCTTGTTACGGGAGCGACCCACGGCATAGGGCTTGAAATGGCGTCCGCCCTTGCCAAAGCCGGAGCGAAAATCGTTTTTAACGATATTGGCGAAGAAGCGCTCGAGCGCGGCGGAAACTCGTATAAGGAAGCAGGTGTTGAAGCGCGCGGTTATTTATGCGACGTAACGGATGAAGAAGGCGTTGTTAATTTGGTCGCGCAAATCGAAAAAGATGTCGGCGCAATTGATATACTAGTCAATAACGCGGGCATCATCAAGCGCATCCCTATGCTTGAGATGAACACCGCAGATTTCCGAGAAGTAATTGATATTGACCTTACGGGGCCCTTTATCATGTCAAAAGCCGTATTGCCGGCTATGCTGAAGAAAGGCGCGGGCAAAATAATCAACGTCTGCTCTATGATGAGCGAACTTGGGCGCGAGACTATATCCGCGTACGCCGCCGCCAAAGGCGGGCTCAAGATGCTCACGAAAAATATCGCCTCCGAATTCGGGCAATACAATATTCAGTGCAACGGCATCGGCCCAGGGTACATTGCCACATCCCAAACCGCGCCCCTGAGAGAGCCTCAAGCCGATGGCAAACCTCATCCCTTTGATTCTTTCATCAAAGCGAAGACACCAGCGTCGCGTTGGGGCAACCCGGAGGATTTGGCCGGGCCCGTAGTATTTTTGGCCTCAAGGGCTTCCGACTTCGTAAATGGGCATATTCTCTACGTGGACGGCGGCATACTGGCATACATCGGCCGCCAGCCGAAGTAATATAACGGGCGCGCATTGCGCGTCCGTTGCTGTTTTTAAATTAGCAATAAGAGGGATTCAGGTTATAATTTAAACAGGTGAAAAGAATGCTGCAACAACGAAGAAGCGAAATTATCGAAAAAATTAAAGCAAACCGTATGGTTAAGGTTGCCGATCTTGTAAATGAATATCAGGTTTCCATAGAGACGATACGCAGAGACCTGGAGCATTTGGAAAGCGCGGGGTATCTCAGGCGGGTGTACGGCGGGGCGGTCGTCGATGGATTACTGGGCCAGGAACCTGTTTATTCTCACCGTGAAGTTATAAACTACGAAGAAAAGAAAGCTATCGGCATAAAGGCCGCCGAGCTGATCGAAGACGGAGACACTCTGTTTATCGACGTGGGGACGACAACCCTCGAAGTCGCGCGTAATTTAAAGGATAAAAAAAATATTACGGTTATTACCAATGCAACGTTGATTGCGAATGAAATGATAACGGTTGATAATTGCCGCGTCATTATATTGGGAGGCGAGCTGCGCCCCGGGGAGTTATCAGTGTCGGGCCATATCTGTGATACCAATTTGAAGAATTTTTATGCCAATAAACTAATCATGGGAGTCGGCGGCATATCATTGCAAAGCGGGTATACGGATTATCATGTGAATGAGGCAAATACCAGACGGAGCATGATCGAAAGAGCCGGTAAAATAATAGCCGTTGCGGATCATTGTAAATTCGGCGTAACCGCGATGAACTTTATATGCCCGATTACCCGGGTGGAAAAGCTTGTTACCGATTGGTCGATCCCAAAAGAAACAATCAAAGAGTTCCATGAAACCGGTATAAATTTGATAATTGCAAATGAATAAAACAATGTAACGGCGCCAAAACGTGAAGAGGCTACTTAACTTATTACAGCGGACGCGCATGGGCGCGCATTGCGCGTCCGTTGCTTAAAATTCTACGCCGTTACCCTAGAACCTGATGCCGAGCACAAGACGGGGAAGCGCCAGCGAGAGCTCCGGCACGTAGGTTGTAATAATCAACGTCGGCAGCCAGGCGAAAATTATTTGCTGCAGAGATGGCTTAAGCATCTCCTCCACCGGGGCCTCGCCCACCTGTGAGGCGAAGTAGAGCATGGGGGCCGTCGGCGGGGTGACGTTGCCCATTCCTAGGTTTACGCCGAGGATAGCCGCGAAGTGGATCGGGCTGACCCCGAGTTGTATAACCACGGGGAGCAGGAGCGGTGTGCAGAACATGATGCCGCTGCCGTCGTCCATCAGCATGCCGACGATAACCATCAGCACGTTGAGCATGAGCAGGATCAGATATTTGTTCTCCGTGAAACTGGTAAGAGTGTGCAGCAGCATATCCGGTACCCTCTGCGTTACGAGGATGCGGCTGAAGAGCATCGCGCTCATGAGCATCAACATAACGGTTCCTGTGGAAGTCGCCGACTCGACAAGCGTCCGGCCCAGTTCTCTGAAGTTCATTCCCTTGTAGAAAAAAAGCGCCACCGGCACGCAGTAGAGCGCCGCCACGGCGGCCGCCTCCATCGGCGTCATGAAGCCGCTGTAAATGCCGCCGAGGATGATCACCGGCATAAAGAGCGCGGGCATCGCGAATCCCGTTCGTTTGACGACCGAGCGCATATTCGATTCGGCGTCCCTGTACGAGTCGGTCTTGATCCCCTCCACTTTTCTCACCTGAAAGTTTTGCACGATGCAGAGCAGCGCCGCCAGCAGCACGCCCGGTCCTACCGTCGCCAGAAAACAGGCGAGTACCGATTGCCCGCCTGCCCAGGCAAAGAGCACCTGAGCTGAGCTGGGGGGAATGAGAAGCGCCAGCACGCTGGAGCTCGCAATCAGCGAAGCGGAGATACCGCGCGGATATCCTTTCTCCTTGAGTTTCGGCGCCATTATCGAGCCGACCGACGACAGCGCAGCCGACGCGCTGCCCGATATCGCGCCGAATATCGCGCAGGTAATGACTGTCACGGAACCAAGCCCGCTTCTGTATTTGCCGATGAACTGCTGTACGAAGCCTACGAGAGCGTCCCCGATTTTACCCTTGCGGATGATGCCGCCGGCGATGATGAAGAGCGGAATGCAAAGCAGCACAAGGTTCGCCATCCTGCTGTAGCCCGACGGGATGAGGAACATCGGCGACTCGCCCAACACCGCGAGCAAAAACATCGTGGCGCCCGCGAAGCAGAAGGGTACCGGTACACCGATAATGAGCAGTACGGCCAGCAACAGTATCGCTAAGACGATCATTCGGATATCGCCTCCTCCCGCTTCTGCTCTCGCTTCGCGCCGCGGAAGAAGCAGAGCGTATCCTCGATGAAGTAGAATAGTGAGTAGAAAGCAGTGAGCAGATAGCCGAAAAACAGCGCCGACTGGGAGTAGATCAGCGGGATGCGCAGGGCTGTCGTGGTCGCGTTTCTGCCCAGGCCCCAGCGGAAGAACGAATAAGCCCATATTGTCAGGGTGATCGCGACGAAGGTGGTGATGAAGGAGACGATCAGCTTCACCACCGCCTGCCCCCGCTCGCCGAAGAAGAGCGAAGTCATGTCGGCGCTGATGTGCGATTTTCTGTACATAGCGTATGACGCGCCGAGGAAATACATCCACATGGCAAAGACAACGATGATTTCCTCGTACCCGAAGAGGTCTCTGTGAAACCTGCGCAACACCACCACGGCGCAGAGAATGAGGACGCAGACCACCGCGCAGATTATCAGGACGGCCTCCTGCACCTTGAGCAGGGCTTTCCAGAACAGCGTGTTCCGTAAATTCATCAATTTATCCATTCAAATCAAACCTTCCCAAAGGGCAGGCGCTGCCCGAATTATATTTCCGCCCACACCCGGCGGGAAGCCGTTTCCCCAAGCGAGGTGTGAGCGGAGTCACAGGGTATTACGCTAATTCGCGAGATCCGCGCGGACGGCGTCCATGATCTCCGCGCCCAGTTGTACTTCGACCGCCGGCCAGGTTTCCTCGCGCACGTGATCGGCAATCCTCTGTATCTGCTCGTCGGAGAGACGCACGATCTCCACGCCGTTTTCGGCAAGCAGATTGAGGTTGGTATCGTCGATATGCCGTACGCGGCCGAAGCTTGATATCGCTTCCTCAATGCAGGCGTCGTAAAGTATCTTCTGTAAATCCTCCGGCAATCTGTTCCAGGATTGCTCGTTCATCAGCATGACGTTATTCTCCATCAGCGCGCTGTAGGTGATATAGTACGTGATGACGTCCCGGAATCCGAAGTAATTGAGTTCGGGGGTGCCGCCGAACCAGCCGTCAGCGACGCCGGTCTGCAGCGCCGGGTAAAGGTCGCTGAAGTTGATAGTCACAGTCGGGTAGTTCATTGCGGCTATGATCATGCGGTTGGTCTCGATGGGGGGAACGCGCAGGAGCGATTCTTTTCTGACCGTCGGATCCGCGTAATTCGGATCGAGCCTGGTCGTGCCTACGCCGATAAACCCCTGTGGAAAGATGCCAAGAGCCTTCATGCCGTGACTGGCGATTATGCTGTCGAAAATAGCGTAAAAATTGGTACCGGGCGATAAAACCTTCGCCACTTCGTCGTAGCCCGCGAAGAGATAGGGGATAAAAAGCATCTCCAGCCGCGGGTCATACTGGCCGGGCATGGACTGCAACGACATGTCGACAGTGCCGAGCATTGTCTCCTCCAACATTACTGTGTAGTCGCCGAGGACGCTGCCATAGAATACATCGAGCGTAAGTCCGCCGTCAGTCTCCGCCTCCACTCGCTCCTTGATGCGTTCCATTGCCCTGCCCGTTTCGTGTTCCGCTACCTGCTGCACACTGACGCGCAGCCTGACCGGCGCTGCCGAAGCAACTCCGCACACAAGTCCTATTATAATAGCCGCCGCCATAACTATCATCACGTTCTTTTTCATCTTATACCCTCCTTAATTTGATACATACCGGATAGATGTTGCGCTGCCTCCCTGAACCATGCTCCATCGTTTGAAATTTCAACACCGCCTTCCGTAGGTTGTTTTTTTACCCTTTACTTCCCAATCTTGACGTACCTCAGTATCTCTTCCTTTGTCTTCCCGGCGAGCCCCATCTGCTCCAGGCTGCGCCCCTCTTCCCACCAGTCGCGTTCGTGCACGAGGCAGTAGATGTTAACGACCGCGTCCATGATCGGCGTGTCAATCCCCAGCATGTCCGCCAGTGCCGCCCACGGCACGAGTCCGAACGGGCAATCCTCGGTCAGATAGCGGTTGAAAATGTCGTTCGGCCCGCTGATCTGGGTGAGCGCTATGTCTCCGTGCATCTGCATGTAGAGATCCTGCCAGGTCCAGGTATATCCCTCCGGCTTGCCGGCGAAGTCCTCTATCGGACGCAGGTAGTAGCCCAGCGCCTGACCGATCGCCTTACGTTCGGCATCCAGCGCAAGATCAATTTTGGCCGCCCCCGGCGTGAAGTGCTCGTACAAGTGGAATCCGCCGCGGCAGGGCTGTTCGATAGCCCCAATGTTGATCAGGCATCCCCCGGAATGAAGCACCGGATTGACGATGGAAAGCCCGCACTCAAGTACATCGCTGTAAAGCCGCTGGAATGGATGCAATTTGCGCAATTCGTCCAGCATCTCCGTTCCCTTGGCGGCCGGCAGGAAGGCGATGTTCGTGGGGTTGATACCGGAGCAGAAGACTTTGCCGGGACTCTTAATGCGCGTGTCATAGGGAAGGTTGTTTACCTCGGCGACAACCGGGCAGGCTTCTCCCAATACCCGCTTAAAGACCAGCGAGCTGAAAGCGCCCGGGTAGAGCACAATTGTCTGCTCGGGTTTTATCGTGCCCTTGAGTTGGTTGGCGATGCTCTCGTGCGCGAACGCGGGAGTGGGAATGCAAACGTACCTCGCTCCCTCGACTGCCGCCGCGATGTCGTCCGTCACCAGGTCGAGAGTGGGCGTGCCGTTGATTTTACCGCTGATCGTTATCTTTCGTGTGCTCGGCACGTTCTCCAATCTGTCGTAAAAACCTGCGTCCTCCCACAGCCGTACTGTATATCCCCTCAGAGCAAAGTCCGCCGCCATCGTCTGACCGCCATGGCCCGCTCCAAGAACCGCAATTCTGATGTTTTCCAAACAGATCTCCTCCTTGTTTCAACTATTGGAAATTTCGGTGCATTATCTCAGCGCGCTCTTTAATGTATCCCGAATTTCGACAACTGCCATACTCCGTCATTATCACCGCCTTGCTTCGCTTGTCGCTACAATGTTTGCATTCGTACCTAGAATATTAGGGATGATCACGTCATACTGGGATATTGGAATTTCTGCGCTGACATTTTTGATTTCATCCATACACTGCATCAGCAATTCTTTGGGAATCGGCTTGTCGGAGCGGACGGGCAGCAATGAGCCGCCTGAGCCTTCCACCTTTACGGTTGTAGTAAGAATTCTTACCGGGCGCATAAACTCGTTACGGGCATACTCTTCACCGCGTTTGCATTGGTTCCCTTCCATACTCAGAACGGAATTTTCATCGCCGCAGATAAAGATGTTGCAGCCAAGCGGACATGTAATACAGGTTATGATCTTTTCGGCCATATGTCATGCCTCCCTCGCAACGTCAATGACGAGCTTACCCTGGGTCAGTTCCGACGCGCGCGCTTCCATGTGTTCCATCTCCCCCGGATTTACTTTGACTGCCTTCTTTTTTGCCAGTTCCTTACCGTTACAGTACAAAGATATCCGCACCTTTTCATCAGGAGCGTTGACCCTGAAATACAGATTAATTTTGGTATCTTCTCCGGTCAAGCTGATTCTCTGGGGACAGATATACCGCACGTTATTACCGGGTTCGCAGACAATCGTTCCTTTTGGTTCCGGAAGGGTTCTCATCGCATAGCGCGCGGCTTCCCTGCCGGCGATTTCGCTTTCCATGGACACATTGTCCGCCAGATCGTTGACATGCACCACATTTCCACAGGCAAACAGGGAGGGGATCGAGGTTTGCATTCTCTGGTCGACAATGGGGCCGTTGGTAACCGGACTCATTTCTACCCGCGCGGCGCGGCTCAGTTCGTTCTCGGGGATGAGTCCCACCGACAGCAAAAGGGTGTCGCAGGCTAAACATTCTTCCGTTCCCTGAATGGGCTTTCCGTCCGCGTCAACTTTGGCTACGCAGACGCCCTCGACGCGTTCTTTTCCAAGAATACTAACGACTGTGTGAGACAGCAGCAGCGGGATATCAAAGTCGTCCAAACACTGTACGCGGTTCCTGGTCAGGCCGGCAAGGAAGTCCATGATCTCAACCACGGCTACTACCTTCGCTCCCTCCAGGGTCATACGCCGCGCCATGATCATGCCTATATCACCGGAGCCGAGAATGACCACTTCGCGCCCCACCATTGCATTCTGGCGGTTTATCAGGCGCTGCGCCGCACCGGCCGTGTAGATGCCTGCCGGTCGCGTACCCGGTATCCGAATATTTCCTCTCGTCCTTTCGCGACAGCCCATAGCCAGCACTACACTTTTCGCTTCGATGTAGTTAATGCCGTGTTCAGTATTGCTGCAAACTATCGTTCCGTCCGGACGAATTTCCAATACCATGGAGTTCAGGAGAGTTTCAATACCCGTATGCTCCGCCTGCTTGATAAATCGCCGGGCATATTCGGGGCCTGTCAGTTCTTCGTTGTAATATGTCAAGCCGAAGCCGGGGTGAATGCACTGCTGCAGGATTCCGCCGAGCGCGTTGTCTCGTTCCGCGATCAATACATTGCCTGCTCCCTGTTTTTTAGCGGATACGGCGGCAGCCAACCCGGCCGGGCCTCCTCCAATGACCGCGACGTCACAATGCGTATTAAACATTGACCTTCTCCCTTTCCGGACGTAATTTTCCGGTAATCATGTAGGAGCCGGGCTGATTCTTGAACACCTGTTCTGCGGGGACACCCAGTTCGCGAGCCAGGATTTCAAGCACTTTC
>Ga0099364_10013799_pt1 | contig 10810 bp, 13 predicted proteins | sample TergutTh196P3_FD_73070 | JGI IMG/M metagenome (GOLD analysis project Ga0099364, IMG submission 73070) | Microcerotermes parvus P3 segment gut microbial communities from Pointe-Noire, Republic of the Congo - Th196 P3 | ecosystem: Host-associated > Arthropoda: Insects > Digestive system > Gut ...
CTGACTACTTATAAGTAGTCAGGCAGTTAATCAATTCCATACAGAGCCAAGTGCGAAGCACTTGACCTTTTTTCTATTATTTACTATAAGTAATACATAGACTCTAAATGGGTCTTTGGGCCGCTAGCTCAGTCGGTAGAGCATCGCCCTTTTAAGGCGGTGGTCGGAGGTTCGAATCCTGCGCGGCTCAGTAATTTTTTAGTTTAAATATTCCTCTTTTAATAGCAAGTAAATTTAACAGTTTTTGACTATGCAGGATTCGAACCGGAGCACTGCTGGGAAGCCGCTAGAGGCGACAGCCTCAAGGGATAACTTGCTGCCAAGGATGGCAGCGGCAGTGCGTAGGCGGCCTGTAGGGAGCGAACAGGATGTGAGCGACTGGAAGGCGAATCCTGCGCGGCTCAATTTGCTATATAATTATTACCTCGCGCAGAGGCACGGAGAGCGCGGAGGCAGTAGGTAGCTAGCGCCCCCACTGCCAGCCGCCTGCTTGTAGTATTTTGTATATTCTTTAGTTCCCGATGGCAACCCTTTTCTTTACAAGACGATCATGGGTGCATGGATTTTCCTCAAATTCAATGATTTGTTTTTTTAGGGTTTCTTCAAAACCAGCTATAACAGCTTTGTGAAACTTTCTGGCGGCTTCTACTGCCTCAGCAGAATAGACAGATTTTGAGAAAAGAGCGGAAGGTTCAATTTCTAGGGCTTTGGCGATCTTCTCGAGCATTTCAAGTGAAGGCGACCTCTTTTCCAATTCCAGCATAGCTATATAGGTTGGAGCTGTATCCACTATTTCAGCTAGTTTTACCTGAGAATAACCCATGAAATGCCGCCGTTCCCTCAAATTCAGGGCTAATAAATGCTTAAGACTCTCCATATTTCTCCTAATCTATCAGTTAATAAAGTTATTTTATTAAACCTACAGCTATTGACAATAAACTGTACGGTAAAGTAAAATACATATATATCTGTATGCAGAAGTTTGAGGAGGTCTTATGGCAGATACTGGCATAGGTAAAAGAATTGAAGTCTTTCTCGTTGATGGCTCCCCTAATGGTCTAGTCCAATGCAAGGTTGATCTTGGGGTAATAGGCTATAGAATTCCGCGAAAAGGGATTGAAAAAAATAAAGACCGAGAACACTTAAAACAGGCCGGTATTTATTTTCTTTTTGGGAAAACAGACGATGAGGCAAAAGGTGCTATATATATCGGTCAGGCTATTAAGAGACAAAATGGGGAAGGTATTTTATATCGACTACAAGAACACACCAAGGATAAAGACAAGGAATTTTGGACAGAAGCCATTGCATTTACCACACATGATGAAAGTGCAGACATAGATTTAAATTATCTTGAAAATATGTTCTATAAGCTAGTAGAAAATGCAAATCGATATGAAATAAAAAACAGAAACACTCCTAATCCCGGTGTTGTTTCTGAAGGTAAAAGGAGTACATTAGATAAAATTATAGAAGATGCAAAAATTGTCACAGGACTTTTAGGTCACAATGTTTTTGTTACCGAGCCTACAAAAAACACTTCTTCTGATGGACAGCTTTATTATATTGGACAAGGTTCAGAAAAAGAAGCTGTAGGTAAATACACAAATGAAGGGTTTTTAGTTTTTAAAGATAGTAATATTGGTGGAATAAGTGATAGTTTATCATCAGGTTATAAAAAACTAAGAGAAAAATATTCTTATTTAATTATTAATAATAAATTATCCGAGAATATTTCGTTTAATTCAGCATCGGCAGCATCTTCTTTTGTTCTTGGAAGGAACTCAAATGGAAGGATTGATTGGAAGACAAACGAAGGAAAGACATTTGGTGAGATTGAAAACGAGTTAGAAAGCAAGTAAGTATTTTAACTATGACATTATTTGTCAAATAATGTATGGTAAAATATTGTTAATTAACGGATCTGTGGATGCTACAGGATTAGCATAGGTATTAAATAAATTTTAAAGGAGGAAGATATGCCAACTAGTAAAGATTTACCATCACCAATGTGTCCGTCTTGCAAATTTTATGTGTTCACAGCTAGTTCTAGCCATGGTCATAATTGTAAAGATAGTGGCAACTTTACCAATAGTTCTAAAATTGGAAAAAGCCCACCAGGACAAACTTGCAAAACATTTAGGCCAAAGTAAAAAAAAAGACAGGCGTTTTATTGTTATCCATAAAGGGCGATGATGAAACGCCGATTGTTATTTTATTTAGATTATGGCAAAAGGTAGCATTGTTTATAAGAATATTTTATAGAAACAAATATTAAAGATAAAACTTCAATGCAAGCATATAACTGCTGTTAAATTTAGGAGAAAGACTATGTTTTTATTAAATGGTGAAAAAAAATGCTTAGAAGTAATACAGGGAACAAATTTTAAAGATGAAGAAATATATGAAAGGTATGATTTACAAGAAACATTGATAAAATCTTGGGAAATATTTACATCAAATATTGGTTTACCTGGTATAATTTATATAGACAAAGAATTTATACCTCATAATGATGTAAAAAATAGAATAGACATATTAGCGTTTGAAGATATTTCAGATAAAAATGACGAGGTATCTAAATTGAATATTATTATCTTTGAATTAAAAAGAGGGACAGATAAAAACCAGCTAATTCAGGCAATATCATACGCAGGAATGGTTTATACATGGGAACAAGAAGATATCATTAAAATTATTGAAAATAAAAATATTAATAATGATGATATAAATAACTTATTGGAAGGATTAAAAAATAATAAATATACAATAGATATCAAAATAGTTCTTGTTGCTGAAACATTCGAGCCGGAAGTAATATTTTCTTCAAATTGGTTAAATAATATGGGTATTGATATTAAGGCTTTTGCGATTAATACATATAAACTTGATGATAAATTATTATTAAATATAGAACAAAGATTTCCTTTAAAGGAATTATCAGATGCGTATAAAAAACGTATTAAAGAAAAAAACAATAATTTTCAAGAATTAAATTGGAATGAAATCGAAAAAAATCTTAATTATGATTGGGGGAAATCTATAATCAAGGAATTAACAGAAAAGTATTCAAATAATCCAAATAGAAAGAGAATATTTATTAAAACTAAAGAACCTTTTAAAAGTATTATTTTTTATTTTACAAATAATTATATAAAAATAGTTACAGTTGTCAAAGATAAAAAAGAGGGTATGGAAACTATAACATCTATCTTTGATGATTCATTTGAAATTAATGAATGGAGAGATGGGTTAAGTTTTAAAATTGAAAATGAACAAACATACAGGAAATTAGCTGAATGGTTAGGAAAAAAGGAATAAATAAAGAAAACATATATGAAAGAAAACAAGGACAAAAAACAGAATTCAACTACAGCTAATGACTATGCTAAATCATTTTATCTTGCTCTTAAAGAAGAAATGCTTAATTTTGCTGAAGCATTAGAGAAAACGAAATATGACTTTTTTAACGAATATTCTATTTTCTTGAAAAATGAATATAATTCCGACAGAAAATGGGAAAAGCCGGATAGTACTTGGCAAATGAAAAAACTAGAAACTTTTTTATCATTTATTTGGTTAACTAATGGAATAGGTGGGTATGCTTTATTAGGGAAAACAGAATTTGATAAATTGCAAATAATAAAAACTTTTCTTTTAAGTTGCGGCTACGAGGAATATATTAACGGCAGAAAAACAGACGATCATTTTGTTGTTATAGATTGCGAAGGTAAAACTAAAAAGGATAAAACTCTAAGAAATTATGCAGAAAAATACAAAAATGTTCATTTTGTTATATTTAATAATTGTGAAAATATTATAACAAATGAAGCCAACCTCTTGCTTTTTAAACATCTTTTTGGAGAAATTAAAGAGCCCAAAACCAATTTTTATATCTTATTAGGAGATGAAAATAAACTGGAATGGCTTTCGGAGCAATACCCCAAAGACCACATGATTCAAACTCGTATAGCTGTTTTTAAACAGCTTACCTATATCGTAGAAATCGACAAAGATTAGAATTTTAGTCCAAAAACAAATAATCCAGAAAAAAGCCCTAAGACAAGCAGCACTTTTGCATAACTGTCAAATAGAGTTATGACTACTTCCTGCTTAGGGCTAAATTCTGCTACAACTTACTAATGACTAATTAAATTGAAAATAATAAAAAAAGGCAATAAAATAATTGCAGAAATAAATGCAGCTCCTGCAATCGAAGAAATCCAGCCTTTTACAGTTGGTTTTCTGCCGGAAGGCTTTAGAATTTCAGTTATATTTTCCATTCCTAGCATTAAAATTCCGCCAATAATGCAAATAAGCCCATAAATGCAAATTGTCATCTGAGCCGTACTTTGCGTAGATATTCCTGTTAATTGCTCAAATGTTTCAGGCTTACGATCCAGTAAATCTTTTGTAATTCCCCAGACAAGGGTAATAATACCCTGCAGAATGAACAAACCGCCAAATGCCCCAAAACTTCCGGGACTACTCAACGAATTTCCAAATTTATATGCCTTTTTCTTACCACCGGCATTTTCCGACAAATCACTCATAAGTGACCTCCTAAATAAATATTTACATAAGTATAAAATAATGAGTATGTCAAATAATGTCTTAGCTATAAAAATTTCTTTTACAAATTTTATATACTGTAGCCAGCAAAAGAACTTCCTACCATGACTTTACATGACATAGTAAGTATGGTATTTATATTATAAGGAGAAAAACATGAACTATGGTAATTATGAATACGACCTTCTTGTTAAACTAGTAGAGAGTGGAGATATATTTGCTACAAGGGAGATGATTAGGTTTTATTTGTATGATAATAAACAGGATATAAATTTATCACCCATTGACAATCAAAAAATACTTCATTACATAAAAAAACTTGCCATGAAAGGTGATGGCGATGCAATGTTATTATTGGGTTCAATGTATTATTCTGGTGAAGCTGGTTTTGTTAAGCAAGATTTTAAAAAAGCTGCTTATTGGTACGAGAAGTCTTCAAAAAAGGGGATTTTAGATTCATCAAATAATATTAATACAGATTCTCTTACTAATCTTGGTTACTGCTATTATTATGGTCGTATTTCTAAACCAGATTATAAAAAAGCTTTTTTTTATTATGCTAAAGCTTCTATCTTAAAACATCCAAATTCAATGTATAAAATTGGAGATATGTATAGGAAGGGCTTGTATGTTGAAAAAAATGTAAGCACAGCAATTTATTGGTACAGAAAAGCAATGAGATATTGTCCTAGAGATTCAGATTATATTCTTGCAAGTGTAGGTCTTCGCCTTGGTCGTTGTTATTTATACGGAGAAGGAACTAAAAAATCACTTATGAAAGCATTAAATTATTTACAATTAGCAGAAAGGAAATTTTACAAATTAGCTATAGATCGACCAATAGCTAGTAACAGTATATTTGTTGAAGAACCATTAAAAATAGTTCATGAATTACTTGAAGTAACTAGAAATGAAATTAAAGAGGGTCTTTTCCCGCAACAGTAAACTGCTCTTGTGTTAAATTGGTATATAGGGGTTATAATCATGAGATGGAAAAATAAAAGCTCGCCAAGAGCGTATATTTTTGATTGTATTTTTGCTAAAGAAATCGTTTATAACGCTTATTGTGAGGGTTTTATTAACTGGAATATTTTTCAAAAAGCACTAAAAAAGATAGACTCAAATATGAATGGGGGCTGGATGTTTAGCAAAGGAAGTGTAAAAATTGATTTTGGGAAAGTATATAAATAATTGACAAATTAGGGTAAATTTAATACACTAAGCTATGGGAAAAGAAAGAGAATTAAAGGTTCAGAGAAACAGGCTTAATTTTATTGATGAAGCCATTCGTGCCGGCACAAAAGGCGGAAGATATCCAAACGCAAACAAACTTTCTGCTGAAACCGGTGTTTCCACACGCACTATTCTTAGGGATATTGAGTATATGCGGGATATGTGGAATGCACCCATTGAGTATGATTATACCAAAAAGGGGTTTTACTATTCACAGGAAAACTTCTATTTAAAAGCAGTCCCCCTTACGGAAGGAGAACTCTTTTCTATCGCACTTTTTAATCAGCTTTTAGAGCAATACCGTAATACTCCGCTTGAAGAAGCATTAAGGACTATCTTTGCAAAAATTGTTCAGTGTCTGCCGGATAATATTAGCGTAGATACCAGTTTTTTAAACAATCAAGTGTCTTTTATATCTGACAAAATTGGAAAGATAGATATTAAAGTATTCCAAACAATATTTGATGCCATGCATAAAAAGAATACCATGATATTTGAGTATAAATCTCTTTCTCAAGATGAATATTCTGTAAGAACTGCTGACCCTTATCATGCTATATGCCAACGGGGGAACTGGTATTTTATAGGTTATTGCCATAATCACAAAAAACCGCGAATGTTTTCGTTTACCCGTGTAAAAAAAGTAAAACTAAGTAAAAACAAATTTATTAAACCGGAAGATTTTGATCCTAATAATTATTTTGATAAAGAAATGGGCATTTGGAATACTAATAAAAATCCAAAAACAATAGAGCTGCATTTTGACAAAGAAGCAAGAGGCTATGCTCTTGAACGACAGTGGCACAGTACCCAAACTATTAAAGAAAATAAAGATGGCAGTTTTATTCTAAAATTTACAACAACTCAAATACCCGAAGTTCTTCGTTGGGTTTTGGGACAAGGGCACACTGTCAAAGTTCTAAAGCCTGCGGAACTTGTTAAAATGGTTAAAGAAGAAAGCCAAAAAACAAGGGCTTTATACTAATAATTTTTTATTACTACGACATTACTTGTCATACTATGTATGCTATATGTATATATAAGGAGATAAGAAATGAGTAATAAAGATAAAATAAAAAAAGAACAAGAAGCAGCCTTACAGGATGCTTTAAAAATTATTAAAAAGTGCAAACAAGAAAAAGCAAAATCTATTGATCTTGGGTATAATGGGAATCTGATTATTCTACCAGATGAAGTAAGACAGTTAACATGGCTTACATGTTTAAAACTAAGCTGTGCAGATATTAAGCAACTTCCTGACTGGATAGGAGAACTAAGCAATTTAAGAATACTAGATTTAACTTCAAATACAAAGATGAAGAAACTGCCATTGAGCCTGCTTAAATTAAAGAAACTTAAAAAACTTTATTTAAACAATACAGGTATATCTAAATTACCGGCTTTTTTAGGCAAAATGCACTCTCTTGAATATTTAGATATAAGTATTTGGAATCTAAAGGAAGTTCCGCAGTGCATTCTAGATTTACCCAGATTAAAGCGTATTGAGACTTGGGGCTATAATTTTAAACATCTTCCAAATCTTATTTCTAGACAACATGAGTTAAATCTTAATGAATTTTTTAGGCGAATTAATCATTGTAAAAAGCATAGATTAAAAAAACTAAATTTGTCATTTCTTTATCTTGGTAATTTGCCAGATGAATTATCAGAATTAAGTTGGCTAGAAATTCTGGATTTGTCATGCAATGATTTAATAAAACTACCAAATTGGATAGATAAATTATCAAATTTAAGAGTTCTTATACTTGACTCTAATGAATTAAAAACTTTGCCAAATTCTATTGGGAATCTTAAAAAATTAAAAAAAATAGATTTAGGTTTTAACCGTTTGCAAACATTGCCAAAATCATTTGGCAATCTTACTTCTCTTGAGGATTTTTGCTTAATAGAAGAATATAATCACCCTGCATTAGAAAAATTAAGAGGACAGGGGTCATGGTTTGAATATCTACCTGATTCATTTGGAAATTTGTCCTCGTTAAAACATTTTTATATTGCAGATACAAGAGTAACCTGCTTGCCAAAAACTTTTGGGAATTTAAAATCTTTAAGATCGCTAACAATATCAGAAAGCATAACTCCTAATTTTTCATTTCCGGAATCTATGGAGAATCTTTCTAACCTTAAACAAATTGATATAAGTTCATTTGGTAAAGTTCCTGATTTTATAGGAAAGATGAAAAACCTAACATTGTTAGATATAAGCCATAATAAGTTTTATACTTTACCTGATTTTATAGGGGAATTAAGTAAGCTTAAATATCTTAACTTGCACAGTACATGGATTTCTGAATTGCCGGATTGGATTGCTAAACTTAAAAATTTAATAGATCTTGATATATCAAGTAATGATATAAAAAAAGACCCAAGAGAAATAATCAAACAGTTGCCAAAATTAAAGGAATTTGATGATGAGTATAACTTATTTAAATAAAGAAAATATCTTTTTTTATGAAAAAACAATTTTTGAAAATGAAAATTTTGTACTAAAAGAATATTGTTTTTTGCACGATAACTATGTATCAATGGATAAAGAAACAAAGTTATTTAAAATAAAATTACCGGAAGGATATGGTTTTATAAATAAAGATATGGAAATTGTTGTTCCTGCAAAATATGAAAATGTAAGGATGTTTAATGATGGATTTGTCTTAGTTTCTAAATTGGATAAAAACAATAAAGAAAAATGGTTATTTGTAAATAAAGAAGGCAAGGAATTCATTTTTGAAAAAGAATACCCAATAATTTGTGATAATGAAAATGGATTATTTAGGGTTTCTGCACTAAAAATAGATTTTTCTTTATGTGATGATTATTTTTCGGACTTTGATGCTACAGCAGGAGTGTGGGGGTATGTTGATACTAGCGGTAAAGAAGTTATAAAACCACAATATATATATGCGACTGATTTTTACTTTGAAGGCGGACTTGCGCTTGTTTGTAAAGGAGAATGGAATAGAAATAAACATGGAAATTATTATACAGAGGTTGAAAAATGGGGATTAATCAATAAAAAGGGAAAAGAAGTTATCCCATGTATATTTGATGAGATTAAAATATTTATTGAAAATGATAATTATTCAAAAGATTATTATGGAGCTTTAGAAAATGGTAAATATGGTATAATTAATAACTGCGGTGAATGGGTTGTTCCGCCTAAGTTTTTAGATTTAGATTATTGTATTACTTGCGATGGGGTCATTTCTTTTTGTGAATTTGACGAAAAATCCGGCAGCGAGCTATGGGGGTTGTTCTGTATTCCCGAACGACGAGTAATTATTGAGCCAAAATACTCTGATATTGAATTTTTAGAAAATAATTTATTTGAAGTAGAAGAGTATGGAAAAAAAGCTATTATAGACAAATACGGAAAAATTATCAGTAAAATAAACAAAACTTCGGTGGATATACCTCTCTCAGAAAATAGTATTTTTCATAAAACTTATAAAGATCAAAAATATGGATTAGTTTATAAAAATGATATAATATTTAATAATTTGTATAATGAAATTCAAATACATGACGATTTGATAATAACAGAAGATGAATATGGATCAAATTTTATTAAAATAGAATATAAATAGGAGAACAGTATGAGGAATAGAAGAGTTGTTATTACGACTTACGGACATGACAGGATAATTGATAAATTGACTGTCACTATTTTTGAAGAAAATGAAGAGTATTACAGGTCAGAGTCTAATGCGGCCAAGTATTGCCAGACAATTAATACGATGGAATTAAAAGAAGGGACTTGGGCTTACGCAAGTATTATTTATGAAAATACCCCTTTTGTGCTTGACTCCCTGCTTCCGTATGATTTTAAAGAAATAATACTTTCCTTAGACGATAGAGCACTACAAAAAGTTTTAAGAGAGAATGACTCTTATGATTTAATAAAAGCATTTAAAGGCTCAAAAGATGAAGTCTTAGAAAAATTATATAGAAATATGTCTGAACGCAGTGTAAAAATGTTTAAAGAAGACTCAGAATACATGGGAGCAATCAGTTTTGCGGATGTAGAAGAAGCTCAGAAAAAAATGTTGAGTATAATCCGAAGCTTAGAAGATACCGGAGAAATTATTGTATCAAGAAATAAAGAAGAGGAATTGATAACATGAATAGACCAAATATATTTATAAATTGTAGAGTTAAGTCCTCAGTAAAGATAAAGATTATGAAAAAGTGGATAAAACGGTTTATAAAATATTACAGAAAGCCGTCAAATGAATTTGGATTTATGGTTCTGTCTTTACATAAAAAATGGACTACCCTTCCTGCAAACATATTAATTGATGATGGAGAATTATGGACAAACATAGGCAATAAAAAAATATTATTAATCCAAGTTAATAATAGCAAACAGGTAGATTTTGACAAAGTAATTCCAATGAGTATTGAAGAAAATCCGCAAATCTTGTATAACAAAGATAAAATTGAATTAACTGATTCTGAAATGGAGCAGATTAAATATTTTATTAAAAATTGCAAGGAAGAATTAATACAAATTAGTACAGATAGAATCAATCATTTGGAATTTTTTGATATATTAATAAGAAAAAGATTTTACAACCGAGGATCAACGGGTTCGCTTTCCAGTGCCAGCACTCCAAATACGCACTCATGAACACGGTAAAGAGGTTCTTGCCTTGTAAACCGTTCCAAAGACTCCATCCCTAGAGCAAATTCATTGATTGCAAGACTCCGCTTTTTTCCAAGATTACGGTTTTTTAATCTTTCAAGATTATCACCAATCAGGTATTCCGGTCCGTAGATGATTCGTAAATACTCCCTTCCACGGCATTTTACGGCAGGCTGTAACAGTTCATTGCCCTTTGTGGCAATAAAGTCAAAAGGTTTTACTACCATTCCTTCACCGCCTGAATTGGTTAGTTCTTCCCACCATTTGATACCTGCCGCCACACTTTGTTCGTCAAGTAAATCGACCTCAAGATAATTTGTGGCAATAAAAATGGGGTCGGCA
>Ga0099364_10013800_pt1 | contig 10809 bp, 12 predicted proteins | sample TergutTh196P3_FD_73070 | JGI IMG/M metagenome (GOLD analysis project Ga0099364, IMG submission 73070) | Microcerotermes parvus P3 segment gut microbial communities from Pointe-Noire, Republic of the Congo - Th196 P3 | ecosystem: Host-associated > Arthropoda: Insects > Digestive system > Gut ...
CGGAATGTTATCCTTGCCAATAAACTGGAACAACTCAACTTCATCGGGGCTCTTCCACCAGTAATTGACAAAATCGCGCCAAGTGGAACTTCCAATTTCTTCACCAAGATTTCCTGTAATGGAAATGTAGCCGATGGGTGCATCGAACCAAACATAAAAAACCTTGTTCTCATAACCTGGCCGCGGAACGGGTATTCCCCATTTTAAGTCCCTTGTTATTGCCCGTTCCTTAAGACCGTCACGTATCCACGCCTGGGTCATTTGTATCGCGTTATTGGCCCAAAAGCCTTTTTCCGAAGCGGTTTTTATCCATACTTCCAGCTTGTCTCTTATTGCCGGAAGGTCAATATAAAGATGATTTGTCTTTTGCAGGGAAGGAGCGCTGCCGCAGGCGGAACATTGCGGGTCTTTTAAATCGGTTGGATCGAGCAGTTTCCCGCAAGCCTCGCATTGGTCACCCCGAGCTTCACCGGAACTGCAGTGAGGACAACTCCCACGGATATAACGGTCGGCAAGAAACCTGCTGCACTTTGCGCAGTGGAACTGCTCAATCGTTCTTTCACATATATACCCTGCCTTATCCAGTCTAAGAAAAATATCCTGGGTAACTTCGGTCTGTATAGGTGTGGAAGTACGCCCAAATTTATCAAAGGCAATGTTGAACCAGCGGTAAATATCCGAATGGATCGCATAATAGCGATCGCACAGTTCTTTTGGAGTTATACCTTCTTCGGCGGCTCTGTTTTCCGTCGCGGTACCATACTCATCCGTACCGCAGATATACAGGGTTTCGTAACCGTAAAGCCTGCAAAAGCGGGCAAACGCATCCGCAGAAAGCACCTGAATAAGGTTACCAAGATGCGGAACATTGTTCACATAGGGTAATGCTGATGTAATTAAACGTCTTTTCATAGTAATTTATGATACTTAAAAAGGAATAACCTCGCAAGAGACTCAGCAGGCAGGGACGACACATACTTAGTTACACAATAATGACGAACCTCGCCGCAGAGCAGCGAGGTATCGTCGTTCTGTAAGGTATGGATTTTATGTGGGTTTAATACCCATGAATACCATAATTATTACTTATTTGAATCGCCGCAGAGCGGCGGGGTATTAAACCCACTTGCGAATAAACCCGCCCTCCATCAAAATTTTTGCTGATTGCATCACATCATTAACTCTATCAGAAAAAAGAAATCCTAAGTCTTTATCGTAATTATATATATCTTCGCTCAGTGTAATTATTTTACTAATCAGTCTATGCACAATATCCTTACACATTTCAGATGATATATTCAATTGCAAACCTCCTATTATGCTGAATGTTCGCTATGTCGCTAACCGGCAGTCTTCTTTTGGTCATGGTTTATTATAATGCTAATAGGCAGGGAAAGCAAGGCTATTTTTTCATGTTTTGTGCAAGTATCTGGCGGATGTTGGTCATTTATCTCGATTTTTTTCACGCAGAGGCGCGAAGGCGCAGAGGCACGGCGGGAGAAGGATTTTCGTTTATTATCCTCTGTCTGTAACATAATTGCTTGTCGTTTTTTTTACTATTGAATTAACTTATTGTATATATCTATATGCTTATCTATGACATCCGTTATTGAAAATTCTTCTTCTGCTAATACTCTTGAATTTTTCCCCATAGATATTCTTAATGCTTTATCATTAATCAAAATCTCCAGTTTTTCGGCTAACGCTTTGCTGTCTTTAATTGGAATCAAAAACCCATTGTGATTATCAACAACACAATCCTTACAGCCAACAGAATTTGTTGTGATAATGGGCCTCCCCACTGCACACGCTTCCACAAGTGATTTTGGTAAACCTTCACGGTAATATGACGGAAAAGCAAAAATATGCGATTTTTCAAGAAGTTCGCGAATGTCTTTACGGTATCCAAGCCACTTGATATATTCGCCGTCTGTAATATTTTCTAATTCATTTCTGGTAAGCGAGTTAGGGTTATCATCTATGTCACCACAAAGCAAAAACTGCGCTTTATGATAATATTCCTTTTTTAAGAGCCTTGCTGCTTCCACCAACTCCAGAACGCCTTTATCCCGCAGCATACGTGCTGTAAATAAAATACGTACTATTCCATCGTCATTCGGTTCAGGTGTATATTTGTAAATAGATAAGTCCACACCTGAACCCTTAATTTTATAAGCATAATCTTGACTAATGATCTTGTTTTTAACAAAAACATCTTTATCTTCATCATTTTGAAAAATAACCGCAATATTCTTTTTGTTATGAATAAATTTGAGTATACGAACAGTAATAATCTTCATTACTTTATTCATCTTTATAGAATATCATGAAAAGAAAATGCCTAAACCGCTCACCGCATTTACAATATTTTTTATACCAGTGAATTTTGCCGCTGTAGTTCCGTATAAAATGATTTTTAACCCTACATGGTGGACTATTTCCGGCTTATATTTTTTGTATAAGGAAAACAGAAATATTAATATCCTAAATTCTTTGAATATATTCTGCATTGATTTTACATTGGGCAAATCAATAAAATTAAACCCCAAAGCTTCGATTTCCTGTTTTCTTCCGGTATCATGAGCTATGATACTGACTTGAAAGCCTTTTTGCTTTGCGGCAATCGCTATTTCCTTCCGATGAGATAGAAAAAACGAATCAACATTTACAATTATGAAGATATTTTTAGACATGAACTCAATTTTTTACGTATTTTACTGTTTATTTTTTCATTCTTCCGTTTATGGTCTATGTAATGATTATTGTCTAACCGTATAATTAATTTAAGCACGAAGGCATCACACCGGCAATTTCAGCCAACTTCCCATTTCAACACCAAATTCCTTTGGCTCAAACTTTTCATAACCTGATCCGTGAGTAAAAGTCAATTCTCCAAAATATATTTTACCATATATTGAATAAAAATCTACACGAACATGAGGAATATCCTTAGATAATATTTTTGCTAAATCAAGCATCGTTACTAGTTTTTCCGGTTTATTTATTATTTTATTTGGATCGACAGGATATTGTATTGAAGCAGGAATATAATTCCATTCTATATCGTACAAATGCCTTTTATGATTTGTAAATCTATCAAAATCAACCTCTATAACTTTAGGCGCTCCATTAAAACAAAAAATCTTATAATCCTTTAACTCTATTCCCGATTCATCTGTCATATATTTCTCGGCAATAATTCTTGGTTTTACGTTCTTATAAGCCCATTCTCTGCTGCCATAATACGCATTCCTCTTTAATGCTTTTGAGAGTTTTTTTATAGATTTTTCTTTATCGAAATTATTTTTATCTTTACAAATTACAACAGATTGGGAATCGTGTGTACATTTTAAAACAAACTTGTTAGGTAATTTTACAAAATCAATATCCTCAACCTTATCCCAAACACCTATTAGTGGAATAAGATATTCTTCCCCAATCTTTTCGGATATATATTTTCTTACCTCGTATTTATCTACCATTCTTGTATACTCTGGGTTCCTATCAAAAAGTTTAAGCCATTGCAGTTTTTCATTAAAGGTTTTAGGATTCTTAAGATTTAGCCTCCTGCCCATTGCAAAAAAATAACGTATCTTCAAAAATATTTTATCTGGAATAAATTTAATCGGCCCGTTATATATAATCGGTCTGCAAAATTCAACTGCTTTTTGTTTAATGTTCATAACACAAACTCCTTAATGTAGATGTTAAATTATTAGCAAGAATTTATATTTTCATAGAAATTAGCTAATTTTTTACATAATGCGTGAATATCATAGCCTTTTTCTATTTAAGATAATATTTTATCCAACACAAGAGACAATTTTGTCGAGGATGTCCCTTCTGTGTAGGGAAAGTACACAACATCAACGCCGATTAATTTAAAATCATGTTCATATTTGTTCCATTTCGGAGTGCCTTTCCAGTCACTACCGACAAAAACCGCATATTTGTTTAAATTTTCTTCATATTTCGGAGATCTCTTACAATCATTACCTTGAAGCAGAAGATTGTCTCTTAAGGTTGAATACGCTTCAACCTTATCCAGTGTTTCTTGCGCAACAACCTGATCAACATATTTTATTGCTTCAACAATTTGTTTTCTTTCCTCAAACGGTATAACAGGTTTTTTATTTTTGTATTCCATTACCAATTCATCCGTACTGATGCCAACAATCAAATATTCGCATAACTCTTTTGCTCTCCTTAGGATGTTGAGATGTCCAATATGAAACAAATCGTAAACACCCGTTGTGTAACCTACTTTGTACTTTACCATTGTATCTAAATCCATTTCTTTTATACTAATTTTTTCCGGTACTTGATGTAGTTATATAAAACTCTTGCAACCATTTTACTGATTGTAATATATCGAAACCTGCACTTCGAATCAGTTCTATTGTATCACCGCGTTCATACTCACGATTGAAAATATCTAATATATTGTCAGCCCATATATTTGCGGAACCATAGATAGAAATAAATTCAACCAGATTGGTAATGTTTGTTTCTTGAGTTATGGTATCGGATAAAAAACACTTCAAGCCTGCCGCTTGCGCCTCAATTGCGGTTCCTGGTAATCCTTCAAATAACGAGGGTAAAATAAACGCGTCCATACCCTGCATAAGGCAATTCACATCATTTCGCACTCCGGTAAATATAACGCTATCATTCAAGTGTAATTTTTTTATTTGTTCTTTTATTGAATTTCCTAATTTAGCATTGTCATTACCAACAAGAAGTAAAATAACATTTTGATTTTTGTCATGTATTTTTTTGAATACTTCAATCAAAAAAATATGATTTTTTTGCTTTTCAAATCTGCCGACATGTCCTAATACAAAAGTTTTGTCATCAATTCCCAATTCGAGACGGATTTTTTTTCTAATATCGGCATCAAAAGCGTATTTTTCTATATTTCTCGCGCTGAAGACTACTCTAAAATTAGGCTGATTAATTATTTTTTTTCCAAAGACAGACTCGCCGGCGGCACGCGAACAAGCAAAGTAATAATCAAAACCATTGCCAACATCTAATCGTAGTAACTTTAACAAAACGTCTTTTAACAAATACCTTATTTTCATTATTAACTTTTGATTTTTCCCAAATCCGATGCTCGTATTACGGCTATGTACAATGGTTATAAGCCCGTGCTTTTGGGCAACAGGCAAAAATACCGGTGCAGTATCGTGAACGCTGCCATTTGTATGCGCGTGAATAATTTTATACTCAGGGTATTGCCTAAAAAATTCACTCATATAAACTTTATACTTTGATTGGTTCTTCTGTATTTCGGTAGGCACAAGATATACACGCCCACCCATATCTTTTATTTCTTCACAAAGAGACTTATCTTTGTCTATAGCATGAGAAATAAAATAAAACTGCACTTTTGTTCGATCAATATTACGATATACGGCCATAACCGACTCCGTAACCCCACGCCCCTTAGCTAAATTCCGGATAGTTTGCAATACTCTTATCGGCTCCATAATAATTTTCTCCATGTTATTCTGACTTACCCTTATATAGTGAACTTATCCGATACGGACAGTCATTAATGCTAATACCACATCTTTAAACAGTGAATTTTGTTACCGTGCAACCGTACTTAGCTTAAATATACTGTAGTCACCAACTTTCCATGCGACATGCCATACTGTAACAATTAGCAACAAACCTATAAAAACTAAACAACAGGCAAACCTTGTGCTACCATTTTTTACTGATGCAAATAATGTTGGCGCCCATGCCACAGCAGGGACAATTATAAACATCCCCACACGAAATAGTGAAAAAAACACATACCCTTGAATAAAAAAGAAAGAACCGTAAAGTAGAATGCAAATGTAAATTTTATTTTTAGCATCGCTCGCGACAAGTTTTTTGTATTGTATTAAAGATAGTATTAACAAAAAATAATAAGGCAGTCCATACGCTAATGCGGATACAAGGCCGGAGGTTAAACCTGAACGACCGGTATCAACCCCCGAGCCAACTGAAATTGTACTAAATCGTAAATATTGTTGCACGAATCCAAATCGCATTGTAACGAAGTTCACTGCACCGTATAGGATTACGGAGGTAATTATTATTGATAAAAACATTAATATCGTACCCATTTTTTTTCTAGCAGCCAAACCAAATGCAATATAATATAGAAAAAGAACAGCAGCCGTTAAATGAAATGTACACGCAATTACAGCAAAAAAAATACTTAATTTCTTTTTTTCTTTTATATAGTACAAAAATGCAATACTAGCCATAGAATAAGCCAGCACTTGTTTCAATATTTCAAGCTGCCAGAACGGTAGCTGGCTCAGCATAAAAAACAACGCAGACGCTTTGTAATTAATACTTAATTTTGCAATAACATTTAAATTAATTATAAAAAAAACAAAAGTTACTATAAAAAACAGCCAATTGACATTGTCAGTAAAAGTCGCAACTGATTTAAACAGAAGAAACGTACCTGGGGTAGCTCTCAACCCAAATATTTCATTATAGTTGTAATTTGAATAATTAAAAAAACTTATTATATATCGATGCCTGTCGCTTTTTTCAAAAAGATCAATGCCTATTGTAAATGAATATATAGCAAATATCAATGCGCCTATAGATATAATAGCTAAAGGCGGTATCTTTTTTTTGCCGTCATTGCTTCGCAAAGATTTAGCAAAGTAAACTATTGTAAACACCAATAGGACTACAGCCAGATACTCTACTGTGGATATGCTTGTTCTCATAAAACTTGATAATCTTGTTTGCGTTAGTTTCTCATTTTTAGAATTTGCTCCAGCACTCTCGCGCTTGAATTACCATCTTTAAACAGATGAAACCTGTCAACAAATTCTTGGTATTTTAGTCTGTAGTTTGAATCATCAAACCAAGCCATATCCACCAAATACTCTAATAGATCATTTTCATTGTAAATAAATGGGCCTGGGGTTGCTTCACGTACGTCATAATAAAAGCTCTTCGATTTAATATAATCATCATAATCGTACAGATAATAAAGGATTGGCTTTCCAGTTAAAACAAAATCGGAAACAATGCCGCTATAATCACTTATCATAATATCTGTAACAGCTAAAAGTTCTTGTACGTCTTCTATATAAGAAGTCACATCACGGATATATTCGCAATTATCATTAAATTTCAAACTATTATCAAGAGGATGTCTTTTTATAAGAAATACCATGTTTCTTTTTTTTAAAAAATCGCATAATTTGGAGTGAAAACTATACGAAAATGGGAGGGTATATTTTTGCGTTTTTTGCCTGAATGTTGGCGCATAAAGAATAATATGACGTTCTGGTTTTATTCCGATAGTATTTTTATAATTATCGGCATTCAAATCATTGCGAAAAAAAATGTCATTGCGTGGAAAACCTGTTATTATTACCCGCTGATTTCCGAAACAGTCAATTTTTCTTTTCTGATCGGCATCAGATGAAGCTATGATAAATGAGAGTTTTTCAGAGCTTTTGTTTAAAAAATAATTGTGTTTGTCTTTAACAATGTCTTTGAACCCTGCGCCATGCCACAATTGGACAAATTTAAACTTTCCCCATGGCATTTGCGGGCCGTGAGAAACAAGTATCAATAACTCCGCACGTAATATAAACCAAAACAGGGTTATTTTATTAAAGAGTAAAACCGGACATTTCTGACTTGATAGCAGCGAAAAGATATTTTTGTCCCCAGTCAACCAATATGGTTTTAACTCCGATGGTTTATTAAGCATATATAAATACAACGATTTATGATTACCTGTAAACTTACTGTATGAACGTTTTGTAAAACTGTCCACAAAAACAGCCATACCTTTTTTCTTAGGTATTACATACGACAGCAGTCCCAAAATCAAGTACCCAAACAGAAATATCAAAAATTTCATTATTATCACCTTTCAATAACGATATACTATTCTATATTTTTACTATTTACACAAAAAATTTTCATATTACCTTCTAAAAACTTTCCGTCTAACAAAATTAAACGCCAAAGCCCTCTCATTTTTCCTCGCTCCGACATACATTATAGCTATCCCCGTCCACAATAGGCTTGCCATTATAATTGCGCAAGAATAAAGAAACGACTCCGGCAATAATTTATTTATGATATAAAATGGAATGTAAGACACTGCAGAAACTATAAATATCGGCACAAGAGCCTTTTGAGCGAAAAATCTAATCGAAAAATTAACTAACTTTTTCATTACCCAAAATCTTAACGGCATACTCAACAAAAATATTGGTAACGGAATTGCGAGAACATATGACGGGGCATAATCCATTTTACAAATGCCATACGATAAAACCAATGTCAATATCAAGTACACAAAATGAATGCCATAAAACGTTCTCAATTTGCCGTTAGCGTCAACAATCGTAAACAAAAGGGCGTTAATAGAATTAATCAGCGCGTAAATAATTATTAACTGGGCAAATACGGCTGTATATTCAGGGACATTTTTAAGCCAGAGTCCTAAGACAAATTCGGTTTTTAACAAGACGGGGACTGAAAAAATTAAAATCAGAAAATATGAAAGGCGAGTTCCCCGCTCAAGTAAGTTCCACATATTTTTTTTATCATTACCGGCACAGGTTTTAGTAAGCTGCGGTATCAAAGCTTTTGCGAAATTATTCCTGAACATTAAAAACGCTCCATCAACAGAATTAGCCAACCCTCTTGCCGTGTTTACAACAGGGCCATAAAATACATTTAGAATAATATTTACCCCCTGTGTCCTAAATAATTCCAAAAGCTGGCGTCCAAAAACATAGCCGCCATATTTACCTAGTTCTTTAATCAGCGCTATGTCATAATGAAATGAAAATTTTGCCTCCGTATATTTCTTCCAACAATATGCGCTATAAAACAACATTATGAGGCAAACCACCAAAAATTGCATAACCGCATAAGCCATTAACTTATCAGCCCTTATGACTAATAACAAATACGCGATAACAAGTTTCGCAATCGCTTCAAAAATCCCTACATAACCGTATATCTGCATATCCTCATGCGCAATGATGAGCGCTTCAAAGGGAACCTTTATCATTGTTACCAAAAAGCCGAATACCGCGAATTGGTATACCCACCTAGCCGCTTGCATTCTCTCCGCAGGTATAACAAGTTTATTTTCGATAAACCATAGACCTATCGTCTCGCCAAGAATAATTATCAAGACCCCGACAGCGGCATGCAACATTAAACTTGTTGAAAATATCTTTTGCAAGGCATCATCATTGCCCTTTCCCATTTCAACATTAAGAAATCTTTGTGTAATGTTGACTAACGGGCTACGCAAAAACCCAAACATCGCCACCACTCCGCCGACTACGTTATGTATACCGTAGTCGGTAACGCCAAGTGTTTCCAAGACGATGCGGACGGTAAACAGCGAGACACCCATTACCACTATTTGACGGAAGTAGAGGGCAAGAGTGTTTTTAGCTATGCGGGTTGTGTTTGAGAGCATTAAGAAATTTTATAAAATATCTAAATATTCCTTTGGGCTTACTATCTTTATATCTCTGTATTCTTTAATAACCAACAAATCATTATCTCCAATCCATATTTTAATATTTTATTATCAGGGAATATTTTTATCAAAAAATGTTCTATAACATTTAAATAGACTTTAATTTTTTGTCTTTATATCAAAAATAGTTAAAAGGGCTTTGTCTATTTTTTCAATAAATTGCTTAGGTAACATACTAATCATTTTTATAAAATATGATTTATCCAATGTAATTTATTAAGGCAGATGAGCCCTCTATATTTCCCCTTTTACCATTCCCAGTCTTCTTCGCTCAAAATGCTGCACTGAGCTTGCATAATATCATCGTCTATAACAGCCTTATGTGTTGAATAAAAGGCATCTAATTGCTCGGTAATTGCACTTTTTTTGTTGTTTTTTACAAATTCTTTTATTGCCATTGAACAGAATTCGGGTACGGAAAGGCGTAAATGACTCGCTTCCCGCTCCGCTTCTCGAAAGACATTTATATCCAATGAAACTGCTGTATTCATCTTAACAATTTTATATCTTTTTTTGTCATTGTCAATGGGCGGAAATTAAGTCCCCACGCCAAAATAGCGCAAACCAGCGGCAGTTACATCTCGGTAACAATAACAAGTGCGTGACAGCCCTTCATTGCATGGTATTCGCTTTCTGCAAAAACAATAGATTGTTCGATAGATTTAAGCCGCCAAACAGCTTCCTCGTTAATTCCGCAGATTCAATGTTTGTTTCAATATAGGGGGTTTCATTAAGAAACAATGCGCGATATACGTCTTTCATAATACGGCTGGCTTTTTCGTTTTCCGAACCGATAACGACTCTATTGGGATGGGTAAAATCATGTACCGCTGTCCCTTCGCGCAGAAATTCGGGATTTGAGACCACGTCAAAAGGTATACCCACCCCGCGCATGGAAAGTTCTTCGCCTATCCACTGATTTACTTTTTGCCCTGTACCTAATGGGATTTTTAAATCTTGTTATCAATAACCTTAGAGATCAAAATCTCTTCGATATTTCTTCTAGCATCTAATACAAATAAGATATACACCTTTTTATTATCTGCTCTTAATTTATAATATACTTTCCATGGGTTTATAACCAATTCGTACATATCAAAAATTCCTATATCTTTTAATTCTTGGGTTTGTTTAGTTTTTATTCCCTCTACTTCCAGCAAATCAATTTCTTTGATTATTCTATTATAAATATTATTCGCGACATTTTCTCCTGCATTATCCAAATAATATTCAAGTATTTCATTTAAGGAATCTATCCC
>Ga0099364_10013801_pt1 | contig 10809 bp, 6 predicted proteins | sample TergutTh196P3_FD_73070 | JGI IMG/M metagenome (GOLD analysis project Ga0099364, IMG submission 73070) | Microcerotermes parvus P3 segment gut microbial communities from Pointe-Noire, Republic of the Congo - Th196 P3 | ecosystem: Host-associated > Arthropoda: Insects > Digestive system > Gut ...
AGAATACGAAATATCCGCGCTTATATGTATTTGCTTGTCCCTGAAATATGTTTTAACAGGGCGGCCTGTAAAGACATCGGTAACATTAAAATCTGAACATGCATCGTCTCCGGACTCCTGGCTTTCCCATGCAAAAAAAGCTCCCTTGTAGCCATACTCTGCGGCTTTTCGTTTTGCCCCGGGCAAAGTTCTAACGCGGTATTGAATAAATTGTTTTGCCATTTGCGGTCTTACAGCAAGAAAATACGGAGCTATGAACATTTCCGTGTCCCAAAAAATCGCACCCTTGTAAGTCTGCCCCGAAAGCCCGCGCGCAGGTATTGAGAGAGCCCTGTCTGCATCGCCTTCGCAATGCCTTGGGGCAATTATCCAAAGATGATAAAGGCTGTAACGAATGCAGCACTGTGCGTATTCGTCGCCTTCGATTACAACATCTCCTGTGCGCCAAATATCGTCCCACACAGTTTTATGTCTTTGAAGGAGAACATCCCAGCCTTCATTCACTGCTTTAAACACTAAAGCCTGTGCGGCAGGAACAGGATCTTTGCTGCCAACATCAAGGGCTGTATAAATTGATCCATAGACAAAAAATTCTATCTCGTTTTTTCCGTCAAGGCTGGCAGTAAAACATGAGAAGATGCCGTCCTCTCCTTCATTAGTTTTAATCTGCGCTGAAACATTGGAAACAAGGGCGGAAAAAACTGAAAGCGGTATTTTCTGCTCCTGTGTTGAGCAGGAAAGTCCCAAAACCTTGCCTGAAGTAAAACCCTGTTCCGCCGGTTTAACAAAACAAAAATTCTCAAGGTGGGGGCCGTTAAGGTCTTTAACCGCACAGTTGATCCCCTGTTTAACATTAATGCAACATGGAAAATCCGCGCTGATCGTATAACGCATGCACAGAAGGTGAACATCATCCATATGCGCATAACGCTGTGCATTAACCGTTACAGTCCCTCCTGCGGCGCTCCAGCTTGTGCGGCGTGAATAAATTCCATAGCGGAAATTCAGCGCCTGTTCATGAGAAACAGTGTTTACATCACCGGCTCTAAGCGGATTTTGATCAAGGCTGATAAGTGTATAAAGGGGATCGGGGGAATTTACAGGTTCCCTCCACAAATCCCCCTGCCTGTCATAAATACCGGAAAGAATTGTTGCGGGCATATCATCTGCAAGTGCTTCATCAACAACACCGCGGCGGCCAAGATAGCCGTTCCCCGTAAGAAGCCGGTTGCCGTTTTGCAGAACATCATCCGCGCTTGTACCGCTGTCGGAAATATCCCAATCATTTAACCTGTAACTTTTTGACATTTTATCCTCCGGTAACATAAAAATTATTCATTTAACATCTGTTATGTTGAAGTCTACTATTTTTTCAGGGAAATTATCAGGTTTGATGAATCAAAGGTGTAAAGTTTTCCGTAAATAACAAGGGGTATTGCTTTCTCAATTTTATCGTTTGTAAACAGGGTAATTTCACGGGATGACACTTTTATTCGGATGTGTACATTGCGGTAGAGAATTCCAAATTCATATTCTTTCCAATGTTCCGGAAGTGTTGGGTTAAGGATGAGCTCCTTTCCGTCGCTGCGAAGACCGCCAAAACCATAAACGATATTCATCCATGCTGCGGCAATGCTTGTTGTGTGCAATCCTTCGGAAGTGTTGCGGTTGTAGTTGTCAAGATCCATTCTTGTTGCAAAGCCGAAGAATCTGAATGCATCGGAAGATTTTCCAAGCTCGGCTGCAAAGATGGAATGTATTGAAGGAGAAAGCGACGATTCGTGAATTGTATTCGGCTCATAGTATTCATAGTTTGCACGTTTTATATCTTCAGAAAATTCCTGATTGTGTAAAAACAGGAACATCAGTACATCGGGCTGCTTGATCATGCTTGTACGATAAATACGGTCGTAAGACCAGTTGTGATAAAGGGGAAAATCAGTAATGGGAATTTTGGAAATTTCAATACGGGGAAGGGTATAATATCCTTCGTGCTGTTCAAAAAGTTTTGTTTTATCATCGTACAATATTATCATTTTATCAGCGCAAACAGCAAAATTTTTACGTTCCTCATCAAGAAGCCCGGTTTTTTTTATCAACGTCGCAGCTTTTTCCGGTACTTTTTTTTCCATTTCTTTAAGGGTTTGTTCTGTATATTCAAAGGTTTTTTTTGCCATAAAATTGGTGTAACAATTGTGATTTACCATCATGTGAAATTCATCCAGTCCCATCACGGCATAAAAACCAAAACCTGTTTTATCATTATTCCATGCGCCGCGTGATAACAAAAATCGGCTGATTTCGATTAACATTTCCACGCCCTGCCCGTACAAAAAATCCGTATCAGCGCTTAGTTGAAAATAATGTTTAATACCGTGGGCAACTGCAGTACTTGGATGAAACTGTAAACTTGCATGCTGCCAAAGATTACACGCTTCCTCTCCATTCAATGTGGCAATGGGATAACAGGCTCCTTTGCAGTCCAATTGCTTTGCTCTTTCCTTTGCCGCGGATAATGTCGCATAACGGAAGGAAAGCAAATTACGCGCAGCCTGTAAGTTGGAAAAAAGATAGAAAGGCAGGCAGTAAGTTTCTGTGTCCCAAAAAGCATGACCGTTATACGCTTCGCCCGTAAGCCCCTTTGCCCCAATATTGTTGGTAGGATCATAGCCGTTGTATGTCTGCTGCATTTGAAAAATACAGAATCGGATTCCCTGTTGATTAAGAGGATCGCCTTCAATTCGGATATCCGCATATTGCCAAAAATTGTTCCAGTATTTACGCTGCTGCTCAAGAGCGGCATTAAAATCAGGCAAACTGTATTTTAACGCAGCTACGCCGTTTTCCCAAACAGGAATTGAAGTGCAATTCCGCTCTTTTATCACATAATTGTAGATACTCTTTTCGATCCAGCCGCTTGAACCATCCTTCAACGGGAGAATGAATTCAAAGCCGGCGGATTTTTCTGAATCTTTCCTGCAGGATTTATAAACCTCGCTTGTTTTCCATGTAAATCCTGAAAAAATCTGCTGCCCTGTACGCACGGTCTGCCCGTGTACCGCCGCGCCGGTTTCAAACCAATCCTTATTCAAAAGGTTCCAATAATTTTTTTTATCCCACCCATGCCCTGTATTAAAATTATTGGCTGTTAAAACAGTAAGATTTACATTGCCGCCTGTAACTGAATAATTAATTTTTTGATAAGCCCTGTTTGGATTTTCCATATCAAGAAAACGTATGAATTCAAGATGAACCACAGCGCCGCTTTTGGTATGCCAGTCAAAACTTCTGGTTAAAGTTCCCCCGCGCATATCCAGCACACGGCGGAAATTTTCAATTTTGCATAACGCCATATCAAGGGCTTCATCTTCGGTGCTGATTTTTATGTGCAGCCAGTCGACTGCATTTATCATAAAATGTGTTTTAGTAACAATGCCTTTATAGCTTTTATTTAAATCAACTTCTTCATAAATGCCGTTAAAGTAACTGCCAAGAAGGCTTTCTTCGCTTACCCCTTCTTCGGCATATCCGCGTACTCCCATGTACTCATTTCCAAGAGAAAAAACCGATTCAGAAACCATATTGCGTTCACGGTTCCAACCTTCTTCAACGATCCTCCAGGGGTCGCATACGAGATATAAATCTGCACTTTTTGTCATGTCTAAGGCTTATCCTTTAATACCTGATTGTAATGCCATTCCTGTAATTTGCTTCTGGAAAAATACAAACAGGACGATTGGAGGAATAATCGAAAACACAATTGCCCTGACCATATCTATATCATTGGTTCTTCCGCCGCGGAACTGGAACAGCCTGACCATTACAGTTTCAAGATCCGTGCCTATCAGAACTAAATATGGAAGAAGAAAATCCGACCATGCAGCATTTATTGCATAAATGGTTATTACCATAATTATCGGCTTACTTAAAGGAACAGCAATCTTTAAAAATATGGAAAAATTTGTTGCGCCGTCTATCTGAGCGGCTTCAACAAGAGATTGAGGGAGATCTTCAAAAAAATTTTTAAAAAGTACAACAAAAAATGCATTTGCTCCAATACTCAGCCAAAGGGGGAAGAAAGTCCCAACAAGACCAATTCTTACAATATTAATAAAAAGCGGAACAACACTTGTGGTTGCAGGGATCAAAAGACTCCACATAACCAGCGCAAACACAAATTTGTAACCTGCAGGCCTTACTTTTGCAAGCGTATAACCCAAAAGCCCGTTAAAAAATATGGCGCTTACAACACTTCCTGCAACAGAGAAAAAGGAGTTCCGGTAAAAGCGCAGAAAGTTTAACCGGTTCCAGGTAACCGCATATCCTTCAAAACTAAATGATCTGGGAATTATATTTGTTTCACCTACAAATTCTCTTAGGTCTTTAAAACCTGAAAGTATAATCCAGATTAAAGGAGCAAGCCCTGCAAAGGCAATAAGTATTCCCACAACAAGAAATACATTATAAAGAACTTTAACAGAAGATTGTCTTAAATCAAAATCACGGATTAAACCATTATGTTGTACTTTTGCCATAACTACATATCCTTCTTTTTGCTGATTTTAAAATAAAGCAAGGTTAGAATTATTAAAATTATACTTATTATAACCGAAACTGCAGAAGCTTTTGGATAATCGAATCTTTCAAATGCAAATCTGAATACCAATTGCATAATTGAAAGAGAAGCATTATTCGGCCCTCCATTGGTCATTACCAATGGTTCGTACAGAATCTGGAACACAGCGATAATCTGTAAGATCAACAAGGTTCGCGCCAGATTGTAAATATTCGGAATGGTGATATAACGCAAACGTTTAAAAACACTTGCGCCGTCAATTATTGCAGCTTCGTAAAGTTCAGGGTCAATTCCCTGAAGACCTGCTATATATAAAAGGGTTGTCGCCCCTGCTCCTTTCCATGTTAAAACTATAACAATTAACGGGATTGTCCACTGAGAATTTGTAAGCCACGGCTGAGGACCTATCCCAACCATGCTTAAAAGAATGTTTAGAATGCCTGTATTTCCGGGACGAAAAATAAAAGACCACAGAAAAACCATGGCAAGACCGGGAATAACATTTGGAAGATACGCACTCAATTTGATAAACGATTTACCTGCCCGTATTTCGTTAATTATAACAGCCAGAATAATGGGAACCAAAAAACCTATAACCAACGACCATATTGTATAACTAAAAGTATTGCGTAACGCAGGTATAAAATCTGGATGCTGAAACACTTCTAAATAATTTTGAAATCCAATAAATTCGATAAGGTTCATCCCATTGGCGCGGTACAGCGAAAGCCGTACACTCGCCAATAGGGGAACCCATACAAAAAATGCAAAAAGTAAAAGCGGCGGAAGCAGCATGATCCATCCGGAAATATTCTTCCTTGAAACAATTTTAGTTCTATTTATTTTACCGCCGCTAACCATATTCAATCCTTATCTGTTAACTTGCTGATCCAGAAGTCTCTGGAAGTTGGTCTGCGCTTCTGCAAGAAGTGCAGCCGGATTTGCATTTCTGTTTGTAAGAACTTCCTGCAGACATTTTGTTAATTCTGCATAAAGATCCTGTGCAAGCTGCGGTTCTTCGGGCCTTAAGTTTGTACCCTGGGAAATGATACTGAAGTAATCCGCAAAAAGCCTTTGGTCTACGTTACTGAATGCATCGCGGGCTTCCTGTTGGGCTCTGAGGTACGGTTCGTATGTCCATGCGGGTACATCTCTGATAACCGGTATACCGTCATTACTTCGTCTCTGTGCATCGGCGCGTAAACCTGCAATAACTGTTTCGTTTACTTCAGGCGCTCTACCCATGATTTCAAGATAGCGAAGACCTGCGGTTACCTGTTCTGATGTTGCATTTTGTGCAAACATATAAACCGTTCCGCCCATCAGTGAATACTGGTGACCCCTCGGACCTGCCGGAATTGGAACGATTGCAAGATCGCCGACCGGAAGACCGTTATTGAATGTAGGCTGGTCAACGGCATCGGCGGCGCCAATGTACATTGCAGCTTCGCCTGTTCCGATAGCGCGGAAACCTGTTCCCCAGTCTTCGTTTGTCGGGTCTGCTGTAAGCACATCATGCACCCACTTAAGATCCATTACATACTGAAGAGCTTCTCTTACTTCCGGTGTGTTGATTGTCGCTACCCATCTGTTACCCTGTTGAACCATAAAGGTTGCGCCGAAATTCCATGCGATGTTGGAGAAGTGCCAGCCGCCGGCATTATCTTTTGCAAGTAACACCAAACCTGCTTTACCTGTTCTTTCTTTAATTTGTTTTGCAACATCGACAAGTTCCGCCCAGGTTCTTGGATACAATGGAATACCGTTGCGATCAACAAGTCCTGCTTCGCGGAACAGAGCTACATTCACGTGCATACCAAGCGCATAAGCGTCGCGGGGAACTCCGTAAATTCTGCCGTTTTGTGATACAAGGTTTAGCATTGCGGGATTCATCTTGGTGTCCCAGCCTAATGCTCTTACTTCGGCAGTAATGTCTCTTACAAAATTGCCGCTGATTAGCTTCGGGGGTTCTGTAAACCATGAATCAAAAAGGGTGGGAAGCCTGCCTGACTGCGCCAATGGCATGAATGTATCTATCGCATATTCGTAGTGGGCAGGTTCAATCCTGTAATTAGGAAACCTTGAGTGGTAAGTTGTCATCCATCTTTGATGCTGTGCAATATCACCTTCCATAGTGGGGTTTGGATAGATACCGAGCCTGACTGTGGTTGTACCAGAAGCTTGGTTTCCTCCGCCGGCAAATAGCATTGATGCTGTACTAAGCAGTACCAATACAAGTAATCCTACTTTGAGAAACTTTTTCATTAGTTCCTCCTCCTTAAATTATATTTATGGTTTAACGTTAAATCAGGTTTAACGTTAAACCATAATTTACTCTACAACGACTTTTCCGGTTTGTCAACAAAAAAATTCAAAAATATTAAAAATATTTTTTGAAATTTGAATACCTTAGGCTGCTCTAAAATCAGCCTTAATTTCCGAAAAAAGCCCATTTTATAGACTTATTTCCACTGTAAATCGTAAATACCCCCAGTGATATCGGGTTTGTTGAATTAAGCTTCCGCTGTTCCAAACAATTCCAAAGGTAGTATTTTGAATTGCATTTACCAGATTTATCCCAAGATCGATCTTCATGTCGTTAATCCGGCTGTCTCCTTCTGCTGCGCCGGGGAGGTTGTCATAATAAATTATTACCCAGGGAACAAACGTTCCGGGTACTCTCCCCATTCCCGGAATCATCGTTCCCGAAAGTTCCGCATCGAAATATGCTGTGGCAAGAACCCTAAAACCGTCAGATGTACTATTGGTTAAATCTATCAAGTCTATAATAATCTCGGAGCCAAATGTATAAAAAACACCTTCATCCCCTCTTGGTTCAAACAAGGTAAATTTAATGGAGTGTTCCATTCCTGAATTTGAATTCAAATCCTGGTAGACTTTATAGCCTAAAGACATTCCGGGGTAGACCCTGCCGTCTGAATTTAAAATGTAATCTGTGTACCAACCGCCATGCCCCGGCCATCGCATAGCAGCTCCTATTGAGATTTCATACATGGGTTTTTCTATACTTAAATCATCTCTGATACGAGTTCCAAAGTCGATGCCCATCCATGGTTCCAGGCTAATGTCTTCATTTAAAGGAATAGTATAACCAACGCGGGTTCCAGCAAAAATCGGATCGGGGTTAATATCAGCGCCATAATTATATGTTCCAACTAATGAAGCGAATATTTTAAGATTGGGCAAAGCTTCGGGCATAATAACAGAATCAACGCCAAGAGCTATACCATTGTAGTTACTTGCTGTAATATACGAAGAACTAAACGGGTATTGAGTTCCCAATTTAAAATTGATTCCAAAGTTGTCGGCATTATACATTGCACCAATCATGTGCCCGCTTACATTAACGCTTAAACGATCCCCAAAACTGCTGGAATTATGATAATCAAATTGAACCATTGTACCGTGTTCTCCGGTTTGACCGTCAACACCCAGATTTTCTTCGCCGCGTCTTGTAATAACAGGAATTCCTGTTATTGATGTAATACGCCTTACATCTACCATAGAGTCAAGATATGCCCATGAAAATTTAAACCCGTCATTGATATATCCCATCCCTTTGTTCCAGGGAGAAGTAAAAGGCTCATTGCCTGCGGCATTCAACTGTATTAACCAGGGACCCTTTGCAATACCTACAAGAAATTCACCGGTCTGATAACGATTGGCGCTGATTGCACGGGGCGGGGTATAACCAATTGTCTGGTCGGTCATTATCAAATTAAGATGAAATAAAGTGATATTTATAAAGCCTACGGCATCCGGGGTGTTAAGCCGGTTACTTAGCTGCTGGTAGGGCGCAAGGCCAAAAACAAGATCAAATTTGGTTATTTCATTGTAAAGACCAAAACGATAAGGATTATCAAGATCGATACCAAAAGATGTCCGCGATACGATATCCAGACGTGCATTGCTGCTCATAGGTATGTCGATTGCAAAAACAACAGTGGATAAAAGGAACAGTAAAATCAATAAGACTAAAAATTTTTTCATTATTATTCTCCTAAACTGACCATTTGCATAGAAGTAAAAAGCTGATCGGCATGAGCAGATCCGATGATCTGCCCAGCCAATCCAACAACATTTAAGGCTGATTAAAACGTGAGTTTTGCATCAGCCTTGTTTTTGACACAAAGATTAATTTGCAAGCTCAAGGACATCAATTAAACGTAATGCGGGACCCTTAGTGCCATCATCTCCAAACACCTGAGTTTCACCTTCATTAAGTACAAATCGGATATTACCAAGACCTGCTGTTGATCTGATCTCAAATCCCCAGTAGTTAGAACTTTTATCATATGCAGCAGGGCTGCCAAAAGCACCGCCGCCAACATAGGCATCAGCTGCAGCGGCAAGTTTATACACCCCATCATTTACCTTATCTCCAAAATCAGTCCAATAAAAATTTCCTTCTACTGCAAAATCACTCTCGGTATTACCTAAAGAGAAGTCGAACACAAGAGCATAACCATCACCTGAAGCAGATTTTACTGTATTAACAAATATTCTCTTAATTTCCACATCGACAGCCGAATCAAAGGGACCGGCATGCAGGGCGAATCCATTAATTGCCCTGTTAAGATCAGTTGTCTCATCAAGCGGCAGATATACAAGCGTCCAATCTGTTAGGTTAACATCCTGTAATCCTTCCTCTTCTTCTTCCTCCGAGCCTCCCGGCGGACATCCGATAAACAATACTGCCGCAAGTAAAACTGCGAGCAGAACCCATAACATTCGAAGCTTCTTCATAGCTTCCTCCAATTAAATTAATTATTTATATTCACACAGGCGGTAACACCGCACATTGTGTAAACCGCAAGTTAATTCCGCAAAAGCGGTTTTAAATCTTCTGTGTTGACAACTGCTCCGGTCTTTGCCGCTTCTGTACGGAAGGCTGCTGCGTTGCCTGTAAACAGGGCATTTGTTGCGGCAACAATCGCCGCCTCCTGAGCGGCAGTCGCTGTTTGAGTGTAACGCAGCCTGTAAAATTCCAGCGGCCAGCGCAGGTCTTCTTTTGTATATGGAAAATCGCTGTTCCATTCCCTGACACGATCCTGTATATACTCCAATTCCCTGTAGCCGCGCTCTATGGTCGGCTCTATGATTGTCCCTTCGCCGTAGTCGTTCCATGTAACAAGCTGTATGATGTGCGGATCAAATTCGACGGCTCTTTTCCATGTGAGATCAAAAGCCGCGCCGTCATCGTAGGGAAGGTAGCCATAACTGGTTTCGTAGGCGTCGTCGAACGCGCTGAATACCGAAGCTATGCGATGGGGTTTGTTTCTTTGTGTGCCAGTATAAAAACTGTTAAGGTAAGACATAAGGCTGGATTGAGAAAGTACGCCGCCTTCCGATAAATGCATCGGCGGCCAGTTAAAGGAAGCGTCCGCCCATGCGTATCTGTTGTTAAGGTCTACAAAATACGGCTTTGGATCAACATTGATAAAAACATCATCCCAGATTGACTTTGCATGAAAATGCTGAGGGCCGAAACATAAGACCACTGGCCTTCCCTGATACCTGACATACAGGGGATCGTAGGCGAACCAGTTGGTTTGCGCAAAGTCAAAAGAATATCTGCCGATGGAAACAGCTTCTGCGCCGCTTTTTCCCATCATATTCAAGGTATTGTCTTCGTAGCATACAGAGTAAAAAAGACCGGCGCGCTTTAAGACTTCCACCATCGCCCTTGTATAATTGTGGTTCTCCAGAAAATCATTTGCATCATAACTTCCGTACCAATCAAAAATTATCCCGTCGATTCCGGCAATTACCATCAGGCTTGCCTGATATTCAAGCAAGGCGGTATTACTCGAATGATACGGACCGGTCAGCGGATATTGGTTGGCGAATATATTTGCCTTTCCTTCGGTAGTATGCGTCGGGTTAAAGGCGCCCCAGCGCGTCCAGTGGCCGCCGTAATAAGAAAGATTATTTTCCTGCGATTTGTTGGAAGGCCCCCTGTACCAGGGCATATAGTGAACGAGAAGCAACGGACCGCCGTTAGGCGAAACTGTGGTATTTGTAAATATTCCGGGAGGCGGCGTATCATCCGAAAGAGCGGAAAAACAGCTTCCGGCAAATACGGAAAATACAATTAATAGTAAAAAATTACATGGGGGGGGGGGGGGGGGGTTTTTTATTTTTTTTTTTTTTTTTAAAATTTTTTTTTTCCCCCCTTTTTTTTCCCTTTTTTTTTTCCCATAATTTTTAAT
>Ga0099364_10013802_pt1 | contig 10808 bp, 7 predicted proteins | sample TergutTh196P3_FD_73070 | JGI IMG/M metagenome (GOLD analysis project Ga0099364, IMG submission 73070) | Microcerotermes parvus P3 segment gut microbial communities from Pointe-Noire, Republic of the Congo - Th196 P3 | ecosystem: Host-associated > Arthropoda: Insects > Digestive system > Gut ...
GTACCTGGGCCTGAGCTTCGCCGAGGAGCCTGAGTATTTGCGCATGAGGCATATTACCACACCGCATCGAGCTTTGCAAGAACTTTTTTTCTGAAAACGGGTCAGTTGTAATAGTTTCCCCCGTTGCACACATGAATAACTGTAAAAACAAGCAGCTTCAACATTTTCTCCAAATTATGCAGTTAAGCTGTTGATACGCTATAAGCAAAATTGTTATGGAATAAACCCGGATAATCTGATAGTATATTTGCATCAGTACAAATTTTGTCATTAGAGATAATAACGCAAGGGAGGCAAAGTACTGGATGAAACGCGCGGATCAGGTTATACTGTATCACGGCTCAAAGAGTGGCATCAAAGGCGGGATAAATCCGGTAAGCCGTGAGCTATGCGACTTTGGCCGGGGTTTTTATATGGGAACGGAACGATTGCAACCGTTGACGCTTATCTGCAACTTTCCGGATGCAAAACTATACACAGTAAAAGCGGACCTAACCGATTTGCGAGTACTTGAGATTGAGGTCGGCATTGACTGGGCGCTTCTGATAGCATATCACCGGGGAAAGATGGAGCATACACGCGGAAGCGGCATATATCAAAAGTATGCCGGATTCTCAGCCGGTTTCGATACTATTATCGGGGATATCGCCAACGACAGGATGTTTGTGGTGCTGGATCGTTTTTTCTCCGGAGAAATAACTGATGCGGCGTTAATCAAAAGCCTGTCTGCGTTGAAGCTCGGTAAACAGTATGTCGCGAAAACAGAAAAGGCATGCCGGCAGATTGAGATAATTGATGAGAAAACGATTGGCGCAGATGAGCGCGATGCGCTACGCATCGAGAGCGAAGCGCATCGGCGGGAAGGCATACGCCAAGCGGAGGAGATTTGCAGGAAATATCGGCGGGATGGGCGTTTTTTTGACGAGATTGTAGAAGGGGGCTTGGAAATATGACCAGCAGTTTTGAGCGGCAACTCTGCGGCATCCAAGGTCGGCTGTTCCAGCGCTCACTAAAAAAGGCTTTAGATTCAGAAGACTTTATTGAGAAGTTTATGAACAGTAATACCTGCAAGTTTATTGACTTGCCTTATGACCGTCTGCAGTGGGCCGGGGAGGAGTATATTCTTGAAGAACTTCTGGAAGAAACGTCTGTAAAGCCCGCCGGTCAGCGTTATGCAAATGAAGAGCTTTTCTGGATAGGGTACATATATCGCTATTGGCATTATTTAACCGGAGAGGGCGGGGGAGAGATATACACTCAAGCAAATGCCCGGCGCATGAAAGAGTGCTATCTTGGTTTTCATACACTTGACCCCGTTATGGCGGTTGAAGATCTTAAGGAAATCTTTAGACAGGAGAGCGCAGCGACCCCGCCCTAAAGCATCGCGAACAGTAAAGAAATCGGAATGTGCAAATTACCCCGATATTACAGCGTTTAGGTTTATCTATTTACTTTCGCGATTGCTTCAACCTCAACCTTTGCCCCCCTCGGCAAGGCAAGCACCGCAACGCAGGATCGCGCCGGTTTCATTTTGAAATACTCTGCGTATACTTCGTTAAATGCAGCAAAATCAGCCATATCCGTCAAAAAACAAGTGGTTTTCACAACATTGCCAAGGTTGCTGTCTGCCGCAGCCAATACCGCCGAGAGGTTCTTTATTGACTGCTCGGCCTGCTCCTTTATACCTCCGTCAACAAGTTCGCCTGTTTCCGGCAATAAAGGTATTTGCCCTGACGTGTACACCATCCCGTTTTCTATGATTGCCTGAGAATACGGGCCAATGGCAGACGGCGCTTCTTTAGATACAACAATTTCCATTACAAACCTCCACTAAATTACGCAGCAATCGGCGTTTTGCTCATCATACTATCTCAACATGCCTTGCTCTGCACTTGTGCCTCATCACTCCATAAACTAGCCTGATGAGGCACTTATCTAAAACATGCTCATTTGCTCATTTCTCAACGATATGTGCTCTAGCCTGCTGTCTTTAGACAAGGAGGCATTGCCGGACACGGAATCGGTTTTCAGATACGATTTCCCGCCGTAAATCGCGGGGCGCAGGGAAAGCTGGTAAATCAGCGCAAACTGCGCGGTGATGGAGCTCTGACTCAAATCCGAAAGGCAAATCATCTGCATATTAAACTGGCTGGCTACTTGTATCAGTGCATCAAGCAGATGCGTGGATGATGTTTTGCCGAATGGATTGTCTATAAGCATAACCTTCGTGCCATTTACCGCCTTGACGTCGGCCGGAATGCTCTTGCGCGAATAGTCCATCAATGCCGACAACAATACAAAACATGAAACGAACAGCTCGCCCCCGGAATTGTCAGTCAGCACGCTCTCCCAAGTCCTCAGCTTTGTGCCCGCTTGAAAAGCGTCCACTTTCAGCAGGCGGACATCAATGCTATGCCGGCCGATGACCTGATTTAGGATTTCCCGGTTGGATAGCTTAGCGTCTATATAGCTGCGCATCGTTTTTTCGGTTAGCGCGTTTTCCTTTTTGTCACGCCGCATATCGGATAGGCACAAGTTGACATGCGCTTTTATGCGGTCTTCGGCAAAGGCATCCAATTCGTCCGGAATGCCTATTTTCAAAGTCTGCCGCGCAGGCCTGTCAGGGGCTAGCTTTACCCGCGAGGATTCTGATATCCTCTTTAGCTCGGCATGCAGCTTTTTCCCCTGAGCAAAGGCGTGAAATACCACATTCTCCTTTTGGCTGTCGAGGTGCGCCAGATGGGATTCCAGCACGCGGACAGTTTCCTGCATGATGCTTCTCTGGCCGGAAAGCCGCTCAAAAGCGTAGCTGCAGCCTTCATAATCCAGCGTGTCCTGTGGTACCGATAAACCTTTGAGCATGTGGTCAATGCCGGTATGGCGCTGACTGTGGTTTGCTTTTGTTTCGCGCTCTATATCTATAGCAAAGTTGCGCAGCCTATCGATTATAATTATCTCCTCTTTATGCTTATCCGACTGTTCGCTTATGTCTACCTTTTGCCATCCGCCCTCCGGGGGCGCGGCATCTGTGAATATAGGAGTATCAACGACTCTCAATATGCGGCTTAAATCCCGGCTGCAGGCTTCCGATTCTTTGCCCAAATCTTTTTTCCTTTGGCGGAGTTCCGAGAGCCTCTCATTGATTGATGCGTTCCTTCCATCATAATCCCCGGTGATTTCATGCGCAGTAAGCGGCTCGTCCCAACCTTCCTCGCTGAGGCGTTTGCGGCGTGAATTTGCTTCAACCTCTGCTCTGATAAACTCCTTTTCGGCTGCCGCATGCTCCATTTCGGAATCCGACAACTGCTGCCGCTTGAACTCTTCGTCTTTTTCCAGCAGCTCCAAACGAGTTACATCATAGGAAACGTGCTCCATCTCTTGAGCCTGTATATGCCTGAATTTGCTAAGAAGCTTTTCGGCTTCTTCTTTCTTTTCCTTTTGATGAGTGATTTGCTGCCTAATGGCGCTCATATCCTGTGTATGCTTGCTCTTAATTTCCTCATGACGCCTTTCCAAAGCCTCCATCGGCCAGTCCAGGCGCTGGCCGGATTCGGGGGCGTTTATTTCCCGGTGCTTTTTTTTCAAATCATCGGTCTTATTGATTAATGTGGATTTCGCTATTGCGGCACTTGCTATTTTGCTGCTGTACTCCTCTATAGCGTTGCTTGCCGTTTCAAAGCGCCTTTCCAAGCTTTCTTTTTCCTTAGCCAGGCGCTGCTGCTTTTCATAATCCTTAACATATTCGGCATCCCTTAAAAGATACTCGTCAAACAGCGATAAGTTGTTTTCCGCCTGCTCGCGGTTTTTCCTGCACAGAGGTATTTCGTCCCTCAGGCTGTTGCAGCTTGCTTCAAGCTGAGTGGACTCGCTCTCTTCCTTGTCCCGCATCTCGCTGATAGCCCGGCGCTTGTTTTCGAGCGCATGGATATCATCGGACAGTGCCTTGCCGCTTTCGCTGCCGTATGGGAAACTTTCCAAGTATGCCATGTCCGCCCTTAGCTGTTCAAGCTCCATGTCCCACTCTTCGCAGCTTTTTTCGGTGAGTGCGATAGCCTCCTCCAAACCGGCGCCGAATGCATCCTTTTTGTCAGGCGCGAAGCTCTCTTCAAAGTAATAGCACATGGCGCGGCCGAAATCCGTCAGAGATATGGCCCTGCCCGCTGCACCCATGTCTTCTTCTGCTTTTTCCAGGATCAGGACAGGGCAGACCCTATCTATGCCGCCCGTGTCCAATGCGGTGGCTTTTCCATAATCGGACGCACCAACCAAGAAGCAAAAGGGGAGCATAGGATTTTTCGATAGTATTGACTTTTGCTCCTCGGCTGTCTTGCCTTTTAAGTAATCCTCGCCGGTTATATAGATAACCCCTTTGGAGTCAAGCATTTTGCCGAAGGCTGGTGCTGTATGCAGGCTGTTTGAATTTAAACGCGCGAGGGTATCGCGCTGCTGCATAAGCGATGCGTTCCAGCTTAAAAGTTCGGTCTTTCTTTGAATTTCGTTTTCCCGGAGAATCCCGAGGTTGTCCGGGATACTCTTTATAAGCGCGGGCATCCCCCTTCGCTGAGAGATATCCCTGAGGGTTTCCGCTGCCGCCCCATATTGGGCATATTCCTCTTTGAGTTTTACAATCCGACTGTCTGCATCCCCCAGCTCTTCTGTGAGCTTTTTCCAGCTTTCAGCCAGTGCCGCGTGCTTTTCCGAGTCAGTTTTGAGCCGCTTAGTCAAATCATCTTCCAGCCCGGACAGCTGGCCGGATTCATTGCATAACTGTTCTCGTGCATGCTCTGCTTCGTCCACGCTGAGTTCATTGGCCAAGTTGCGGCGGATGCCGATCCCCAGCGCTTTATGAATGTTTTCTTCGTATTTCAAGAAAGACCAAAGCTTTTCTTTCAGTATGCCAAGCGTTTCCGATATCCCCTGTTTCTCCATATCGATCTGCAAGTTCTCGTCCTTGCGCTGTCTCCGCAAACTCTCGGCATCCTCGATTTCCTTTGCAGCTTTCGCAATCGCCTCCAAGTTCTGCTCAATTATCTCCGCGTAGCTCCTGTCAAGGGAGAACAAAACATCCCGCGCATCCTGATCGTGAATACCTTCCTCAAGTCTTTCCAGTTGTTCGCGCAGCGCTGCGATGTTGTCTGCTGCATCGCGGATTTTTCCCCTGTATCCTGCGGCTTCCATGATTTCCCTGTCCCGTTTTGCCTTCTCATGCAGCGTGCGTTGGGCATCCATAGTGGATTTGCGGCGTTCCAGCTCATCGGTGCATTGCAGAAGCTGCCCGTTCGCATTATGCCAAGATTCGGAAAGCTGCTCATATAGGATGCCTTTTTTCGCTTTCTCCAACTCCTGCTCCATATCATCGCAATCCAGTATCGAAGCTTCTAAATCGCCCATGCGCAGGGATAAATGATGGTACAGACCCGCAAGCAGCCATTCAATTTGCCTTTTGCCGTCAAGATGCACCATCAGTCCGGAGAGCGATTCAATCAACTTATCGACATCCCCCAGGAAACCCATCAGCAGCTCTTTTTCCCGTATCGTCTCTTCCTCTTCTAAAACGGAGGATATCAGCGAAAAAAACATCTCGTTTAGGTTTTGTTGTTCCTCCCGCCCGGTTTTGTCGGACACCGCTTTCAATATCCATCTGTTGAGCAGGGCGTCCGAAGATTTGCAGTCGGCGAAGAGCTCGTCCACGCCGCCTTCCTTATTGTTGACCCTTGCCAGCAGCTTCCATTCATCCGCGAAAATGCCATGTTCCCCGAGGTCTTTTTGATAAGCGTCGTTTCTGTCCCTGGTATAGCAGCGCAATGGATTCAGCTCGCCCCTGACATTTTTGAGCATGCCATAAGCCTCGTCATACGGCATGTATCGATAACCGCTGCCGATTTTCTGGATCAGTGGGGAGTTTGCTATATCAAATTCCGTGGCTGCATCGTATTTGTGGGTGAATGTGAAATACTTCATCCTTGCAGCAGAGTCGTCCGATTGGGGGGTGGAGCACATAGCTATACCGGTCAAGTAGTATATAGGCTTTACAGTATGATCAAGTTTCCACTCCAGCATGATATATGTCGGGGAGTTTGATTTGGAAAGATAGCTTTCGATTCTGCGGTCGTGCAAACGCCGGCCGGGTAGAATCGGCTGCAACATCATTTGCACCAGGACGCTTTTGCCGCTGCCATTTGCAAGGTTGAACAAAGTATTCTCCCCGCCATACATATCATATGTCTGATCCATTATATATTTGCCGTCGTACAATACATTGGCAATCCTAACCCTGTTCAGCTTTGGCATAGTCGGCCTCCTCCATGCGTTGGAAGTAACTGCTCTTAGAGCCGGTGAGGATGGTTGTTTCTGTTCACGCAAAGCGCAACCAAGGACGGTGGAGCGTTCGCGAGTTGGCGCATGGAGGCGCCGCCGAGCGATTGCGTGAACAGAAATAACCGTCCGAGCGCAAGGTTCTGAGAGCAGTTACCGTTGGAAAAGCATATGGATTTCCTCGATACGCTGCATATCCAGATAATAACCAATCATCAAATCATCAAGCCTATCCGTAGGCCGTATTTCGCGCTTCTCATCTAGAATCATGATGAGCTTTTCGCGCTCCATCAAACGGCAAGCGCTCAGGATCGACCCCACGCGCGTTTTCCGCCTCTGATCGTCCTCCACGGGCATAGCGCTCCAGAGAGACGAGATTTGGGTAAAATTGATTTCATAATCAGTCTCAAGGATCTCCGCCTCCCGCGCGGTTGAATTGGAGAGCCGCTCGTCAAGCATTGCGACAATATCCTTGACCTGAAGAAAAACCGCGCGTTTCGGGTTGTTGTTTTTACCGCCATAGAGCATCCATAAAATCGTCATTATGACATAAACCCGTAAAAACGCGTCGATCATACGGTCGCCCGTTGATTCGCTTATGCGGACGTCACGCATGGACATGGACAGCAGCTCGCTATCTATCTGAGGTATGAGGTAAACCCTGCCGCGCATGTCAAGCAGGGAAAAACCCAATTCCTCGCTCAAAATGTCCAGTTCCGCGCGGACTTCCGGCGTCCTGTATTCTGCCAGCAGTTCTGTGTCCGCCGCGCTGAGCTCACCATCAAGCAAAAGCTGCTTCAATATTCTCGCCGTCTGTCTCATCTAAGTAAAGCTCACCTCAAACGATAGATTATCTATTGATAATGTTTCCATACCCGTTTCGCAGATAACCCTGCTTCCTGTTTTGTCTATGATAATCCGCGTATCGCCAAGCAAAGAGTTGTCGCTTTCCTCGCATCGCGCAAGACAGTAATCAAGGTCAAACTCCCCCATGCACTCAAAGGCATGAACTTCCTCCCCGCGCCATTTTGCGATATCAATTTCGCGTATTTCATAAAGCTTAAGCATTGCCAAAAACAAGAGGCGCTGCGACGTCATTTCCGCAATATGCGCATGGGTTTTGACATGCTCCCAGAAATCGCTGAATAAAAATGACGCATGCATTTTGGCAAACTCAAACAGCAGATATATCACCCGGAAATGAGCGTCATTGCGTTGCTGTATGCGCTCAAGTTTTCCATCGAAATCCTCAGTCTCGTCTTCGTCAATAATACCATAATCGTCAAATGTTTCCTTTATTTTTGCCTGCCGCTCATACGCCAAGCTAAGATTCAACGATTTTTTTATGCCCGGCAAAAACAAGGGCGCCAGAAGGCCCGCCCGGAACGCAAAAAGGCCGGATATATCAGGAAATGCGAGATGCTCCATATGTCCGAGGATTTGCTCTTCAATGTCGAACCTCTTGACCTGATGCAAAAACAGGGCGTCGTCAAGCATGGACAGGTACAGTTTTTCCAAATCGCCGCACCTGATAAGCAAATCCCGCTGCAATCCGAGCGCCCTTTGCACATTTTCCGAAATATAGGCTATTTCACGCTGCGCAGCCAGTGACTTTTCGTCGGGCGACGCGTAAAGCCTGACCTCCTCGTCAAGGCGGGACTGCGCCAGCTCAAGCATCCGCTCAATTTCGCGCATGATTTCATATTCTTCACTCAGCATTGAATATACATCGCGGACGACCGCATCATACTGATCGCCGGAAACTTCATATACATCGTGGCGCAATTGCTGCTCAAATTGCCGCAGCTCATTGCGTTTTTCTATGAGCATGGCGAGTATGTATTTGCTTTGCGATGTGGCTTTTTTGTAATTCTTTTTGCTTATCAGCATCCGTAGGCGAATAGCTTCAATCTCGAACCCGAGTTCGTCGTCGACCTCTTTGGTCCTGAACAGAAAATCAAAGCCCTGCTTCGTCAGTTCATACAGTATCTGGTTGCCGTCGCCCAGTTTATCAGCCACAAGCCGAACCGGCAGATTTTTCATGCCGCCGGGATAATCCATGACGGGGCTGCTGCGGGTTTCGCCCTTGTTTTGCAATATGTCTTTGACCAAGTACCTCGACAGCTCCTCGATTTGCGCAAAACTCATCTGGTGGCCGTATGACGGGAGGATTCCGGCCAAAAAGTCGGCGATTGCGCCAATCGTGCAATCCTGTTCTTCCGTCAATGTCGTTTCCATAATAAAAACGAGGACCGACATCAGTATATTGTCAAGCTCACCCTCTGAAAACAACCTTTCAATATCCAGATTCTTGTTGATTCGCCCGGTTATGGAGTCAACAATGGCTACGAACTCCATGCGCTTTGAAAATTGATTGAGATAATCATTCATCGTGTCACATCCAAGGCTTCCCTGAGGCGCGGGTAGTTGCATATTTCCTGCGGGATGTATTTCCCGGATTCGAGCAGAGTTCTTATCTCCGCGGCGCTCGCGTCGTCAAACTGTTCGTAGAATCTGCCTATCTGCGGCGGAGGAAGTTGGGATGCTCTGCACTGCGTTAGGGTCTGCGCTCTGCCATACTCAAGCATCGCCGCATATGCCGGGGTAAATAGCTGCAAAGGAAATGCCGATATCGCAAGGAAAATGCCGATGCCTTCATAATCAAGATCCCCCCAGTAATAAAACGAGGGGCTTTTGGAAAAACCTTCATTTGAATACTCTTCCAAGGCGCCGTTTCTGGTGATTTTCTTGCCTTCCCCATATAGCAAGCCGTCGACTTTCCGGCCATAGAGCAGGCAATCGCCACCGGATTCCATGAGCAGTTTGCGCAGCGAGAACCAGATGTCTTTGTTTTCCAGAATCAATACGGCCTCTGTTTCAGCGCCATTGCATAGGTAATCCATAAAAGGCTCCGGAGTGTTGTAATAGTTGAGCCTACATTCCCATCCCGTAAAACGCAGCATGCTTTTGCACACTGAATCATCAAGCTGTTTTTCGTTGCCCCATATGGCGTAAGCACGTTCGTTCCTCGACATGGTTTCAGTGAGTTCGGTCCCCCTATAGCGCACATACTCAACTAAGCCCCTGAGCAGTTCCCTATGTTTGATGTATAACGGAACATTGGACAAATAACCGGAAGGGTTAAACTCAGGGCCTAAACGCAGGATTTCATCCTTAGCGCCGGACATGTCCCCTTTTGCCCGGAGGATTCGGTAGCGGCTGCAAAGCGGCGGGAACATACCATTGGTTTCGCTGCCCATTGGTCGCAATAACCCGCCATCGACGAATCCGCTGACTATCGAGACTAAAGCGCTATAGTCGTGCGCTACGCACAATCCCGCCAATTCATTAAGCGTAATTGTCGCCGATTTTCTTTGCCGGATTTCCACAATAGCATCTGATAATTGTTCCATAATTCATCCATTTTCGCAAGCCAACAAATGAAGCGAAGATATAAAGCCGTCGGGAATAGTATATCACCCGGATTTTTATTTGTACACATCTTTTCCATGCATCATAACAATTGTATCGACACCGTGTTTACTATTCAAAGGTCGCCAGGGGTTGCTTAAATCTAGCCCCCCCTCGTCCCACACTTGTATTTGTCTGTTTTTTCTGATATATTTCTCCTGTAAGAGGGCTTGGGAGGCGGATAGTATGAAAAAGCAGATTTTGACGGGCGCGGAATCTTTTGAAGAAATCATCGAAGGGGATTACTTCTATATCGACAAAACCCTGTTCATCAAGGAACTGCTTGAGAACAGGGGCAAGGTGACGCTCATAACCCGCCCGAGGCGGTTTGGAAAAACCATGAATATGAGCATGTTGAAGTCCTTTTTTGATATTGGGACGCCCTCCCGGGATGTTCCGGGCGGGGGCAGCACAGCGTTGTTTGGCGGGCTGAAGATAATGGGGCACGGGGACATAGTGGAAAAGCATATGAATAAGTACCCCGTCGTTTACCTTACGCTTAAAAATGTCGAGTCATCCACATATGACGGCTCCGTTGAGGGTATAAAATTCCTTATCGCTTCTATTTACAGGCAAAACCGTTACTTATACGAAAGCGACAACTTTGATAAACAGCAAAAGAAAGAATTTTATCGTTATTGGTCAAAGGAAGCAACGGAAGAAGAAATGAAATACTCTTTGTTGTTTTTAACAGAGTGCCTATACGCATACTATAAAAAGAGGGTAGTCGTTCTGTTGGACGAATACGACGCCCCCCTGACCAATGCATTTATGAAAGGCTATTATGATGAAATGATAGAATTCATGCGGGGGTTCATGGGGAGCGTCTTCAAAAGCAACGATTTTCTGGAGTTCGGCGTGCTCACGGGGGTGCAGCGGATAGCGAAAGAGGGCCTTGTCAGCGGCTTTAACAACCCAAAAGTCTGCGGAATCATGAACAAGGAGTTCACCGATTGCTTCGGCTTCACCGAGGAGGAAGTTATAGCCGCCTGTGAAGCATATGGCTTGGGCGGCACATTTGA
>Ga0099364_10013803_pt1 | contig 10808 bp, 10 predicted proteins | sample TergutTh196P3_FD_73070 | JGI IMG/M metagenome (GOLD analysis project Ga0099364, IMG submission 73070) | Microcerotermes parvus P3 segment gut microbial communities from Pointe-Noire, Republic of the Congo - Th196 P3 | ecosystem: Host-associated > Arthropoda: Insects > Digestive system > Gut ...
TGGGCGTTTGCCGGTTTGCTTCTGTGCATTACCGTCATCGGGATTCCCTTTGGTGTACAATGCTTTAAGATCGCCGGGTTTTCCCTATGGCCCTTCGGGCGGGATATCCGGCCGGGGAACTTTGGCGTCATGGGGGCGCTCGGCAATATCATTTGGATCCTTGTCTGCGGTATCGAGCTTTGTATTGCTCATGCCTTCTTCGGCTTGCTGCTTTGTGTGACAATTATAGGAATCCCATTTGGGCTTCAGCATTTTAAACTGGCAAAACTTGCTTTCCTTCCTTTTGGCGCAGAAATACACCCCATTAACCGGCCGTCCCAATAGATGGGAGGAAAAACGAGTAAGCCGACAAGAACGGGCGCAAGCACCCTGTTTTTTTATGTCCGGAAACAGAAAGGAGCGGCCCGGGCGGCGATAGTATGGGCGGTAGGGTGTTTGTACCTATTGGGCTTGCATTATGAAAATCTTAATGATTTATCAATAAGAAACAAATAAATACCCTCGCAGACTTTTATATACTGGAACACAGGAGTGCAGAAAGGAGGCGGCATTTGTGGCCGATAAGATATTGATTGTAGACGACGAACAGGAAATCGCGGATTTGGTCGAGCTGTATTTGAAAAACGAAAACTATACAGTGTATAAGTTTTATACCGCGCAAGACGCATTAGACTGTATCGAAGCAACGGAACTTGACCTTGCCATACTAGATATTATGCTACCCGGCGCAAACGGCCTTTCCATCTGCCAAAGTATACGGGATAAGCATACCTATCCCATCATCATGCTGACCGCTAAAGACGCGGAAACAGATAAAATTACGGGACTGACACTCGGCGCAGACGATTACATCACTAAACCTTTTCGTCCGCTTGAGTTAGTGGCGCGGGTTAAAGCGCAACTGCGCCGTTATAAAAAGTACAGCGGCGGGGCAGTGAAAAGTGAAAGCGGTATCATCGTTCATGCCGGGCTTGTTATGGATATAAACTCACGCGAAGTATTCCTTAATGAAACACCCCTATCCCTAACGCCCACAGAGTTTTCCATTTTGCGTATTCTCTGCGAAAATAAGGGAAATGTAGTAAGCGCAGAAAAACTGTTTCACGAAATATGGGGCGACGAATACTTTACGAAAAGTAATAATACAATAACTGTTCATATTCGGCATTTGCGCGAGAAATTAGGCGATACGATGGATAACCCGAAGTACATCAAGACTGTATGGGGGGTTGGCTATAAAATTGAAAAGTAACCGAAAGTTAAAACCAGATTACAGAGAATTAATGCATAAGATATACATAAGAATTACGCTGATAGCGGCGTCTGCACTTTTCATTGTGACCTTACTCCGATTGCTCACCAGAGGCAGGCTTGCTGATTTTATTGTGTCTTCTATTCAAACGATATTACGCGTGCGCTATGACCGAGCAATGGAACTTTATCAGTTGGTTATCCGAAATCATTTAAATTTCATTATGTTTGTAACGATAGTGATATTTTTTATCCTATTGTGTCGCTTTTTGTTATCGCAATTTACAAAATATTTTAATGAAATCAGCAATGGTTTAGATGTGCTTGTTGAGGATAAAGGCGGTGAGATCAAGCTATCTACGGAAATGGCTACAATGGAGAACAAGCTGAAAGCAATAAAGAAAACGCTTGAAGAACGCGAACAGGAAGTGCGGTCAGCAGAACAGCGTAAAAATGATTTGGTCATGTACCTCGCACACGATATTAAAACGCCGCTCACTTCCGTCATAGGATATTTAAGTCTGCTTAACGAAGCGCCCGATATGCCACCCGAACAAAAAGAGAAATACCTTACGATCACATTAGAAAAAGCGAATCGGCTTGAAAAGCTCGTAGATGAGTTTTTTGAAATAACACAGTACAATTTTCAGACAGGCTCACTATCGAAAGAAAGCATTGACCTATACTATATGTTGGCGCAAATCACAGATGAGTTTTATCCTTTGCTTACCGCAAAGGGGAAACAGGCTATACTACACGTTCCAGAGGATATAACGATATACGGTGACCCGGACAAGCTGGCGCGGGTCTTTAATAATGTACTTAAAAATGCTGTGGCATATAGCCCGGATAATAGCATGATCGACATCATGGCGTATAGTACGGGTGATAGGGTATCTGTCACATTCACAAACGATGGCGGTATTCCGAATGATAAACTTGCGTCGATTTTCGATAAGTTCTATCGTTTAGATTCTGCCCGATCCTCCGATACAGGCGGTGCTGGGCTTGGGTTGTCGATTGCAAAAGAAATCGTCGTTTTACATGGCGGGCGCATTGATGCGGGCAGCGACGGAAAACGCACATCATTCACGGTGGAGCTTCCCTCCACGCCGTAACGGTCTTAGTAAAACATCAAGGGTATCTCTACTTTTTCTTAGTAACTGACACCCTCAAGACATCAATTTAAAACAAGAAGTCAAAAGTGTCAGTTACCAATATGCAAATGGACTTCCTTTACGAACCGGCAATCGCTTTGCCCGCAGAAAAGGCTTTGCCGACTTCTTCGCCTACGGTATAATAACACCCGCTGCCCGGCGCAAAAACCAGCGGCTTGATTTGCTCGATCAGCGGCGTTTTTTCATCTTCCGCCATTGTCTCGTCAACCTTCACATTCATGACTTCGCCGATAAACTGTGTATGCGCGCCCAAATCCAGGATCTGGATCACCTTGCATTCCAAATTCAGTGGAAACTCGTTAATATACGGCGCGTTCACATATTCGCTCTTGACCGGCGTAAGCTTCGCAGCGGCAAACTTATCCTCGTCTTTCCCTGAAAATATCCCGAAATAGTCGGCTTCCCGCATATGCGCCTTCCCTGGAATATTGACTGTATACGCTTTTGTTTCCATCAAATTGTCGTAGGTGAGCCTGGATTTCCGGACAGATACCGTCACACAAGGCGGCTCCGAACAACAAATCCCTCCCCACGCCGCAGTCATCGCATTCGGTTTCCCCGCGCGGTCGTAAGTCGCTACAACCAGAACCGGCGTAGGAAACAGCAGTGTCTTTGCTCCCATGTCTTTCTTCATCATCAATCCACCATCCTCATAATTATTGCTTTCTACCGGACATTGCCAAATAGAGGCAGGTAATCGCGGTAGCTTTCCGCTTCCAAGTTTTCCAAGGGAACGAAACGCTGGGCTGCTGAGTTGATGCAATAGCGCAGCCCACCGTTGTCCATGTCAGAGTATCTCAAACGTGCTTTTCGAAAACTTGATCAGCCCCTCATCGCGCATTTTGCCAAGCTCATTTGACATGGCGCTACGGTCAACGCAGAGATACTGTGCTAATTCTTCCCGATTGTACGGAATCGTGAATTTCTTTGCCATTCCCCTTTGCATGGCAAAGTAGGAAAGCAATTTTTCGCGGGTCGTGCGTTTGGATAAAATATCCATTTTCTGAGTAAGCATCAAGTTTTTGCGAGCAATCAGCTTGAGCATATTCTCAATTAACTTTGCATGGAAAGGACAGGCGGAGGTACAGGATGTAACAATTTTTTTGTAGTCCATTAACAGAACTTCCGCATTTTCAGTTGCGCGTATTGTCACAGGGCTTTGTGATATTTCAGCGCAAGCAAACACCTCGCCGAATATCTCGGAAACGCCAAGCTCGGTTAAGATTGTTGTGCGCCCGTCCACATCCTCTTTTATGATTTGTACGCTGCCGGACAAAATCAAACCCACAAAGCTTACTGTATCGCCGGACAACAATATCACATCGTCTTTCTTGAAGTAAGCCGTTTTTACTGACAGGCAATGAAACACTTTCTCAAAATCGCTGAAAGCTATTCCTTGAAACAAAGGATTATCTTTAACAGTTTCAAAAATCCTTTTCAAAAAACTCTCCTTTACGTTGCAAATACAACAGACACGTTATATTTATTATAGTATGCTGTGTATGACAAGTCAATAGGAATGGGGGAAACGCATTCCCTGGAAAATCGTTACCATCTCAACAGATAGAAAAATTTTGGACATCCGGAAGAGGAGGAATACAGTATGTCGATGTTTTGTTTTCAGTGTGAGCAGACCGCTAAAGGAATGGGATGCGAAGTAAACGGTGTATGCGGCAAAAAGGAAGATACCGCAAATCTGCAAGACGTTCTTACCGGGGAACTGATCGGGCTTGCAAGAGCCACAGACGGCAACACGCCTTCGGAAAGCACACACAAAGCAGTAATAAACGGTCTTTTTGCTACCGTAACCAACGTGAATTTTAATGATGACACCCTAATACAGCTAATCGAAGTGGTCAAAGCAGAAAAGGCAAAACTCGTACCCCAATGCGACGATTGCGCTTCGGCGTGTTCTAGAAATGACAGCTACAATATGACAGGGCTATGGGAGGATAACGAAGATATACGTTCCTTGAAATCGCTCCTGCTGTTCGGTTTACGTGGTATGGCGGCATACGCCCATCACGCCTATATTCTTGACAAAACCGATGAAACGGTCAACGCCTTTTTCTACAAAGGCTTGCTTGCGCTTGGCGAAGAAAAGACCGCAGATGAACTGCTCGGGCTTGTAATGGAACTCGGCAGCGTCAATCTGAACTGTATGGAGTTGCTTGACGCAGCCAATACAGGCGCATACGGAAAACCCACGCCCACAAAGGTAAGCTGTACGATTGAACCCGGTCCGTTCATCGTCATTTCCGGTCACGATTTGCACGACCTCAAATTGCTTTTAGAGCAAACACAGGGCAAGGGTATCAACATCTACACGCACAGCGAAATGCTCCCTGCGCATGGCTATCCCGAACTGAAAAAATACCCGCACCTTAAAGGCAATTATGGCACGGCATGGCAAAATCAGCAGAAAGAATTTGACTTAATTCCCGCGCCCGTTTTGTTTACGACAAACTGTATCATGCCTGTAAATCCGATTTATGCGGACAGAGTATTTACGACCTCGGTCGTGTCTTATCCCGGCATAGTGCATATCGGTGACGATAAAGACTTTACGCCGATTATTGACAAAGCGTTGGAGCTTGGCGGCTACAAAGAACTGCACAAAATAAGCGGGATTAACGGCGGCGATACGCTGACCACAGGCTTTGCGAGAGATACAGTTTTATCCGTTGCCGATAAAGTGATTGAAGCTGTAAAAGGTGGAGCGATAAAGCACTTCTTCCTTGTGGGCGGCTGTGACGGAGCGAAACCGGGCAGAAACTATTATACCGAGTTTGTAAAGCAAACTCCCAAAGACACCGTGATCCTTACGCTCGCTTGTGGTAAATATCGGTTCAATGACCTTGACTTAGGAGAAATCGGCGGCTTACCCCGTATCATGGATATGGGACAGTGTAATGACGCATACAGCGCGATCAGAGTTGCGGTTGCTCTATCCGAGGCATTTAACTGTTCCGTGAACGAATTGCCGCTGACATTGGTGCTTTCTTGGTACGAGCAAAAAGCCGTTTGCATTTTGCTGACCTTGCTTGCCCTAGGTATCAAAAATATCTATATCGGGCCAAGTTTGCCCGCATTTGTATCTCCCAACATCTTGAACGCGCTTGTAGAGAAGTTCAACCTCACGCCGATCTCTACGCCGGAAGCCGACCTCAAAAAGATCCTAGGTTAATTTCAGCACCATACATACAGGGCAAGGTGATCAAACGCCTTGTCCTCTTCATTTCGTTATGAGAGGCGACCGTTCCGTTTTTCCCCGGACATCCCACAGAAGCCGTCCATAGGTCACCTCACTGATTTCCATCAACCGATCCTGTACGTCGGATTGGCTGCGTAACCAGTCCATAATTTTTGACAGGTTTTCCTCTGTTTGATCCTCTGGGGGAAGCAGTTGCCGAACCATTAATTTGGCGCGCGCAACACCGGCGTCAACCACGTTCTCTTGCGTTCGCTTATAGTAGCTCGCTTCGGGATAATACCCCAGCAAAAACAGCGTGTTAAACGTGGCATAAAACCAACGCCAATGCCCCGCCCAGGGATCCGGCCTTTCTCTGCCAAATACATCCTGCATCATCTGACTTTCCAACACGTTGTCGCTATGGATATGGGTGATGTTGCAGCAGTATTTTCGGCTCATCCCCATCGACTTAATGAGTCCGTCCATCCCATGTATGGCAGGCGTGATCGAACTGAACACCAGATCGAATCTGTTTGCGAGCCCCTCTCGCTTAATGTCCAACGTATGGAAATCCCGTAAAAGAAAGGATGTGTTGTCCATACCTTCCCGTCGCGCATAGGCGACGCCATAGTGAATCATCCTTTCAGAAAAGTCGATCCCCGTGACATGGCGGGCGGATCGCGCAAAAGCGACGGCGAACCTGCCCGGCCCGCAACCAATGTCAACAATATCGCAATCGGGGCCAAGCAGCCCGCGACCATATAGGTAGTCTACTGTATCCTGAATCCGGTCATCACTTTTTCGTATGGCAGACGCTCGCATCCCGTTTGGATTATAGTCTTTTTCCCATTCGTCCGCCCGCTCGTCCCACATTGCCGCCGAATGACCTGGCGTATCCGGCAGTGCGCTGTCTAGCAAGCTCGTATAATACGACAATCCATGCGCCTTGTCATTGTCAGGTTCTTTCGCTCGCCTATTCTCGAAATCACGCATCGGTATTCGTCCTCTCCATTTCCTTTGGCTGCTTTTTCAGTGGAAGGCAGATTGTCCGCATCGTCCCAGTGCGGTCCTCAATAGAAACTACATCCATCTCTATGCCGTATACTTCCCCTAATGACTCTGGCGTGAATACCTCCCGGGGCGTCCCAAAAGAAGCCGTTCGCCCATCCCGCATCAGCAAAACTTTATGACCAACGGAAAGCGGGTGTTCAGGGCTGTGCGTGGACATCACCACGCAATAGTTTTTTTGGGCAAGCTCTGATACCGTCTCAAGCAAAATCTGCTGGTTTGCGTAATCCAAGTTCGCGCTTGGTTCGTCCATGACCAGAATTTTTGCTGTTTGGCAGATTGCCCGCGCGATCAGCGCCATTTGTCGCTGACCACCGCTTAATGCGGTGTACTTCATGTTAGCGAGGTGCGTGATCCCCATTTTCTCCAATGCCGCGAACGCCGCGTCGCGGTCTACTGCCTTTGGCGCTTCGAATGCAGCGAAGTGGCTGGCTCTGCCCATCACGACGATATCCAGCACAGTATACGCAAAAATGGGCGCATGCTGCTGCGGGATGTATGCCACGAACCCAGCAAGTTCCTTTGGCGCCAAAGCCTCGACCGGCCTTCCGTCTATGCGGATCGCCCCACTCGATATCTGGAGCATACCAAGGATCAATCTAAACAAGGTGGTCTTGCCGCAACCGTTCGGCCCGACCAGACAGAGAACCTCCCCGGCGTCTGCCGAGCAGGAAACCCCTTGTACCACATCGCCGCCGCCATACCCACCGAAGAGGTTTTCGATCTCCAACAACATGATCCTGTGATTCCTCCCTATCGAACTATGCTATCTATCCCTGCGCTTAATAATGAGATACACGAAAAACGGCGCCCCCATGATGCTGGTCACGACGCCTAATGGGAGTTCCAGTGAAAGCACAGAGCGCGCTATACTGTCCATCAGCACCAGATAGGTAGCCCCGAGCATCGCGCATGCCGGAACCAGACGACTGTAATCCGGCCCCACAAGTGCGCGTCCCATGTGGGGGATCATCAACCCGACCCATCCGATCAAGCCCCCCAGGCAAACCGCCGCGGCACTGAGCAGTGTGGACAGAACAATGAAGAGGATGCGGTAGTTCCTTACATTGACGCCGATGCTCCTCGCTTCCTCTTCATCCAAAGTGAGCAGATTGATCCGCCACCGCAGGATAAAAATAGCAATCAACCCGATAAGCATGGGGGCGAAACTCCATCGGAACGCCTCCATGTTTGTCTTTGTCAAGCTACCCATGAGCCAGAACGTAAGCTGTGGAAGCACATCGTTTGGATTGGCGACATACTTGATCATGGTAACGCCGGAGTTACACAGTGCCATAATCATCGATCCGGTCAGCACAAGGCTAAGGGTCTGGGTGTGCGCCGACTTCCGGCTAATGAGATAAGCAAGGGCAACTGCGGTGATGCCACCGGAAAAAGCGGAGAGCTGTATCCCCCAGTTTGGCAAGCCGACAAAAATAGCGATAGCGGCGCCAAGGCTTGCTCCCGATGATACGCCAAGGATATCCGGAGACACAAGCGGATTGCGGAACATACCCTGATAGACCGATCCCGCAGTGGAGAGGGAAGCGCCGATAAAGATCGCGGACAGTATCCGGGGGAGCCGGATATTCCAAAAAATCGTAACCGCTTGCGGAAATACATATCCTGCGTAGCCAAAACGCATGGCGAAGGCCTTGACGATCTCTGTTGGCTTCAAGGGATAGTAGCCGACCCAAAACGAGAAAAACACTGCACAGATCATGGCAATAAGCATCATGAGAAGCAAAAGCCGGTACTGCTTTCGCTTTCGCGTTTCTTCAAGTACATGTGCAGACTTCACATTCACATTCACAATGGGGACATCTCCTATTTTTATCAAGGGAAACAAAGGCTTTTCTTCTTGACATAGGGATTGAGCATATGATACGCTCAGTTTGTTTGGTTATACTTTTTTTTGCGTAACGAAATTATTATTACAACGTAATTAGGTTATCGTGTTTTGCGGCTCTTGTCAAAGCAAATAATACTATGCAACAAAAAAAGAGAAGCGAGGGAAAGCAAATGAAGCGAAAAAACAAGGTTGTCATTTCACTCGTCGCGATTGCCATACTGCTCGGACTATTGGCAGGCTGTGGAGGATCGGCGTCACAGGTATCTCCGCCTCCCGAAATCGAGCAGACGCAGCAGTCTACAACTCCGCCCGTTTCCCCATCGCCTGCACCCCCATCTGAACCACCAACCCCTCTACCAACAGAACGAGAAATAACCGATATGGCAGGAAGGGTGATGGACATACCGATCGAAATCGGGTCGGTGTTTTCCGCCAATCCGATATCCGCAATCTATCTCTACACGCTGGTTCCCGATTTATTGCTGGGGTGGAACTACGAACTCAACGAGATCGAACGCAGCATCATCTTAGAAAAATACCATACGATCCCTAATTTCGGCATGGGCGACGCCATCAATTACGAAGCGGTTATGCTGGCAAATCCAAGTATCGCGCTCAACGTCTCGGCGATCAACGAAGGGAGCATTGACCAGTCGGACAAATTAGCGGAAAGCCTCGGCGTCCCGGTCATCATGGTCAGCAACCTGCTGGAAGACGCCCCAGCAGTCTATCGTTTCATGGGGGACCTGTTTGGCGTGCGCGAACAGGCAGAGAAGCTGGCGGCTTATGCGGAAAGGACATTCAACGATATTTCCGCAATGTCGATACCAGATGAGGAAAAGGTTCGTATTTACTATGGTAACGGGGAAGACTCATTGGAAACCGCGCCGGCAGGTTCGTCCCATGGACAGATCATTGATATGGTTAACGCAATCAATGCAGCCGATTTAGAGCTTGGGGACGGTTCGCGTATACAGATTTCTGCGGAGCAACTCCTCGCCTGGGATCCGGACGTCATCCTCGTTCATGGCGAACCGAGAGCAAACATGAGCGGCGGGACAGCGGCGGCAGCCATTCTGAGCAACCCGAATTACTCCACTCTGAAGGCTGTAGAAACAGGGATGGTGTTCGGCACACCGAACGCACCTTTTAGTTGGGTAGACAGGCCGCCGGGGCCAAACCGCATCATTGGCATGCGGTGGCTTTCGACCCTCATCTACCCCGACTATATCCAGTATGACGTCGATGATGAGGTGCGTGAGTTTTTCCGTCTGTTCTATCACACCGAGCTTAGCGATGAAAAACTGGCTCAAGTATATCACGGATTCTAACGTGGGTTACCAAATAAGTGCAGGTAATCGCGGTAGCCTTCCGCTTCCATGTTTGCCAAGGGAACGAAACGCAGGGCTGCCGAGTTGATGCAATAGCGCAGCCCGCCCCTGTCAGGCGGGCCATCCGTAAACACATGGCCCAAATGGGAGTCGGCTTCCCGGCTCCTCACTTCTTTCCGCAACATACCATGAGATGTATCCGTCTTCTCGATGATCGCGCCATTCTCAATGGGCTTGGTAAAGGAGGGCCAGCCGCAGTCGGAATCAAACTTTTCATAGGATGCGAAGAGTGGCTCTCCGCTCACGATATCGACATAGAGTCCGGCGTCCTGCATTTCAAGATACTCGCCTGTAAAGGGGCGCTCGGTCGCGTTGTTTTGCGTAACATCATATTGAATAGGCGTTAATTCCTTCAATCGTTCTTCTTTTGATTTCATCACTTTTTGTCCTCTTCATGAATGAGGTTTAAATCCACATGGCAGTAGCCATTTGGATTCTTGTCAAGGTATTTTTGGTGGTATTCCTCCGCCGGATAAAAACAGGACAGCTGACGTATTTCCGTTACAATCGGTTTTTCATATTCCGCCTTTTTAGCCAGTACATAGCGTTGAATAACGGGCGCATCCGCCTCATTGACAAAGTAAATCCCGCTGCGGTACTGACTCCCGTAATCATTGCCCTGGTGATTCTTCGTGGTCGGATCGATTGTTTTGAAGAATTCGTTCAATAGCTTTTCCATCGGAATGACCGACGGGTCAAATTCGACGAGTACCGTCTCGGCATGACCGGTATCTGATCCGCATACTTCTTCATAAGTAGGGTTAGCGGTTTTACCGTTGGCGTATCCGCAAAGCGTGCGGACCACGCCCTTAAGCTTCGAAAAATAGGCTTCTGTTCCCCAAAAACAGCCGCCAGCTAAATATATTGTTTTATTC
>Ga0099364_10013804_pt1 | contig 10807 bp, 10 predicted proteins | sample TergutTh196P3_FD_73070 | JGI IMG/M metagenome (GOLD analysis project Ga0099364, IMG submission 73070) | Microcerotermes parvus P3 segment gut microbial communities from Pointe-Noire, Republic of the Congo - Th196 P3 | ecosystem: Host-associated > Arthropoda: Insects > Digestive system > Gut ...
CTCCAAGTAATTATTGGTTTTGAAAACGCTACCCAGAAAACCGCGCATAAATTCTACCATTTTTGGAAAATATCCTTTAATATAGGCGCTATCAATAGGTCTATCGTATTCGTCTATCAGGACGATTACTCGCTTTTTGTGGAAGGTAAATAAACATTCTGTCAAAAATTTTAGAGATGATTTTAATTCTACGTTCGTTGCTTTTCCTAAAAATAAGGAAATAAATTTATTTTTTTGTCGTTCGTTAAGTATGTCGCCTTGGCACAAATATTCGTGTTCTTGAAATATTTCAGAAACCAAGTTTCTTATATTAGAGATTGCGTCCTCGTAAGTTATTTCTTCCACATCCTTCAACGTCAGTGAAACAACTGGATACTTGTTGAGATGTTTTTCAATTATATCCTTGTGTTCCATTATTTTAAGTCCTTCAAACAACGAGCGGCTATCTTTGTCTGCATCGAAAAAATGAGCCAACATGCTCATATTGAGCGTTTTCCCGAAACGACGCGGTCTGGTTATCAGCGTAACTTCGCCTTTGTTTTCAAGCAATTCTTTGATAAACAGTGTTTTATCAATGTAAAAGTAATTGCCCTCAATAATCTTATCAAAAAACTCTGCACCTGTTAAAATCTGCTTTTTCATGTTTCCTGTTCATTTATGTATTAGACGCTCTAATCCCCTTCACCTGCAACTGTATCTTCGTTTCCCCTCTGAATGTATTTTCTTCAATGGCATAACAAACATCAAAAGGTTTTCCGGTTCGGACTATAGAATAATGTTCGCCTAACTGAAACCCGATTGCAGGGAAAATGATATCAGGATTGTTTGCCTGCCGCAAGTCAAGTTTGAGGTGTTCGCCGTATTTTCCTACAATTTTGCCGGCGCCTGTGTCTGTCACATTGCGTGTGAGGAAAACGGGCGACATGTTTTGAGGTCCGAACGGTTTGAACTGTTTCAAAATACGGACAAATTTCTGACTTATATCAGAAAAGTCTATTTCCATATCAATCATTATGTTAGGCACTAACTGTTCATCGGTTATAGTTTCTGCAACTGCTTCTTCAAATCTTCGGTTGAAATTTTGTACATTTTCCGTTTTCATCGTTAGCCCCGCCGCGTACATGTGTCCGCCAAAGTTTTCGAGCAAGTCGCTACATGCGTCGATAGCCTTGTAGAGGTCGAAACCTTCCACCGAGCGCGCCGAGCCGGTAGCCAGACCGTTGGATTCGGTAAGAATCACCGTCGGGCGATAATATGTTTCAATCAGTCGCGACGCCACTATACCTACCACGCCCTTGTGCCACGATGGGTTGAAAAGAACGGTTGTCTTGCGAAATTCTTCTTCGGGGTCGGCAGACAGCATACGAAGCGCCTGACGCGTAATATCAGAATCAACATTTTTACGGTCGTTGTTGTAGCGGTCAATTTCGGCGCTGACTTGTTTGGCTATTTTTTCATCGTCGGAAATAAGTACTTCTACCGCGTGTCTACCCGATTTCATACGTCCGGCAGCGTTTATGCGGGGTCCTATTTTGAATACAATATCGTCAATATGCCGTTGCGAATCTTCCAATCCCGAAACCTTAACTATGGATTTTAAGCCCAGACATGGATTTTCGTTGAGTTTTTGTATGCCTAATGCAGCAAGAACACGATTTTCGCCGTTTATCGGCACAATATCCGACGCTATGCTAACTGCCACCAAATCAATGTATTCATTCACCTCTTCTATGGGGATATTATTCGTCTGCGCATATGCCTGCAACATCTTGAATCCAACGCCGCAACCGGAAAGTTCCTTGTACGGATATTCGCAGTCGGCGCGTTTAGGATTCAGAATAGCAAAAGCCATAGGCAATTCCGTTCCGGGATAGTGGTGGTCGCACACAATGAAATCAACGCCCTTTGAGTCGGCATATCTAATTTTTTCTACCGATTTGATGCCGCAATCCAAACTGATAATCAACTTGAAATTGCCGGCAATGGCTGTATCTATACCTTTGTATGAAATACCGTAACCTTCTGTATATCTGTCTGGAATATAATAATCGACGTCGTGATATATCTTTTTCAGGAATGAATAGACCATTGCCACAGCCGTTGTTCCATCTACATCGTAATCGCCATACACCATTATTTTTTCGCGATTGCGTATGGCATGCCCTATTCGGTCTATTGCGCGCTGCATGTCCTTCATCATAAAAGGTGAATGTAGATGCTCATACGCCGGACGAAAAAATATTCTGGCGCCTTCAAAATCTTTTATTTCTCTCTGCGCCAACAATGTAGCCAAAATACCATCTATGCCCAATACTTCCATAATATGCTCTACCACAGCAGTATCAGGCGCTGGTTTTACAATCCAGTTTTTGATAAACATTTCGCAAAGATAAGAAAATATTTTGTATAAATATCCGTTTTTGAAATAAAATTTGTATTTTAGCGGAAATTTTTTTTACATGTCAGAAACGTCAGATACATCAAATCCATTTGGAAGCATCAGGGCTTCAAAAGTAATTCTTCCTGCTGTGATAGGCTTGGGAGTGGTTGCAATCATCTTTTACAGGGAATTTTTCGGTTCCGAAAGCGAGTTTGATACCGCTGTTTTCGGCGACATAAGATTTACGTTCAATTCGGCGTTATGGATGCTTGTGGCGCTTTTGTGTATGGTTGGGCGCGACCTTGGATATATGATACGTATCCGCTTGTTGTCTGACAGGCAATTGAGTTGGCGACAGGCGTTTCGGGTTATTATGCTTTGGGAGTTTACATCTGCCATAACGCCTTCGTCTATTGGCGGCACAAGCGTTGCGATGGTGTATGTTCATAAGGAAGGAATCAGCGTTGGGCGCAGTTCGGCAATTGTGATGATGACCTCGTTGCTCGATGAACTGTACTTTGTCGTTATGTTTCCTTTGTTAATTTTGTTAGTGGGAGCCGGACGGCTTTTTGCTATTCCCGATTCGCCCGGATGGACGCAGGGAATCATGTTATTAGCGCTGTTGGGCTACAGTATAAAAACTATCTGGGTATTGGCATTGTCATACGGTTTGTTTTTCAACCCGCGCGGATTAAGCAAGTTGATTTTCAGAATATTCCATTTGCCCGTTTTACGTCGCTGGAAACGCGGAGCAGGCAAGGCGGCATTGGATATAGTAACAGCTTCGGACGAGATGAAAACAAGAAATATAAAATTTTGGTTTAAGGCATTTTTCAGCACTTTCCTTTCCTGGACTTCGCGATATTGGGTAGTCAATTTTATGCTGTTAGCGTTTTTTGCGACACACGAACATTTTGAACATTTTCTGATTTTTGCCCGCCAATTGGTCATGTGGATTGTTCTATTGATAAGCCCCACGCCCGGAGGCAGCGGCATAGCGGAATTTATGTTCGAAATGTTTCTCGGCGATTTTATTCCCGTCGCGGGATTAGCAATAGCGCTGGCGTTCCTTTGGCGACTGATTTCATACTATCCGTACCTGATTATCGGAGCGTTTGTAGTGCCGAAATGGATAAATGACAAGTTTACGCCAAATTCTTAACTTTGTATCCCCCCAAAACGAACTATGCAGGATAAAAACCGAAATTTTTTCAGCGCAGAAACAACAATCCAAAAAGTATCGGAATGAGTATTCCAGCCAACAGATACCATTTACCGGAACCGGCAATTCCCTTTTTTCCCTTCACTATAAAAACTCCGGTTATCGCCAACAGTATCAACGCTCCGGCGTAGAAATCGGCTACCGGCGTCCAGCCTTTTACCTTATTATAATGTAAACGGTTCATCCAAAAAATCAGGATGCGTTTTTTGTGTGTTTCGTAAGAAGCGCTTCCGTCAGATAAATTATATACGCCTGTGCCGGCATCTAAAAACAATCTCAACTGACTGTCGTCAACCCGAAAGATTCGTTTTAGGGCAGGCAATTGCTTATCCTTGCTCCAAACGTCCGACAATTCTGTTTCTGTCATATTTGCAGGAAGTTGAACTGTTCTTGATTCGGTTCGGAATGCCGGGTCTTTCGTACCCAAATGATTGAGTAAGATTCCGGAAATACCATAAATCAACGTAATACCCACCACGAAGAAGCCCAAATCGCGATGGATAATCCGCAAAAGGCGCATCAGTTTCATTATGTCAATCCAATATCTCGTATGTCAGACCATCCATGTAGTAGACGGCATAATAATCCTTATTATGTTCTTCCATCCACGCGCGCATTTCTGCTATATTCCGTAATTGCGTTGCGCAAACTTCTTCCATTCCTTCCTGATGCTGCATTTCTTTTACTTCGCTTTCCTTTTCGTCAATGGATTCGCGGCTCACCGTCATCTGCTCTTTCAGAACTCCGGTAATTGCCAATCTGGAACCTTCCAAATCGGCGGAAAAACCCCCGATTTCTTCGCCAGCTTCAACGCGTAAGGAAATTTTTTGCGATTCGCCTACTATAAAACACTTTTGACCGGAGTGTTTACAAGTGTGAATAACATGCCCGATAACCGTAACGGTATCGTTCAAATTCCGGTCGGCTACAAGCAAAAGCTCATCCAACTCAAGCGCATCTTCCAAAGACGCCGATTGCTGCATATTGCATGAAAATAACGCAAATGCCACTACTAACAAAAATATCTGCTTCATTGCTTTTTTATATATTTAGGTTAAAAATTCGGCACAAAAGTAATACTTTTTTTTTGAAAAAACAAACAAACAATGATTTTTTTTTATAATTTTGCCCCCTGAATATTGAATATTGAATATTGAATATTGAATATTGAATATTGAATCCTGAAACTTGAAACTTGAAACTTGAAACTTGAAACTTTTATGACCGTTGGTTTATTTTTCGGCTCCTTCAATCCCGTTCATATCGGGCATTTGGCAATAGCCAATTACATGCTTGAGTTTACTGATATGAACGAGTTGTGGTTTGTTGTCAGTCCGCACAATCCTTTCAAGACGCGGCAAAACATGCTGTCGGAAAACGACAGGCTGCATTTAGTCAATTTGGCTATCGAAGATTTGCCGGTATTCCGTTCGAGCAACATAGAGTTTCGTATGCCCAAGCCGTCGTATACCATTGATACGCTTGCGCGTCTTACAGACAAGTATCCTAAATGCAGGTTCGCGCTAATAATGGGTTCCGACAATTTGGAGCAGTTCCACAAATGGAAAAACAGCGACGTCATTGTTGCCAATTATCACCGCTACATCTATCCCCGCCCCGAAACGCCGCCGCATCTTTTGGAAAATATCCCCAACGCAACAATAGTAAACGCGCCGATGATGGATATTTCGTCGTCATTTATCCGTCGTGCAATAGCCGACGGCAAAGATATTCCGTTCTTTTTGCATGAAAAAGTATATCGATACATTAATGAAATGCAGTTTTATGTGAAATAATTTCACTACATTTTACGATAATTTCTGTTCCTTTTTTCGGAAAAATTTGTTTTTCACAAAAGATATACCTATCTTTGCGTTTCCAAACCACCTGCAATTTTTTTGTTCGTAGGCGAGGCGTAAATATTAATGAATATGAATATGAAAGACATTATTGACCCTGTTGATAAACAATTAATCATCAGTGAATTGACTCCTGAAAAATTTATCAGGAAGACGAACCGGTTGAACAACGATTTGTATGTTATTACCGCACATGATTCGCCTAATGTGATGCGTGAAGTTGGTCGATTGCGCGAGTTGTCGTTCCGTTATGCAGGCGGAGGAACCGGTAAGGAACTTGACATAGACCATTACGATACCGCCGCAGTCCCATACAAACAACTGATTGTATGGGACTGCGAAAGCTCTGAAATATTAGGCGGATACCGTTTCCACGTATGCGATGAATCGTATGTGGATCAGGATGGTAACGTCAATCTAAGTACAGCCACTTTATTCGACTTCTCGCCCAAGTTTATAAAGGATTATTTGCCGTATACCATTGAGTTGGGGCGTTCGTTCGTGCAGCCTACGTTCCAGTCTACAAACCGCTTCGGAAAAGGAATATATTCACTTGATAACCTTTGGGACGGGTTAGGCGCTTTGGTGGTGAAGAATCCCGACAAGAAATATTTCATGGGAAAAGTAACAATGTATACTTCATACAATACCGCTGCCCGAAATATGATTCTTTATTTTTTGGACAAGCATTTTGGCGATAAGGAACGCCTAATCTCCCCGCGTGAAGAGTTTGCGCTGAAAATAAAAATCGATACGCTTGCAATGAACAAAATTTTTGTGGGAAAAAATTACGAGGAAGATTATAAAATTCTTTTTCAAACAGTTCGGAGTTATGGTGAAAATATTCCGCCGCTAATAAATTCATACATGAATCTGTCGCCGTCAATGAAAACCTTTGGTACTGCCATAAATAATCATTTCGGAGGCGTTGAAGAAACAGGAATCATGATTAACATCAAAGAAATGTATACCGAAAAAGTTAAACGCCATATCAATTCATATACATCGCAATTGACTGATTAAAAGTTAATTCAAAAAAAGTGATATGAAAAAAATTGATATTCTGAATTTTTATCGTATTAATGCATCAAAGCGCGAAAAGTGGAATCGCCGCAACCGTTTTTACCATCGTGCGCTTGAAAAATATTTTTCGTTTATCATTCCTCCCGGCAAGCGTGTTCTTGAATTGGGATGCGGCTCGGGCAACCTGCTGAACGCTGTACAGCCCGCATATGGCGTTGGCATTGACTTTGCGCCTGAAGTGATTGATATTGCTATTAAGAAATATCCTGATTTACATTTTCGCGTAGACGATGCTGAAAATATGACTGTTGACGAGACCTTCGACTACATCATTATCAGCGACCTGTTAGGTTGCCTTTGGGATGCTCAGACTGCCATTAATAACATACGAAAATTATGCCGCCGACAAACGAAGATTGTTATTTCACAATACAATTTTCTATGGGAACCGTTAGTGAAATTTCTCGAACTTGTCGGGCTTAAACAGCGACAGCCTAATCAGAACTGGTTTTCGGAGCAGGATGTAGAAGTTTTGCTGCAATTGGAAAATTTCCAAACAATAAAAATTGAACGAAAAATACTACTGCCCGTTTACATTCCCGTATTAAACCTGTTGTTCAATACAATCCTTGCAAATCTTCCGCTGTTCAACAAATTGACGCTTGTAAGCATCATTACTGCCCGCGCATTGCCCCGTGAAAAAGATGAGGCTTCAGTATCTATAATTATTCCAGCGCGAAACGAACGCGGAAACATCGAAAATGCCGTAAAACGCATACCTAATTTTGGCTCGCATCAGGAATTAATTTTCATTGAAGGTCATTCGTCTGACAATACTTATGAAGAGATGGTGCGCGTTCAGACGGCACATCCTGAAAAAGATATAAAATTGATGAAACAAAGCGGCAAGGGAAAAGGAAATGCTGTGCGCGAGGCGTTCGACGCGGCTTCCGGCGATATGCTTATGATTTTGGACGCCGACCTGACAATGCCGCCGGAAGAGTTGCCAAAATTCTATGACGCATTACGGTTAGGAAAAGGCGAATTTATCAACGGATGCCGATTAGTGTACCCGATGGAAAAACACGCAATGCGTTTCATAAATCTATTGGGCAACAAGTTCTTTGGATGGTTTTTTTCATTTTTGCTTGGGCAACGCCTGAAGGATACGTTGTGTGGCACTAAGGCGCTATATCGTGCCGATTACATGTCTATTAAGGACAATCGCAGTTATTTTGGCGATTTTGATCCCTTTGGGGATTTCGATTTGCTGTTTGGCGCAGCAAAACTCAACCTGAAAATTACCGAATTGATTATTCGATACAAAGACCGCGAGTACGGCTCTACGCAAATCAGTCGTTTCAGACACGGACTGCTGCTAATACGCATGAGCCTGTTTGCTGCGCGGAAAATAAAGTTTATGTGAAATTTATCTAAGGTTCACAAAGACAAAAATACCGCCGACATCCAGTTCTTTCTCTGCAAACTTTTGACTAATTTCAAACCGTTCTTTTCTGCTTCTGCATTGATGTCGGGAAAATCGGAATCGTAAAAACCGCTTATTTGCAGTATTCCGCCTGTGGGCAAACAATGTGCATAAGTTTTTATATCTGCAATCAGTATATTACGGGTAATGTTTGCCAATACGACGTCAAAACTGCGTCCGGCAAGCAAACTGCTGTCGCCTTGCAATATTTCTACATTTTTAATATTGTTGAGTTCGCAATTTTCGGCAGCGTTGCTGAAAGCCCATTCGTCAATGTCTATTGCGGTAACTGTGCGGGCGTTTTTCATGGCGGCAAAAATTGCTAATATGCCCGTTCCGCAACCCATGTCAAGAACTTTTTTTCCCGATGTATCGAGGTCAAGCAGCAGTTCAAGCATCAACGAGGTCGTTTCATGATGTCCCGTGCCAAACGACATTTGCGGCATGATGCAAATTTTATGCTCCCGGTCGGGAACATCCGTATGGAACGGAGCATATACAACCAACCGACCGGCTATATCGGCAATAGGAAAATTGGATTCCCACATCTGATTCCAATTTTCGTGTTTGATGCTCTTTGTATCGACCGACGTTATCAGTTCAGGATGCTCCTTTACAAGCTCCAAAAGCCTTTCAGCGTCAAAATCTTCTTCAGGAGCATAGGCTTTTACAACATCATCCGACTCTTCAAAACTGTCGAAACCCATTTCAGCCAGCAAGGCTATTACTATTTCCGAAACATCGGGAGTATCATCATTTTTTTCTAACATACAGGTAACTTCTATGTAATCCACTTCTTGATTTTTGATTTTTGATTTTTGATTTTTGATTAACTATTAATTTTTAATTTTCAATTTTCAATTTTCAATTAAAAATATTTTCCTTTCCACAATTTTTGTAATCGTTCTTTTATTTCGTTTTCGCGTGCATTTTCTCCCGGACTGTAAAATGTTGAACCGCTTATTTCCGGCGGCAAAAATTCCTGATCTACAAAATTTCCCGTATAACTGTGGGCATATTGGTATCCTTTTGCATAGCCCAATTCTTTCATCAGTTTGGTTGGCGCATTTCTTATATGTAAGGGAACAGGCAGATTGCCCGTTTGTTTTACAAGTGAAATAGCGCTGTCTATTGCCATTATTGCGGAATTGCTTTTGGGCGAAGTTGCTAAGTAGATGGTTGTTTGCGACAGTATGATACGTCCTTCGGGCATTCCTATAGAATGTACGGCGTTGAAGCAGCTTTGCGCAATAAGCAGGGCGTTGGGGTTCGCAAGTCCAATATCTTCGGCAGCCAGAATAACCAACCTTCGCGCAATGAACAGCGGGTCTTCGCCGCCTTCAATCATACGCGCAAGGTAATATATCGCTGCATTGGGGTCGCTGCCGCGAACCGATTTGATGAACGCTGAAATTATATCGTAGTGCATTTCGCCGTTCTTGTCATACAGGGCAATGTTTTGTTGAACGCGCTCAAGCGTCTTTTCATCTGTGATAACAATTTCATCTTCGATGTCGAGTTCTGCCATAATTACTAATTCGAGCGCGTTGAGCAGTTTGCGGGCGTCGCCTCCCGACACCCGCAGTAAAGCATCGGTTTCTTCTATACGCACAGACAGTGTTTTCAAAAAATGGTCTTTTTTCAACGCATTGTCGATTATTTCGAGTAAATCGGCTTTGTCAAGCGATTTGAGAGTATATACCTGACAGCGCGAAAGCAATGGAGAAATGACCTCAAATGACGGATTTTCGGTAGTAGCGCCAATAAGCGCTACTATTCCCTGCTCTACGGCAGCCAAAAGCGAATCTTGCTGCGATTTGCTGAAACGGTGTATTTCATCGATAAACAGCACCGGACAAGGAGTGTTGAAAAACTTCTGTTTTTTTGCGCTCTCAATTGTTTCGCGAACATCCTTCACGCCCGAATTGACGGCGCTAAGACTGTAGAACGGTCGGTTAAGTTTGCCGGCGATAATTCGCGCAAGCGTGGTTTTGCCTACGCCGGGCGGTCCCCAAAGAATGAACGATGAAATATTGCCCGAATCGATCATCCGGCGAAGAATAGAGCCTACGCCTACCAAATGCTTTTGTCCTGTGTAGTCGTCAAGGCTTGCAGGGCGCATCCTGTCTGCCAAAGGCTGACTGCTCGTTGACGTGTTGCTTTTTTTGCTCACAAAAAGAGTTTATTCAAGTTATTATTATGTTCCCCCAATTTGAACGACCGTCTATGATACGGCGAGATACCATGTTTGGCGATAGCCTTTCGATGTTCAAGCGAAGGATACCCCTTGTTCTTTTCCCACCGATACTGCGGATATTCTACGGCAAGCGCAATCATATGGTCGTCGCGATATGTTTTTGCAAGCACCGAAGCGGCGGCGATACTATAATATAATGTATCGCCCTTCACGATAGTTTGATGTGGAATGTCAGGATAAGACATAAACTTATTGCCGTCGATGATAAGAAACTCCGGTCTTATGGTCAATTGTTCCACAGCCTTGTGCATGGCGCGTATCGCTGCCTTCAGGATATTTATCTTGTCTATTTCGTGGTTATCGCAGGAAGCCACAGCCCACGCAACCGCTTTTTCTTTTATTTCATCCCGTAAAAGATACCGCTGTTTTTCGCTCAATTTTTTCGAATCGGTAAGCGTATCGTGCGTAAAATCCTTCGGAAGAATGACAGCAGCCGCAAAAACATGACCAGCAAGGCATCCGCGCCCGGCTTCATCGCATCCGGCTTCAACAAGGGAACTTTGAAAATAAGGCTTCATATTAACCCACAACAAAACACAATTTTCAATTTTCAATTTTCAATTGTATATCCATCCATCAT
>Ga0099364_10013805_pt1 | contig 10806 bp, 4 predicted proteins | sample TergutTh196P3_FD_73070 | JGI IMG/M metagenome (GOLD analysis project Ga0099364, IMG submission 73070) | Microcerotermes parvus P3 segment gut microbial communities from Pointe-Noire, Republic of the Congo - Th196 P3 | ecosystem: Host-associated > Arthropoda: Insects > Digestive system > Gut ...
TCCCTTCAGAACTTAAGAAAAAACTCCCTTCAGAACTTGAGAAAAAAGTTCCTTCAGAATTTGAGAAAAATTTCCTTTCAGAACTTGAGAAAAAAGTGCTTGACTTTCTCAGAGGCGGCTGTTGCGACCCGCCGCGACGGCGTAGAGCTACGTCGAGCAAGGGCGCGCAACACCAAAAAAGCATACGTTTGATTACGACTTGGTATGAAATTATTCTCCTTTCCTACCTAAGAACATCACGCATGCCAGAGCCATGATTGTAATAAAAGCAAGTCCGGCGTTACAACCGCCACCGCCGCCGCTTCTTCCGCCCATGATGCTGATGCTTCCATCCGGGTTTACCTTTACGACCGAACCGCTGGAAATGGTGTTTGTCTTACCGTCAGGATACGTGACCATTCCGCCATTTCCTTCGAGGGAAATGTACAAGCATATAGCTCCCGTTGCATCCATTTCCTCGGCGATAGTACCATCGGTAAACTCAATCATCGTGCCATTGGCGGTTTCTATAGCTACATTACCAAGCAGCGTTACCGTGCCATCAGGCTCAAGCATAATGTTACCTGAAACCTCTATCGCTACCAAGCTGTCCGAGGTCAGTATCGATATCGCTTTACCGGGAGGTACGGCTAACGTCCCATCCGGCCAGAGCAATGACCCGCCGGGGAATTCTACCGCTACGCCGTCAGAACCCGTCAACGTGCTGCCTTTATCGTTCGGCAACTTTATCGTCCCGTCAGGCCAAATTACCGACCCTCCTGGAAGATTGGCTTGCGCTCCAGAAAGATTTAGAGTGCCATCCTTGTCGGACGGCAATACTATAGTTCCATCGGCGCCTATTTCAGTCCCGCCCGGAATATCAATCTCCGCGCCGCCCGGCGTCGTCACTTTGCCGCCTTCGCTATTTGGCAGGATTATCGTACCACTCGGATTGGTTACTGTTCCGCCCGGAAGATTGGCTGTCGTGCCTCCAGGCAATGTCACCACGCTGCCTCCTGGCGGAATTAACGCGTTCACTGTCACCGTACACGAGGCGGTAAAGCTTCCTATGGTAGCTGTTATAGTAGCAATACCAGCTTTAGTCGTGTTTGCGGTTACCGTTCCGGAGGTTACAGTAGCTACCGTATTGTCGCTTGTGGTCCATGTAATAGCTTTGTCAGTCGCGTTTTCAGGCGCTATGGCTGCAATCAACGTCTCGCTTGCCCCGGATAAGAGGGTAATCGATGTATTTTCTAAAGTTATTCCCGTTACTTCAACCGGCTGGATGGTGACAACAACTTCGTCAGTCACTCTACCATCGTCCGCCGTTACCGTTACAGTTACTGTTCCAGCCTTGCCGGAGCTGTTGGCGATCACCGTTACAGGAGCGCCAGTAGTTGAATTTGTTGACGTCAAAGTAGCCAGCTCAGGGTCGTTTACGCTCCATATTACAAGCGGATTCGTCGAGTTCCAGGGAGCTACTGTCGCTGATAGCGCCACGCTTTGACCTGACTCCAGCACGATGTTATTTTTCGGCGACACTGTCACTGTGGACACCCGAGTGTCATCCAAGCCGGTTACAGCCTCCCCAAACGCATACGGTATCCTCATTGGAGGATAGTATGTCCTCGGGTCATTCTTTCCTTCCAAGAAGATCCCGCTATTGGTGGAATCGCGACCTGCCATTATGGCGGAAACGTCTCCAATTGAACCAGTAACGGACAGAGAATAACCCATCGCTCTTAAGTCGCTGATGGTGTCGTTCGTGAATCCGGTGAATCCTGGCCGGTTTGACTCGTATGTTATCGTATCCGGGTACCACTGCATGTGGAAGCGCGGCGCGGACACAACCTCGCTGATGTTCATGCCATGATCTATCGCGTTAACGACGGTATGGAGGGCAGTGGTGATTATCTGCGATCCGCCAGGGCTGCCGGTTACCAAAAACACACTGTTATCGCTGCTCAGGACAATCGTCGGGGACATGGAACTCAAAGGTCGCTTGTCGGGCGATACGCAGTTGGCGTCTCCCTGAATGAGGCCGTAAGAGTTCGGCTTTTCCGGAACGCACGCGAAGTCGTCCAGCTCATTGTTCATTAAGAAGCCCGCTCCCTCAACGGCAATTTTGTTACCGTATCCAGAATTGATCGTGTATGTGATCGCCACTGCGTTGCCTAAGCTGTCAACGACAGAGAAATGCGTGGTTTCATTTCCTTCGTGCATCCAAGCGGCGCCGTCCTTTGGAAGCGCGTCGCTGGATAACGCTTTTAATTCTCCGTGGGCAACTATTCTATTATAGATTTCACGCGCATAATCCTTGGAGGTCAGCAAATCAACCGGGACAACTATTTGATCGGGGTCTCCCATGTAAGCGGAGCGGTCTCTGTAAGCGTAGCGCATCGCCTCGGTCATCAGCCATATTGTCCTTTTCGCGTTGAACCCCAATGTTCTGATATTCTCGGACTCTATCGTATTCAGTATCTGGACGATATGAGTTCCGCCCGAGCTTGGAGGCGACATTGAAAATACCTTGTAATTGCGATATGTGCCCTCTGCGGGCGCGCGCCACACCACATTGTAATTCGCAAGGTCGGTGAGCGTCATTCTCGACTCCGTTCCGGGGTTTTCGCCCGGATATCTATCCAAGGTATCGATTATCATTTTTGGGATACCGGCATTAGTTCCATCGCCATAGAAAGCAATGTCGCCGGATGCCGCAATCAGCTTCAGCGTATCGGCAAGCTCCTGCTGTTTGAATATATCGTTCTCTTCCCAATTTGCGACGCCGTCACGAGCTTTGGAAAAATACGTCTTTGATCCGTCGTAATAACGGAATTGGGCTCGAAGCTGACCGTTCAGACCAGACGCGGTTCCGCCCGTCAGCGGGAATCCCTCTTCAGCCAGATCAATCGCGGGTTCCATTACCTCCGCGCGCGACAGAGCGCCGTATTTATCCAGCATTTCGTTAAGTCCCATAACCGTGCCGGGAACGCCCGCACCCATTGGTCCGTTAAGACTCGCGTTGCCAAGCACATCTCCCGAGAGCACATACCTACGAGCGAAATATGTATCGGAATCTGCTATGTCAAAGCTTACCGGAGTCCCGCCGGTTGTAACGCGATCCCCGTTAGCGTTTATATTATAAGAGCCATCAAGATCCGTGTTAACATACGACCATTTGTGCAAAGCCGCAGGCGCCTTCTCGCGGAAATCCAGAACAAGGTTATCGCCGCTCGCTAAATGGATGACAGCAAAGCCTCCTCCGCCCAAGTTTCCAGCCGTTGGATGCACGACCGCCAAAGCGTAACCCACGGCAGCCGCAGCGTCAATTGCGTTGCCGCCTTGATCCAAAATATGTTGCCCGACAGCGTCAGCAATCCAGTTGGTCGATATAACCAGCCCATTATGCTTGCCATCAACGGCTTTCGAAGCGGCGCCAAAAGCGGACGATGCATATAAAACGCAAAGAACGCAAATCAATACCGCTAATAATAATTTCACATTGAATCTCTTATTCATATATATACTCCTTTCTCTCCACAAAATACATTGTTTAGATTCCACTAAACGCATATGCAAAAAAACTTCTATAATTGCCTGCGCTTATCTTGCCGGATATCTCTGTTAAGCTCCATTTTCCCTGCATTGATAACGTTCCGCCATTATTTATTATCATCTATCCATTCCATCAGTTTTTGATAGTCGAATGCAGGGGGATCATCGAAGCTTCTTGGATCATGCGATCCCGTAACATTGCCGGAACTATCGACCATTATGGCGCAGACGGTTCCATTACTACCCGTGCTGAGAGGGTAGCCCATATCTCTCAACGCCTGAATAGCGTCGTTAGTGAATCCAAACATTGTCTCGTATTGTAGTGGAGATTCTGACATCCCATCGTTGTTTTTCCACTGATGGTGGGTACGCGGAGCAGCAGCCATCTCGCTGACGTTCATACTGTGATCAATAGCGTTAATAACGCAATGTAAGTTAGTGTTAATTATAGTATTGCCGCCCGGGCTTCCCGTCATTAAAAACAGGCTGTTGTTGGGGCGGAGGACTATTTGCGGAGACATTGAGCTAAGAGGCGTCTTGCCAGGTTTTATACCGTTTCTGACCCAATCGCTCCTAGTGTCGGTTGGGAATGTCGCGAAATCATCCATCTCATTGTTCATGAAAAAGCCCGCTCCATCCACCGCAATTCTGCATCCGTATCCCGAGTTGATTGTGTAGGTAACCCCTACCGTATTGCCATCCTTGTCTATAATCGAATAGTGAGTGGTGTTTTCCCCTTCTGTAAGCGGTCCAACTCCGGGGTTGACCTCGCTGCTGGGTCTTGCTTTTAGCTCGCCGTACGCAATTATTTTATCGTAAATTTCCTTTGCATAATCTTTACTAACCAGCTTGGGAACAAATTCGCCCATGATTTCTGGATGGAAATCCGGGTCTCCCAAGGTTAATCCGCGGTCGGCATAGGCGTAGCGCGTCGCCTCGGTCATCAACCATGTCTTCCTCAAAGAGTTGAATCCCATTGTCGCAATAGTGGTAGGATCATGCTCTATCGTGTTGAGTATTTGGAGGACGGTGACTCCGCCCGAGCTTGGAGGCGGCATTGAAAAAATCTTGTAACCGCGATATGTTCCCTCCACCGGGTCGCGCCAAATAGCCCTATAATTCTTTAAATCTTCGAGCGTTATTATTCCTCCGTATTTGGGCATGTCGGCTACTATCAGAGCAGCAGTGGCGCCTTCGTAGAACCCTGCGTCCCCGTCCGCGTCAGCGATACGCTTCAGCGTTTTGGCAAGGTCTCTCTGAACGAATATCTCGCCCTCCTGGTAACGGGCGGAAGCGTCATTGGGATCTTTAACAAAGTACTTTCTGGAGCCCTCGAAAGGCATGAAGTTATTGCGGCTGCCGCTTATGCTATTAGCGGTTCCAAGCGGGAGAGGGAATCCGTTTGCGGCAAGCTGGATAGCAGGCGCCAAGACCTCGGCAATCGTCAGATTACCGTATTGCTTTACCATTTCGTTCATCCCCGCCACGGATCCAGGCACGCCGGCCGCCAAGTATCCGACTAAACTTGCGTTGCCAGAGGCGCCAGCGCCCATTTCGAACCTTTTGCGCTTATAAGTGGAGATATCGCCCGAGACAAAACCCGGATCGTCCGTATCCACATACATTAACGCATGCGCAGCGCCGGGCGCCCTCTCGCGGAAATCCAGATATCTTGGCTTATCCCAGCCATTCATGTGGATTCCGGCAAAACCTCCTCCACCCAGATTACCGGCTGTCGGCCACACAACCGCCAGGGCGTAACCCACGGCAGCCGCCGCATCAACCGCATTGCCGCCCTTCACGTTCATGATATACTGCCCGACTTCATCAGCAAGCCAGCTGGCTGACATAACCAATCCCTCTCCCGGATTGGCTGAAATAGGTCTATCAGCGGCGGCGAAAACGGGCGACGCAAATAAAACACAGACAAATACCGCGATGACACAAAATAAGCTTTTTTTGTTAAATCTCTTGTTCATATACATACTCCTTTCTTGCAACAAAATACATCCCAAAATCCCACGAAATCGCGTAAATCCAAAATCTCATGATTCTTTGCAAGCTCATACGCGCGATATCTCATTATTACATTTGCGCATAACATAAACTATTGTAATTAAAGAGAATATCGTAAATATGCTTAATTCTTCTGGATTTGGTGATACATCCAGCGACCTTTACCGCATTTTTGTTTAATAATGCAATACTTTACATGATTCTAACATAACTTTCGCTTTTCTTCATAGTGGTTTTATTCAAATTTTTTTTCGTCGCGCGTGATTATTTTTATGAAGTTTTACGATTATTTTGATATAATTAAGTTTCAAAAAAATAGTGAGTGTTTATAAGGCAAAAAATAAAGGGGCGCATAAAGTTGGACTACACATTAAGATGCCAAAAATATGATAACATGAGCGATCGTGATTTGGTTGACGCAATAATACTGAAAAAGGATGAAAATGCCGCATATTGCTTGTTTCATCATAAGCTTAAAAATTTATTTCAATGTCTATCCCATAATTATTCAAAACTTCATTATACTCCTGGCGATATAGCAAGCGAAATGTACATTCATTTGAGTAACAACGACTGGGCAAAACTTCGTTCATTTGAGTTCAAGAGTTCCCTTTACGGTTGGATCAAGGTTGTAACTAACAGGTATTTGCTGGATAAAATAAAAATTTCTTTTCCAACCATAAAAGATTTGATCTTTTTTTCCAGTCTTATAAGTAAGGGGGATGAAGACGAATACGACCCAATAGAAAACATTCCTGACCCCAATCAGATACTTATTGAGGAAAGGCGAGACGACGCTGAATTAATTGAGGAATTATATAAAATAATTGATTCGTTGAATCCTTACATGAGAGAAATTATTAATCTTCGCTGCCTTGTGGGGTTATCTGCAAAAGAAACAGCGGAGAAGCTTAGCGAAAACGGAAAAGAAGTGACGCCGAACGCCGTAGATCAAGCCTTGAAGCGCGCAAAAGACTTGATTCGGAAGAAGCTGCTTGAGAATAGAAAGGATAAAAAGGATAAAAAGTTTTAATATGTTTTGCCCCAAAGAAGAAATATTTGCACAGTTTGCTGAGGGGAAATTGAACGGAGAAGAACAATCTGAATTCCTTAAGCATCTTCAAGAATGCTCTGATTGTTCAACCCTCTATGCAATGACCTATGAGCAAGAAGATAATATATCGACAAGCGCATGCCCTGACGAAGAAACATTTGCACAGTATGCCGAGGAGAAACTGAGCGTAGATGATCAATTCAAATTCATTGAACATCTCCGCAAATGTTTTGATTGCTCCACCCTCTACGCAATGACCTATAAGCAAGAAGATAATATATCTACAAGCGAATGTCCCAACGAAGAAACATTTGCACAGTACGCCGAGGGGAAATTAAGCGTAGATGAGCAATTTAAGTTCATTGAACATCTTCAAGAATGCTCTGATTGCTCCACTCTCTACGCAATGACCTATGAGCAAGAAGATAATATATCGACAAGCGAATGCCCTAACGAAGAAGCATTTGCACAGTACGCCGAAGGGAAATTAAGCGTAGATGAACAACTCAAATTCATTAAACATCTCCGCAAATGTTCTGATTGCTCCACCCTCTACGCAATGACCAATACGCAAGAAGATAATACATCGACAAGCGAATGCCCTAACGAAGAAGCATTTGCACAGTACGCCGAAGGGAAATTAAGCGTAGATGAACAACTCAAATTCATTGAACATCTCCGCGAATGTTCTGATTGCTCCACTCTCTACGCAATGACCTACGGGGAAACAACAACAAGCGCATGTCCCAGCGAAGAGAGCATAGCGCTCTTTGCAGAAGGGAAGCTAAGCAAGGATCAACGCAACGCCATGATAAGGCATATGGCTATTTGTCAAAAATGCGCTACTGAGTTTTATCTTCTTAAAAAATTTCCACCTGCAAAAAAAGCTCTAAGAATACCTGATAAAAAAAGACCAAGAGAAGAAGAATATTTTTATCTAAATTTATCTCCATGGTTCAGAATAGCTGCAGTGATAGTTATTTTGGTTGGAGTGTTGGGTTCGGCGTCTAATTTTCTGAATTCTTTTTATACGTTATCCTTTAATTCTCTACCTCAATATTCACCTTGGGAAGAACCTCTTGTTGGTAGAATAGCTGATTCTTTGAACGGACCCGTTGCGTTTGCGCTTATGCTTTTAATGATCGTAATCGGTTTCTGTGTTTTTATTTTTATTCCTTCAATACGAATACGAGTACCATATAATAAAATAGAAAACACAACGAATACGGAAAGTTCTATATCTCCTGAACCCGCTCAAGAATGCTCTGATTGCCCAACTCCATGTTCAATGTCAACTGTCGCCAATAAATTAATAAATGTATGCCCCGACGAAGAAAGCATAGCGCTCTTTGAAGAAGGAAAATTAAGCCAATATAAACGCAATGCTATGATAAGACATATGGCTATATGTCAAACATGTTCCACAGAGCTGTATCTTCTAAAGGAAGCGCCACCTGCAAAAGAAAAGCCACCTGCAAAGGAAGCGCCATTTGCAAAAGAAACTACAAGTACTACTGTGATAAGAAACCCAATACAACCAAAACGTACATACCCAAATGTATATAAATGGCCTAAAATAGCTGCTATTATAGTTATTTTTGCTGGAATGATAGGCGTAGCGCCTATGGTTCTAGACATTTTGGGTTTAAAATCAAAGACAGGTCTTGGTCTCCCATGGGAAGATGCTTTAGGAACACTCTCGGAGTCCTTGACTGGTCCTATAGCGTTTGCGATTGGGCTATTTATGATTATTTTTGGCTTCTGCGCTTGGTTCTTTTCATGGGAGCCGTTAATTAAATCTCAACCTGCAAAAAAAGCTATTAAGAAAAAAACTACAAGGAAATACAAGTTAGTGGCACTAGCTGCAGCGATTACTTTGGTTGTTGGAATTGTGGGTATGAGACAAATGCAACGAAACATATCATTTTCTGCGCCACCTCCGCCGACATTTCGACCAGCTCGGGCACCTCTTCTGGAGCCAGTTCCATCACCAGAAGAAGTCACCGATGGAATTCATAAAACAGAGACAGGGCAGCAAAGAAAAGCCCCTGAAACTTTGTATAACATATCACCACTTCTGACAGCACGAGAAAATACGCAACAACGTAGAAAGCTAAGGCTACGCAACGGCGATATACAGGCGAGAAAAGTACCTATGTCGTCTTCAGAAGATGTTAATGGTGGACTCATAGCGGATACGTCAAGGCGGCAACGTAGAGAGTTAAGGATACGTAGCGGTGATATACAGGCGATAGGAGTACCTATGTGGTCTTCAGAAGACGATAAAGGTGGACTCATAGCGGATACGTCAAGGCGGCAATATAGATATAGAGAGTTAAGGCTACGCAGTGGCGACATACAGGCGAGAAGAGTACCTCTACAGTCTTCAAAAGACGCCAAAGGTGGTCTTATAGCGGATACGCCAAGGCAACAACGTAGAAAGTTAAGGTTCCGTAGTGAAGATATACAGGCAAGAGAAGTACCGATTCTGTCATCAGAAGATATTAATGGTGGACTCATATCAAGGATACTGAATCTGCTATACAAAGATAGCGACATGTTAACAACTAAGAGAGTACAAGCTAGCCAATCTGACATGCAGTCGAGACACAATCAGGAAGCAATGCTATTTGATATGATATATAACGCACATGGTAGTAGATCATTACTAGCAAGTAATGACGAAGATATATTGATAATACTACGTAGTAATGACGAAGATATATTGATAATACTACGTAGTATCGACAAAGGAAATCTTATAGCGGAGAAGCAGATGTTGCTATTAGATGATACGATTTCTAACTCACTCTCTCCTCAAGAAGAAGAAATATTGGCAAAGATACAGAGCATGGACAAGGAGATAAAACAATTGGAGACACTGATTCAGCAAGGAGATACTGCCGTTACTCCGAGGGCATTGGATACGATGGCAATGATAGAGAATCAGTTCATAGAAATTCAAATGTCGAATGATTACAACCAGAATTGGATGGATGACAATCAGTCTGGATACCTTCAAGTAAGAATCGGAGATTATCTCGCAGAACAACAGATACGAAAATGGGTAAAGCAACAGGCGCGGAAATGGCTCAACATCAATGAAGAAATTGAATTGCGTAAAATAGAGGAAGAAGCAATGAGACTTGTACAAAAATTCGGCGCTGGAAAGCATGGAACACCTCCAACGTTAGGGCAGACAGGGGAGCTTGTTTTCCAATACCAAAGTTATATCCCGAATGTCATTTGCTGCCCGATGCGCTTCACAGAAATAATCTTGCAGCCGGGCGAGATTGTCACGGGAGTGTTTCCCGGCGATACCGAGCGCTGGACGTTTACACAGGGGGAATCCGGTCCGGCAGGAAACGAACAGACTCATGTTTTTGTGATGCCGTTGATGGCGGATATATCGACAGACCTTATTATCAATACCGACCGCCGTACATACAACATTAACCTTATTTCAAGTTCAGAAGAATATATGCCTTCAGTGTCGTTTTCCCATGCAACTGATACCATAGCTTCGTGGAACACATTTATCGCGGACAAGCAAAAAGAGAGAGATACGACAAATCTTCTTCCCGAGGGATATAAAGCGAATCCGGAGGAGATGCATTTTAATTATGAAATACGAGGTAAAGACAATATCAGTTGGAAACCTATAAGGGTATGGGATGACGGAATAAAAACTTACATTCAGTTTCCGTCCCAAAGCATAGTAAAAAGCATGGAGGCGCCCGTATTCGTAGTTTTTGAAGGGCGTCGCGAGTTGCTTGTTAATTACAAAGTGGTAAGAGATATGTTCATTGTCGATAAGGTGTTTAGAAAAGCAGGGTTAATTGCCGGAACAGGTCGTGAACAATCAAGGGTAGTAATTACTCGCAGGAAATAGGAATCGTCAGGAGCGAAATGTCTATTACCTCCGACGTTAGCGATATAACAGAAAAAGTCGGCATTTGGTTGCGACATACAATATGCTGTAACTATTGGCTACCACAACGCTGCATATTGAGTTGTCATTTAGGATTTTTCAGCAATCTCACGTTAAAACCGAAGGAAGAAGCGTTAGCCATACTGTTTTTCGCTGCGCCGAATGCATAAAAAATGGCATAACAGCGTGACCGAATAGAAAGTAATACAGACGCCGTTCAGAAGAATACACCCAGTCCGTTAAGTTTTTATACCTATTCCGCCAAGTTTTA
>Ga0099364_10013806_pt1 | contig 10806 bp, 17 predicted proteins | sample TergutTh196P3_FD_73070 | JGI IMG/M metagenome (GOLD analysis project Ga0099364, IMG submission 73070) | Microcerotermes parvus P3 segment gut microbial communities from Pointe-Noire, Republic of the Congo - Th196 P3 | ecosystem: Host-associated > Arthropoda: Insects > Digestive system > Gut ...
ATTGACGATGTACACTATCCTTTTGAACTTCAATACCGTCTGGATCCTTAAGCGTAAATTTATCGTCAACGGCAATTAGAATAATACCAGTTGCCTCCAATATACTCATTGCAGATACTCCTTAATATCATGGTAACAATCTTGACCACCTCTGACATCTTTCCAGAACGGAACACGGCATAACTCCAGCCCTAGTTCCTTTGCGTTGTACCAGGACGGTATCCAACTCTCCATATTATTTACAGAGTTGTAGACCAAGATTATTTTCTTCTTTGCATCAATCGCTTTCTTCAGCTCGAATTCTAAATAAGACATTTTGTTGCCACCATCAAGCCCACTTTGTGCAGTTGCTTCTGCGGGACTTATGGTATACTTGCAAGGTTTTTTCTGTTGACCGCTATACGCCGGAGAACATGAAACAGCATCACATGCCCCAGAAGATTTTGTAGCAGTGTTGTCTCCAACGACGAAAATCAACCTACTGCTCCAATCGATGTGACTGCCGCATTCACCTTTTATATCGCAACGCCTACAATCTGGTTTACTCAGAACAGAATCATGCACATCGTCCGTGCAGTCTATCTCAACACTTAATCTCCCGTCAGAAGCCCATTTCCTAATTCTGTCAACAACTATCGTGTCGCTGCTACGAGAATCAAATGCCTCTTTCCAGTCCGCTGAAACAAAAACACGTCTTGCCATTTTCTCATCCTCCTCAATAACTCTGGCTCTAATCTATAAAATGAACTCCCGGATTAGTTTCTTTATTGTTTCTTGTGCGCCATTAACACCGGAAATCTCAATTAAACGCTTGTAGTCCTCGATTTCATCTCCTGTGAAGATAATTGAAATCATCCGCTGTTGTTTTCCTGCGAGATGCTCATATTCATCGGGAGAAGCCCAAAAACAAACAATGCAATATGCAACGTCCTTTTTTACCCAATTGTCGCAATGCTCACATGTCCATGATTTTGCTCGGTTTGCAGATGGGCATAGCAACATGTATTTTTCAATATCTTTTTCATCAGGCTCTCCGCCAATTTCATAAGGCACGCGATGGTCAACTTGCAATAGGTTTTCGTCCATTATTTCATTGTAGACAAAACACTTCGCTCCGTACTTTTCGATTAGTGCCTGTTTCAAGGCTTTTGATAAGGCTGTCCGCCCTGCTGCTTTTGAAATTGCGTTTTCGACATCATTAGGATCGCCAAATTTATAAGCAGCAATCTTTCTGCCATCAGTACCCTCAATGCGATATGTGACGAGCGGAATCCCTTGTTCACGAACATCACGAACAGCCCTCGGAGGATGGTTATACCCGTACACATCTTTCAAATCCTGTGATGTGATATAACCATGTTCAAGGATATGCTGTATTACTGTCCTCGGACGCTTTGCTTTGACAGAGTTTAATAATTCCAAAAACTCTTCCGAGTATTTAATGCTCACATAGCAGCCTCCCATAACGATAATTGCTGAAAGGTTTCGTCATTATTTTTTGAAAGGTTTTTGCTTACATATAATGCCTCATAAGTTATATTGCGTTTCCCAAGTAAAGTAGCTTGTGTTGAAATGCCAGCGTTTAGGAGAATCTTTTTACAATTTAACTCGGTCGGAAGTTCTTTGCCATATTCCTTGCCGCCGCATTCACCATCATAACTAATTAAGTAATCAATGCCCTTCCTATTAAGCGTTTCAATGGCTCTTGCAAAATCGTCAAATTCTACTCCTGAAAGGTAGCGATTGTCCCGATTATTCGTTACTCCCTGATAAGGCGGATCCATGTAAACCAAGTCGCCAAGTTTCGCCAGTTCGAAAACTTCTTGATAATCCAACGCAGAAAAAGACACCCGACCTTTCAACAGGCTGGAAATCGCATAAACATTTTCCGCAATATTTTTAGGGTTCGTGCCATGATGCCGCTTATCGGGGGATTGATTGAAGTTTCCGCTTCTTCCGTAGCGTACTGAACCCTTGACGCAACGCGCCAATAAATACATTATATGGACTATGTGAAACGGTTTAAGTGTAGGTGTCTTAGTTTGGTCGGCGTTGCAATCATGTAACTATCGCAACACGGGGTTCTTCTCCTTGACAAACTAAGCCCAGTGTGTTAACACCATTATTGGCGAGAACAATAGTGGCAAGTCAGCATTTATTGATGCAATACGGATAGCCTTTTCAACGACATATACGACAAATACATCTATTTTTAAATCGGATTCATAGGTTTGTGTTATAATTTTAGGGTTAAGGTTAGGTTTTGGATTATTAAGTGTATCGAGCTGTTTTATATTACAGGGGGATAAGTATGGATAAAAAAGCAAACATGGTTGATGAACGATATGAATTTATTTCGTTAATTTATAAACTTGCCGGGCATCGCGCTGAATATAATGACAGCAATACACAATATCAACAAGAACTTTTGAAAACATTTGATGTCAATAAAAATCATCCGGCAGTTACAGCTGCAAAAAATAGTCAATGTAGTTATGACAGGATTTTTTTATTTGCGTTACATATTGAAAAAGAAGCCGATAAATTCGTTTTAACTGACAATATTGATTCATTATTTAATAGCGAAAGATGGTTGATGAAAGAGTCGGAAACAAGTGAACTACTGGATTTATTTAATGAATTTTATATAACCGTTAAATTCAATCATTTCTTTTGTTCGCATTTACATTTTTATGAGAATCTTACAAAAAAATTTACAGTTGATTGGTACAGTCATATTGACTTTAATTGGTTTGAAAAATACATTGATACATCAACTCTACGTTGCATTATTTCTCCTTCGGATTCAAGACATAATTACGCCGCTGAGTTTAATGGATTGATATATTGCTTAGTACGCGAAAACGGTGGGCAGGTAAATACCATACATGAATATTGTCATAGCTTCGCTAACCCAATTGCTGAAAAATGGTATAACGAAAATCAAAATTTCAAAAAATTGTGCGACGATTCCGTTAATCCCGAAAAATTACCCTCATATCAAAGCGGCTTGTATATGGCATATGAATATGTGACAAGAGCATATACAATTTTACATTTTTGCCAAAGTCAAAGCAACGGCTCGTTTTACAACGTTAGAAGAATTGGTTATAAATGGAACGAAGCCGCTCCGATGCTAATGGTGAGTGATTATAAAAATGGCTTCGTTCATATTTTAGAAATTTATGATATGGTGCTTCGTTTTGAAAATGAAAAAGATATAAAAAAAATTGACACATCTAACCCCTAAACTAAAACCGCCCTTGTTCAGCAAAGCAAGAACGGTTTTTACATCACCCGTTTCGAGTAGTTCGGTAATTACGCCGTCTTAATTTTTCTTTGCTAATTTTTCCCGTCCGCCCTGACAAGGTAGCATGATAATCACAACCGCATAATAGTCTTATTATTTATATTATCCTGAAATCTATCACTTTCAAAACCGCGCAGGGTATGATACAATCAATTGGTTAAGGCGATAGCCAACGAGTAGTCAACCTCCCCACGCCTACTCCCGGCGCTTATATTACGGCAAATGTGGAATATTTACATAAAATTAACAAGGAATGTCTTGACATTCATGCGTGGCGGGTTAGTATATCACCGTCTTGATTTTGATGAAATTATGCTGTGTAGCCGCCGGAGCAATATTGAGACCGAAGTTATAAAAGGAGTTGGTGTTAAATGGAAAACGTAAAGAAATTTTACGATGCGATTGCGAATGATAAGGGTGTACAGAAGAGGGCCGCCGCGCTGAGCGAAAAGTACAGGGGTGAACAACCAAATGAAGACGTTGTTAAGGCAGAGCTATTGTCTTTTGCGAAAGCCGAGGGATACGAGTTTACGGCAGATGAGTTAGACACTTACTCAAAAAAGGCACAGCCTGTATCGGACGACATAGCGGAAATGGCGGCCGGAGGGCTTTACGACCGCAATACATGTTTTTGCGCCGTGGGCGGAGGTGGGAAAGATCCTGATACCGGCCAAACATGCGCTTGTGTTGTTGGCGGCGGTGGAAAAAAGGATAAAGAAGGTTATGTGTTGTGTTGCATAGCAATCGGATGGATAGATACAGCTGAACAAAAAGGAGGAAATTAAATGGAAAATGTAAAGAAATTTTATGACGTGCTCGCGAACGACAAAGGTGTACAGGAAAGGGCCGCCGCGCTGAGCGAAAAGTACAAGGGCAAACAGCCGAGCGAAGACGTGGTCAAGGCCGAGCTTTTATCTTTTGCGAAAGCCGAGGGTTACGAGTTTACGGCAGATGAATTTGACGCTTACTCAAAACAGGCGCAGCCTGTGTCGGACGAAATAGCGGACAAGGCGGCCGGAGGAGCTTATGATGATGGTTTATGTTTCTGCGCCATAGGCGGCGGAGGCAAAGACTCGGTGACCGGAAACATATGTGCCTGTGTTTTTGTCGGATCCGGAAAAGCAGATGAGCAAGGAGATTATTTAGATTGTAAGTTAGCCGGATGGGTTGGGCTATAAAAGAGGAGGATGTAAAATGGAAAACGTAAAGAAATTTTATGACACGCTTGCAAATGACAAAGGCGTACAGGAAAGAGCTACCGCGCTTAGCGAAAAGTACAAGGGCGAACAACCAAATGAAGACCTTGTTAAGGCAGAACTTTTGTCCTTTGCAAAAGCCGAAGGTTACGAGTTTACGGCGGATGAGCTTGACGCTTACTCAAAACAGGCCAGGCCTGTGTCGGACGAAATAGCGGAAATGGCGGCCGGAGGAGCTTACGATGATGGTGTATGTTTCTGCGCTGTAGGCGGAGGCGGTAAAGATTCGGAAACCGGAAAATCATGTGCTTGTGTTGCATACGGAGAGGGAGCGGTTGATAGCAATAACAGATATTTGCAATGTGTGTTGGCCGGATGGGTAAAAGGATTAATTTAAGGAATATATCAAAATAGAGATAACGTATGTATCATAAATTACATGACGACCTTGGTTTGCGTGGATGGGAGGGCGCTCCGTATGCGGTGCGGCGTTTTTCCTCCGGCAGTACCGATTTTATATCGGCGGCCGAGTTTCAGGCACTGTCTTTTTGCAACGGGCAATTCGACTGCGGCGGTTTGCTTCTCGCGCCCGTTCACCGTCAGATAATTGAACTAGCGGCGAAAAACGGCGTGGTTGTCCCCTGCGAAAAAGGCGATGCTTTGACAAAACGTCAGGAATACGTTCTTCACCCCTGCCGTTTTATAGACAGGGCGCACTGGTCTGTAACGGGAAAGTGCAACATGAAGTGCCGCCATTGTTATTTGTCCGCGCCACAAGCGAAATATGGGGAAATTTCCCGCGATACGGCTATGTCCATTATAAACCAACTTGCCGAAGCGGGTATAGGCAAGGTCAGCCTTACCGGCGGCGAGCCTCTTATCCGCGAGGATTTTTGGGATATTGTCGATGCGTTGAAATCCCACGATATAGCGCTTATTCAAATAGCAACCAACAGCCTCTTGGTTAATAGCGAGTTGCTTGACGGGTTGGAAAAGCGCGGTTTGAAGCCTAATTTTGCGGTTAGTTTCGATGGAATCGGCTGGCATGATTGGATGCGCGGTTACGACGACGCAGAAGAAATAACCCTTAGCGCCATTAAACTGCTTCGTTCGCATGGGTATAGCGTAAGCGTGGAATCGGCTTTTCATCGTGATTCAATCGGCACACTCGGCGATACTATGCGCCTTATGGTGGAGCTTGGGGTTTCCATGTGGAAAACAACCCCGGCTTCAAATGCGGGTAACTGGCGGAGCCAAGCTCGCGATTTGGATTTGACGGCGGACGAAATGTACGAAGCATATTTGAATTTAATTAAAGAATATTTTGAGGAGGGTTCGCCCCTTGATATACAATTGGGCGGTTTCTTTGCCTGTGACAAAGGAAAGGTCAATTATTATATCCCCTCTAAAAAAATATTTACCAATGCGAGCAAACGCTTGGCCGAACCGCTTTGCATGAGCGCGCGCCGCAATATGTACATATCGGCGGAAGCTAGGCTTCTTCCCTGTATACCGATGTCCGGTCTGCCCACCGGCGATGAATACCCGAGCCTGTACGACATGACTATTTCCAAAGCACTGTGCGACTCTCTTTATCTCTCCCGCATTACGGCTTCTGTCGGCGAGTTGCTGGAAAAACAACCCGAGTGCGGGGTCTGCGAACACAGGTTGAATTGTAACGCGGGCTGTCGCGCTATCGCCATTTCCGAAAACGGCGGTTCGGACTTTTTCGGCGTTGATTCGTGGGCTTGCCGCTTTTTTAAAGGTGGCTTTGAAGCGCGCATAGCTGCAATAGCCGAAGCCTACAGAAATTTTTAAGAAAATATATATTATGAAATAAAAATATGGTATACTGAAAGAAGTTCAAAATTTTATTTAATAGGATGATTTAAATGGAAAACGTAAAGAAATTTTACAATGCGCTTGCAAATGACAAAGGTGTAAAAGAAAGAGCCGCCACCCTGAACGAAAAATACAAGGGCGAACAGCTAAATGAAGACATTGTAAAGGCCGAACTTTTATCTTTCGCAAAATCCGAAGGTTACGAGTTTACGGCAGATGAGTTTGATGCATATTCAAAACAAGCCCAACCTGTGTCAGACGAAACAGCGGAAATGGCGGCGGGCGGAGCTTTCAACAAAAACACATGTTTTTGTGCCGTAGGCGGCGGCGGAAAAGACCCGGTGACCGGAAATACATGTGCCTGTGTTGCAGTCGGATTCGGAGAAGACGATGAAAATGGCAGATACTTAAATTGCTATTTTGGCGGTTGGATTGGAAAATAAAAGGGGAATATATGGAAAACTTAAAGATATTCTACAATGCTCTGGCGAATGACAAGGGTATGCAAGAAAGAGCCGCTGCCCTGAACGAGAAGTACAAAGGTGAAGTGCCGCGTGAAAACACGGTTAAGGCCGAACTTTTATCCTTCGCGAAAGCCGAGGGTTACGAGTTTACATTGGACGATTATGACGCTTACTCAAAACAAGCCAAGCCCGTGTCGGATGAAATAGCGGACAAGGCGGCGGGTGGGGCGTACAACAAAAACAATTGTTTTTGCGCCGTAGGCGGCGGTGGAAAAGACCCCGAAACCGGTCGAACATGCGTTTGTGTTCTTGGCGGCGGCGGAAGAGTGGATAAAAACGGCAACGGGTTATTTTGCGTAGCAGCAGGATTGGTAGATGCACTTAATGAACCTGGTGGTGGGGGGATAGTTCATTGAAAAACGTAAAGAAATTTTATGACGCATTAGTTAGCGACAAAGGCTTACAAGAAAGGGCCGCCGCCCTGAGCGAAAAGTACAAGGGCGAACAGCCAAATGAAGACATTGTTAAGGCCGAACTTTTATCTTTTGCAAAAGCCGAAGGTTACGAGTTTACGGCGGATGAGTTTGACGCTTATTCAAAACAGGCTCAGCCCGTGTCGGATGAAACGACAGAATTGGCGGCCGGAGGGGTTTACAACAAAAATACATGTTTTTGTGCCGTAGGCGGCGGCGGTAAAGACCCCGCGACCGGAATTTCATGTGCCTGTGTCGTAGTCGGAGGCGGACCTAACGATAAAGACGGCAAATGCTTAGTTTGCGATTTTGCCGGTATGATACTTAAATTAATCTATTAATTTGAAATAAGTTTCAAACTAATCCCCAAGCGGGGCCGAATTCATTATCAAGCGAGACGCTATATTTGATTAAGTAATCATCTTATCATTCCTTTCTGCGCCGATAGGATGGTTCAGAAAAGTTTTGTGCTGATGCGCAACGGCAGAAAGGAAGATTGATATGGAAAACGTAAAGAAATTTTATGACGCGCTTGCAAATGACAAAGGCTTAAAAGAAAGAGCCGCAGCCCTGAACGAGAAGTACAAGGGCGAACAGCCAAATGAAGACATTGTTAAGGCTGAACTTTTATCTTTTGCTAAAGCCGAGGGTTATGAGTTTACAGCGAATGAGTTTGATGCTTATTCAAAACAGGCCAAGCCCGTGTCAGACGAAACAGCGGAATTGGCGGCCGGAGGGCTTCACAACTATGATTTGTGTTTTTGCGCTGCGGGCGGAGGCGGGAAAGACCCGGATACCGGTATAGTATGCGCTTGTGTTCTTGGCGGCGGCGGGAAAAAGGATGCGAGAGGCCAGTATCTACAGTGCATACTCCTCGGAAAAATAATAATTAACTGAAATAAAAAGGGAGACTAATGTGGAAAACGTAAAGAAATTTTATGACGCGCTAGTTAGTGACAAAGGCGTAAAAGAAAGAGCTACCGCCCTGAACGAAAAATACAAGGGCGAACAGCCAAATGAAGACATTGTAAAGTCCGAACTTTTATCCTTTGCGAAAGCCGAGGGTTATGAGTTTACGGCGGATGAGTTTGATGCTTATTCAAAACAGGCCAAGCCCGTATTGGATGAAACGACAGAATTGGCGGCCGGAGGGGCTTACAACAAAAATACATGTTTTTGCGCCGTGGGCGGCGGCGGTAAAGACCCCGCGACCGGAAATATATGTGCCTGTGTCGTAGCCGGAGTCGGACCTAAAGATGAAAACGGCAAATGCTTAGCTTGCGATCTTGCCGGTTTGATACTTGCGCTTTGAGCTACAATTAAGTATGCAAGCTGGCAAATGCTTAGTTTGCGGAGTTGCCGGTTTGATACTTTAAAAATCATCTTATCATTCCTCGCTGCGCTGATAGGATGGTTCAAAAAAGTTTTGTGCCGATGCGCAGCGGCGGAATGGATGATTAGTATGGAAAACGTAAAGAAATTTTATGACGCGCTAGTTAGTGACAAAGGCTTACAGGAAAGAGCTGCCGCCCTGAACGAGAAGTACAAAGACGAAGCACCGAACGAAAATGAATCCAAAGCACAGCTTTTATCTTTCGCAAAATCCGAAGGTTACGAGTTTACGGCGGATGAGTTTGAGACTTATTCAAAACAGGCCAAGCCCGTTTCGGACGACATAACAGAGATGGCGGCTGGAGGAGCTTACGACGATGGTCTTTGTTTCTGTGCCATAGGTGGTGGCGGCAAAGACCCGGTGACCGGAAATACATGTGCCTGTGTTGTAGTCGGAATCGGAAAAGCAGATAATGAAGGAAATTGTCTGCAATGTTCGTTAGCCGGTTGGGTTGGACTGTAGGCGAGAGGAGGATACTAAATGGAAAGCGTAAAGAAATTTTATGAAGCGCTAGTTAGCGACAAAGGCTTGCAGGAAAGAGCCGCCGCCCTAAACGAGAAGTACAAGGGTGAAGCACCATGTGAAAACACGGTTAAGGCCGAACTTTTATCCTTCGCGAAATCCGAGGGCTTTGAGTTTACATTGGACGAGTATGATGCCTATTTAAAATCAGCACAGCCTGTGTCGGATGAAATAGCGTCCTCGGCGGCGGGCGGGGCTTATAACCACAATAACTGTTTTTGCGCAGTAGGCGGAGGAGGAAAAGATCCTGTAACCGGCAGCGTATGCGCTTGTGTAATCGCCGGGGTCGGCGCGAAAGATGAAACCGGAGTTAGTTTATATTGCGCACTTGGCGGAGCTATTCAGAAGAGACATTGACAATAAGAAGGAGGTATAGCGTAATAAATCACGCTATATAATGACGAAATGGAAAACGTAAAGAAATTCTACAATGCTCTAGCGAACGACAAGGGTATGCAAGACAGAGCCGCCGCCCTAAACGAGAAGTACAAGGGTGAAGTGCCGTGTGAAACTACGGTTAAGGCTGAACTTTTATCCTTCGCGAAAGCAGAGGGTTACGAGTTTACAGCAGATGAGGTTGACGCTTATTCAAAACAGGCCAAACCCGTCTCGGATGAAACGACAGAATTAGCTGCCGGAGGGCTTTACAACAAAAATTCATGTTTTTGCGCCGTGGGCGGAGGCGGGAAAGACCCGGATACCGGTCGAACATGCGCCTGTGTTATTGGCGGTGGCGGAAAAGAGGATAATGAAGGCAATTTTTTGTATTGCATAGCAGCCGGATGGATAAAAAACGCTGAGGAATCTGGTGGCGGTGGAGGAGGTGGTTTTTTATGAAAAACGTAAAGAAATTTTATGACGCGCTTGCAAGTGACAAAGGCTTACAGGAAAGAGCCGCAGCCCTAAACGAGAAGTACAAAGGTGAAGTGCCATGTGAAACTACGGTTAAGGCCGAACTTTTATCCTTCGCGAAATCCGAAGGTTACGAGTTTACGATAGATGAGTTTGACGCTTATTCGAAGCAAGCAAAACCCGTGTCGGACGACATAACCGATATGGCTGCCGGAGGTGCATACAACCCAAAAAATTGTTTTTGTGCCGTAGGCGGAGGCGGGAAAGACCCGGATACCGGTCAGACATGCGTTTGTGTTCTTGGCGGCGGCGGAAGAGTGGATAAAAACGGCAACGGGTTATTTTGCTTAGCAGCAGGATGGGTCGATGGAGTTGAGGAACAATTACCTTTATTTTAGTAGGAATCGGAAAAGCGGATAATGAAGGAAATTATCTGCAATGCACACTAGCCGGTTGGGTTAGACTGTAGAGGAGGTTTATAAATGGAAAACGTAAAGAAATTTTATGACGCACTAGCTAACGACAAAGGCTTACAGGAAAGAGCCGCCGCCCTAAACGAGAAGTACAAGGGTGAAATGCCATGTGAAAACACAGTTAAGACCGAACTTTTATCCTTCGCGAAATCCGAAGGTTACGAGTTTACGAAAGATGAGTTTGACGCTTATACGAAGCAAGCAAAACTCGTGTCGGACGACATAACAGATATGGCTGCCGGAGGGGCGTACAACCCAAATAATTGTTTTTGTGCCGTAGT
>Ga0099364_10013807_pt1 | contig 10806 bp, 15 predicted proteins | sample TergutTh196P3_FD_73070 | JGI IMG/M metagenome (GOLD analysis project Ga0099364, IMG submission 73070) | Microcerotermes parvus P3 segment gut microbial communities from Pointe-Noire, Republic of the Congo - Th196 P3 | ecosystem: Host-associated > Arthropoda: Insects > Digestive system > Gut ...
ATATAATGATATCAGGGATAGTATTGTGATTATCTCTATCATGTTATTTTATTTTTATTAATTAACGCCTGTATGACCGAAACCACCTGTACCACGTTGTGTGTCTTCTGATATGGTTTCTATTTCTTCTAATGTGGTGAAAGATTCGCTTGATACAGGGCATAATACACCTTGTGCAATCCTATCACCGTTATTTATCACAACATTACCTTTATTATGATTTATTAAAAGTACGCATATTTCGCCACGAAAAAATCGATCTATTGTTGCAGGGGAATTAATGATACCAATACCTTGCTTTATTGCTAATCCACTTCTTGGACGTATTTGTACTTCAAATCCTTGTGGGATTTCCATGTAAAGACCAGTATGTACCATTACTCTTTCCATTGGTTTCAAAGAAAGAGATTCGCCTGTACCATAGTCATCTTTTATCCATGCTCTAATATCGAAACCGGAATCACCCTCTGTTGCATATTGTGGGAATGGATTGGGTGATTTGTTTACTATTTTTAAAACATTTTTATTAGATTTCTCAAAATTTAACTTCTCAAAGTTTATACCAGGACCGCCAAAAACATTCTTACCCAAAATAACAGATTTTGGAAGATCTAACGAAGTTAAACTAACACAAGTATGAAAGGCAAAATCACCGATTGTTTCTACTGTATCAGGAATATTTACAGATTTTAAACATCTACAATCCAAAAACGCTCTTTCTCCTATTAAAGTAACTGAATTAGGAATAGTTACTGATACTATATTTGTACAGTCCCTAAAAGTATCGTCCCCTATTGAAGTGATACCATCAGAGATGATTACTTTATTAAAGAAATTCATATAAGGTAAAAAGTCCGGCCATTTATCATGTTTATAAAGGTCACATGGGTAATCTGGCATTGCACCCTTTCCATAAATATGTAAGGTGTTGTCATCATTGCCTATATACCAGTTTATGTTTTTATTAAGAGAACCTTCTATTGTACGAGAATCTATTTGTTTTTTCCTGGATTTCATCTCAAAATCTATATTACGTTCTGTATCATCATCTTCAATGTAAAAATAATCACCACGTCCCCACACATAGTTTTGCATAAGTTGACTCAAACGTTGATCGGGATACATATTCCACAGTTGTCGAACTTTTTCTAATATAGTATCTATTCTTTTTATGTCTCTCATTGCCCATCCTCCTCATTATGATATTGAAGATATTTTGTTAAAAAATTGATGGCATCTAATTGACCGTAAGTCAATGTTATCTGCTGGTCGTCAAAATTTACGTCAATTCCCTCTCCATTCGCCCATTCCGTAACCTCGGCGTAGTCACTATCTTTTGATAAAACGCAGTACTTACTTAATCTGTCGTTTACTGATTTTCTATTTACTATTTCCATAATATTTAAATTTTAATATACATTATTTCTTCTACATCAACTTGCTTCCCATTCATTCGAGAATAAGATGAGTTTTTCTTTTTTAAATTTACAATTTTTGTTTCATTTAATGAAATCCTATTTGCTTTGTCCTCGCCTCTATCACCATCAAATGTGAGTGCGTATCCACATTTTAGTCCATTACAATATTCAATTAATTCGTTAGTATCAATTCCTCCGTGATACATACTCTTTTTACCTGCTCCGTTTCCAATAGACGAATATGGTGGATCCATGAATACGAAATCGTTTTCATTTGTGGAAATAATATTCTTATAATCGGAGCAATGAAATTCTACATTATATTCATGTAATAATTCTGAAGTGTCATTTAGGATTTTTCTTAATTTATCAGGCGCGATGCCTGGTCGTGTGAAATGACAACTACTGTTGTATATCCCTTTTGAGTTGTACCTCACCAACCCAGAAAATGCACATCGAAGCAAATAGAGGAAGTGAATAGATTTCTCTAAACCATAAACATGTAAGTTTTTTGTAACATCCGCCATGGAATAAAGTTCTTCTTCACTTCTATTGGGGAATACTTCTTTCCACATTTCATAAGAATATTGTCTTGCATTAAACATCCCCTTGACATATCTAAAAGCATTTTTGCGATGTTGTTCAAGAGTTATTACTATACCATTATCTAATACCTGCTCTTGGAATTCGTTGGCATATTTCCAAAAATATTCATATCCATCTGCCAACAAATTAGGTTCTGTTTTTATATCCAACCAAAGATTAATAAGATCTTCGTTATTGTCAACACAAATGTAGTTACTATAACGTTTATCAGAATATTTTCCCGATATCATTTCTAATGTAATTGCACAACTTCCACAAAAAAGTTCGTAGAAAGTTCCATCTTGTTCTTTATTAGATGGAAAATGAGATATTATTTCTTTTGCCAATGGGCGTTTCGACCCGGACCATTTAATTGGTGATTCCATGTTGATAATATTTTTTATTAAAAATAAAAAACACATTACTGCACTGATACGTTAGCGACACTTCAACAAACTATACCCTATTAGGGGTTTTTATAATACACTTATTGTCATGCGAGGCTTAATCTCCACAAATCCGAACTTAATCGTAATGTGTTTTTTTGAAAAATACTACCTTATTTAGTAATAATGAAATTTCAAAAATAAAAGAGAGGATAAAAATTTTACCCTCTCTTGCTATTTTTACAATCTCAAATTGTTTTTTTATTTACATTCCCCGTGGTCGAAGTTTTGGTTTGAGCGGTTTTTGCTTCTCTTTCCTCTATTTCTGTATACAGAACCCGATAAATTGATTTATTCATATATTCAATCATTCTATCTATAAACCCTATCCAGCGCGTTTTGAACTCACCCCATTTTTCGGTGGTTTGTAGTCTTGTGGTGGGTTTATAAAAACCGTTTTTTTGTGCCATTTTTCTAAAACCATCCCATTTTCCATCAGGTAGTGAACATAATCCCTGATATTCTTTGAGCATTTCGGAATGTTCTTTATAAAATGCAGTGTGTTTGTACGCATCCATATAATTTGCTCTTGTAAAGTTCTTTTTCCTCTTTATTTCGTCTTTCAATGAATTTACGTTGGCGGATATCTCACTTTTCACGAAATAATAATTAACATGTGAAAATTTACGAAAATCATTATGATCACTTCCCAATGCTTGTTTTGTTATACTCTTGTATTCTTGATTATAGTTTTTATAATCATCGGCGTTGGTAATTTTAGTATTATTGGAAGTTTGAAAATCATGTGTTAATTCGTGAGTTACATTTCTCAATACCTCCATTTTACCCCATTCTTTTCCCAACTTGGCAATCGGTATCTCTATTGTATCTTTCATCCAAACAAAAGCGGGATTCAATTTATTATTATTTCTCAATTCATCAACCTGTTCTTGAGAACGACACTCATACACCGTACAATCAACATTAATAGCGGGGCGACTTTTGACGCATAAAGATTCAACGTTTTGTTTGAATTCTATTTTATAATATGAAACCCTTCCTGTATTAATAGTATACTCATGTTTAGGAAGAGTTTTTGAATTATACATTTTCATAATCGTCTTTAGTATTGCTGATGATATATTACTGACGTTATCAACAATTTTTCCCGCCTCATATAACCATCGTACTAAGTTCTCGTTTATAACCTCTTTTATCCTGTGCTTCCGATATTCGGTTATCATACTTGTAGTTTCCCTATCATGACCACCGCCTTCGATTATAAGGTTTTGTCTTTCAATATACTCCTCTATCCTCAACGCCTCCGCCTTTTCGGTTAAAATCTTTTGTTCTTCTACGTATTTGTCAAAAGTTCCACCATTTTTTGGATTGTATCCACACAAAAAATTGTGTTTTATTAGATAATCTTCTACCGCTTTTTGCTGTTCTACTGTCATTTTTTTTTAGATTTACGTACTATTCTTATTTTTTTCTTATACGAACAAATATAAAAAAAGTTTCATTTTCTGATCTTTTTACCGAATACTTTTATTATAAACATACAACAAATTACGAAGATTATTTAATTTATCCATTCTACCTGCCCTCCGAATTACCTTGAAGATGATATTCAGACTATCATTCTCACCTCCCCTCTCAATTCCCTCTTTTCTCATACCCTTGATTTTTGTCCACAAATCACTACATTTTTTCGCTAAAATTTGTAATCGCTTTTCATCTTTTTCGTTTTCATATTCTTCATAATATTTGTCGATGATATTTAAATATTTTGCTGATTGTTTTCTAATGAACGCTTTTTGATATGTAATTGGATCTGGCTTCACAGGTTTTTGTATCCACTCGTTAGATTCGAGAGAATATCGCCCATTGGAGTTCGCAGGTTCGGAAACGTTCTCTACATATAATTCAACATCATATCCATAAATTCGTGTTTTTTTGGTATCATTCCATATAGTTTTTTTACTATCCATGTAATCTCTGACAAACTGTGTTCTTTTGTCAATATCTCTAAAATCATAAATCAAATGTAAGTCTATGTCTGAATATTTTGACCAGTTATACCCTACCATACTCCCTACTATGTGAATGTCCTTTGGTTCTGCGAAAGGTAGATTAAGTTCGTTTATAAAATCATCGGCAATTTCAAGCAAGCGGATTCTTGCTCTTTTTGATATTTTTCCATTTTCATCAAAAAATCGTGGGTTCAATTCCGATTTAGGTTGAAATGATTTAAGATTGATTTGTGATGCATCAATTTCTTCCTGATATGTATTTTCATTGATTTGTTCCACAAGCAACTTTGTTGAAGATTTTGTTTCGCCTTCAAACAATCTAATGAAAATTCTCCTCATTTTACGTTCAAAACCATTTTTCAATATTTTATAAGATATTTCCAATTGTGGTCCATCAATACCATCGGTATTTACTTTTTCTTCTTTTTCCAAAATACCAATTTTAATCAGGTATTCTATCATTTTCTTTTTAGAAAATCCTCGTGATTTCCAAAATTCTCCAATATTACATGTTATTGGATGTTCCATGAGCGATTTCAGGAAATCTTGTAATTCACCTCTAAACTGATAGAAGGTTACTTCTTCTCTATCTTCCTGCAAAATAGCATTTTTAATTATATCTACCTGTTTTTCGGATATTATAATTGTCTTCATTTATGATATCAATTTACATATAAATAGAAAAAATTATAATTCAATACTATTTATATAAAAATATATATGTTATATGCAAAAAAAAATGGACTTAAAAGAATATATTGACAATGCTGTTAAGGAGATGTTGAGAGAAAAACTAAACGAATCCCAAAAAGTAAAACGTGTCAAAAAAAATGTTATAACGGAAAATGTTCGTGCTATGCAGAAAAATATTCAGATGCTTCGTGAATACATTGAATATGAAAATGAAGGTGAATATAATGGGGATGCTATGTTGGATGATGAAATGAGCAACATTGATGCCAACACCCCCGAAATTAATAAATTTATTGAAAATATTAAATCAGAGGCATTGGATGCCATGACGCAATTATCAAGAAATGGGGAAGGTAATACCGATACATTTGAAACTCTGAAAAAAGTGTTTGACGTTTGTCACAACACACAAAAAAAGAAGGAAAACAAAAACGAGGTGGTAGAATAAAATAATCTACCTATTTATTAGTAAAATAACGTGAAAAATAATATAAATAACATGAACCAATATAAAGTATATTGTATCAACGAAGATAAAGGTGTAATTATCAAGGGGTTTAATACGGATAATAAGAAAGAAATCAAAAATGAGGTTAAATCTTATTTATCAAAAATATATCCGGGCAAACAATTAGATGAAAATTTTGTCATAACCACCAACCCTCAAAACTATGGGTTAGACCCGAAAAAACATTCCTCTTGGATAAACGCTAAAAAGGAAATGCAAAGAGAATCTGTTGTGAGACACATGACCGACAAAATATACGAATCTATAGTAGAAAGTGGATATCTAACAGAAAAAGTCAATGAAAAAAACAACGTTCCTCTGAAAGAAGGAAAAAAAGTAGAAAAAAAAGTAACTACTAAAAAAAATGTAAATGAGGGAACAGTAAAACAACCCCAACAGTTTGGAATATCTGATGAAGATATCAAAAAATTGGTTGCACAAAATATTAACGAGATGCTACTGGGGATAAAAAAAAAAGCCTAAGTGAATCAACACTTGATGAAGCGTGGTATGATAAAGTAGGTGCAGGTATTAGAAATACGTTTAATTGGAGTGGTAAAGGAACAATACCACCTAAAACATATGCGGCAGCAAGAGATTTGGGTAGGGCATTTGCGAAATTTATGAACGCATGGAAAAAATATACGCCATTTTTAGGTGAAAATCCTAATGCTGAAAATTATGTTGCCACCCAATCATTGCAAAATGTTATAAATGCTATGAAAACCCTCCCAAGGTTGAAGGGAGTGAACGATATCACAAGACCAAGAAGACAAGAATTGATTGGTAAATATTTTGTGTCACAACAAAACTATAATGCTAATGTTAATCAAAGGGCAGATGTCTTGTCACAACAGCAAGTTCGGGCAGCACAACAAGAAGTAAACATACTTCGACAAGAAGTATCTAATTTACAAAGTCAAGATGCGCAAAGCCAACAAATTATTAATGTTTTAAAACAAAATGTCGAACAACTTGTTCAACAAATTTATGAATTAAATGATGAAAAAGAAAATAATGAAGAAACTGTTAAAAATTTAAGAAACCAAATTACTTCTCTGAATGATACAATTACAGAATTAAAATCTGATAAGTCTGTTAATCAAACGACAATCGCTAATCTTCAAAAAACTATTGCTAGTTTAAATGGAAAATTGGGTAATAAACAAAAGGAAATGAATAAACTACAAAGAAAGTCCGGCATCAATCAGAATGTACCTAAACCTGTACCTATACAATAATAGTTTCATTTTCTAATCACTTTTTTCGACTGTTTTTTCTATTTATATTAAAATAATATTAGGATGCAATTTTTGAATGGTGGTAAAAATAATATAAATCAGACGCGGGGAGACTATCCGCGCAGTTTTGGTAAACCCTGGTGGGAAAAAATGGCTTTAGAAGCGTTTGTGAATCAGGCGTATACTCCCAAACTTATGTCTGTTGAGGATATTGATGCATGTTTTAAGGAATGGGTTGAAAAATCATTGGAAATAACATTTGAGGGGCAAGTTATTCCCACACAATTTTTGTTAAGTATACAAAGGCTTGCGGATTTTGGTAAAAATTGGAAAGTGACAAACGAGGAAGGTGAATTGATATTATCATTCAAAATCATATCAAGAGAACTTGCGCCAAAGCCGGGTACGATGTGGGGAAAAATATATAATATTCCCGGTGAACCTACCTGGCCTGTTTGTTATATTCCGGTGGTTGAAAATGGTGTTGAAGGATATGATTGTATTAGCATGAAGCAACCTATATGCGTGGACCTGAAATATACTGTGTCTATCTTTAGCACAAAAATGACAACTGTAAACGAATTCAATACAATGGTGATTGACAGATTCAAGGCGTTACAGGCGTACCTTCGGGTGAAGGATACATATTATATTTCAATGCTATTAGAAAACGTTAGTGATGAAACCAAAACAGATTTGGAAACAAGAAGGTTTTATCAACAAAATTATGATATACTTGTTCGCGCATATTTAATCCAAGAATCGGACTTCATCAGAGAACGTATGCAAAACAGGGTTTTGGTAAGTATTGACAGTGAAGCGAAATACAAACCAGTATGTTCAATTATTCAGGATGATGATTGTTGCGATGGTAATGTAAAATTAACAATAAATATCCCATCGAATAGTAGAAGTTATGCGAAATTTCGTATGGACGAAAATCTGTATGTGAATTCTGTTTCTACAGATAATATTCGTTCTTTTACGTTAAGACAAAATGATGAAAAAATTCCAAATGCTTGTAATGGTGGATTTCGTTTGTATGAACATGAAGTGGTAGAGATACACTTTGTGAAATGGGACCATAATATGGAGGCGAAAATTATTTTTAACGCACAGATTGTTTGCTGTGAACCACCCAAAAATATATTTGAATGTGAAATGCCTGAAATATTGAGTGATAGTGTGGCAATAGAATATGAAAATTGTAGTGCGCCTGAAATATTAAGTGAAGTTGTATCTATTGGTTCAACATAAAATGTTTTTCAAAATCTTCTATTGTATAAAACATTAAGTAGTTTAAGAATCTCCCCCAGTACGTCATAATATTGTGTTATCTGTATTTTTTCAATACAACCCATAATAACGCAAGCCGTTACTATCTTTTCCTAATTGATCGAATGAATCCCCACATGTAGAAAGACATTTTGCTATTTTCACAGCAAGATCTTCCTCATCATCAGAATATTGGATAGCAAGGTCATATTCCATAAAACAGGTAACATCGTCCATCATATCTATCATTTCAGGTGGAAATTCTTTTTTAAAATCATTGTTCTTTACTATCTTCATTTTTATTAATTATTTTTTTTTTATTTAGTTTATGCGGCATCCACCCATCCTTGTTTTCAACAGAAAGACCAATAGAATATTGATTATCCTTATATCCAAAAAATAATGAAGATACCATTTCAGATTTTTTTACTATGGGACGAAACTCTATTACGATCTTATTATCAAAAAAAGCATCGTATTTTGGTAATATTTCTTCTAAAATCCTATCACCGAATTTCTTTAACCACGCATCATTCTCCGTACTACTAGATATAATAACATTTCTAACACAGGATGGATAACGGAAGAATGATAACAATTCAATTTCACTAGTATCTAACATTTGCATTAAATTAAATTTCAGATTTGAAAAATCCCATGCCTTTAAAAATACAATCGTATCGTCAATGGATTGACTCTTTTCATTTTCAACCATTTGTTTGAGTTCTTTTATCTTTTCTCTTATCCGAATACCATTTTGATATGATTTTTGATCGCCTTTGTACCCATGTGAAACAGCATAACCTAAAAGATAACTTATTTCTTTTTCAAGTAATTCAACATATTCATCGTATGTTTCTATCAGATTGTTGCATAATTCTATTGTTTCCATAACTATATATTTTCACTAAATTATTCATCTAAAAGTTTGTTTATCATATCCCTGATTGCCATTAACTCACTACGATTTGTGTTGGCAAATGCTTCATTGCCAAAATCATCTATGTTTGTTTCAAGTTGTATTTGAGAGCAATTTTTATGAACTCGGAACTCAAATTTTCCGTTGTCGTCTTCCGATTGGAAGATAAACTGATGCGCTGTTTCAATTGTTTTCATATTATTTAATTTTTAACTGTTTATACTCTAAAAAATTTTATCCTAATCTATTAATTATTATTTCATGTATGTCACTGATAAATTTTTTACCCCATCTATCACGACATTTGCGACATAAATAGTCGAAACGACCATTTTCACAAAATCTACCTGTATCACCCATTTGTTCCAGAGGAACACTCTCGAAAAGATCCTTTAGTGCATGAAAGAGTTTCTCTTTTTCCTTTTTAAGTTCTTCTCGCGCAACATAATATTTCAAATGTGATTCGATGTAATCGAGAATACTATATTTGATTATTTTTAGTTTATCCATTTTTATAATATTTTAATCATTTGTTAGTATTTCTTTTATTTTTTCTTTATTGAAGTAATTTTTGAAATCTTGATATTTAGAAATTTCTTCATTAGGCTTTTTCATTACTCTTTTCATTGCTCTAAAAACTAACAATATTCCATAAACTATTAGAAATCCTATCAGAATCCCCAACCCTAAAGCCAGTAACTTTTCAAGTGTTACGTCTGGAAATAATGTTAAACTATCGTTTGTCCATTCTGCTATTTTCATGTTGTTTTAATTTTATTTGGGTTTTGAACTACTTCTTCAGATATAAAAAAACTATTCGCCATTAACGCGGTGTTACTACGTCTTGTTGATATAACAGTTAGATAACTTTTTCTCTTCCAAGTTTTTTGACTAAAAGCAATAGTTTCATTCTTCGGAAGTTCAAAGCATTTGCTAATATAATTGTTTGTATGATAACCATGAGGTCCAAACGTTATTTGAACATAATCTTTATCTTTATCATTCTTCTCTGTTACCACGCAATCACCCCATAATCCACCATTATCTCCACAATAAATAGTATCACCAACCTCTAAATCATTAAATGTTGGAGATATGGTAATACCCATCAAATTTGCACCTAACTTTTTAACAAAACTTATTTTTTTCATTTTAATATTATTTTATTTAAAATTTACTGTTAATTTTCATTTGTTACAAATTTATATGATTTTTGTAACAACCAAAATGTCTTTAACCTTTTGAATCAACTCTTCAAGAGTTCCGTTGTTATCAATGATATAATCGTAATCACCATACTCGTTCACCTCAATTTCAGATTGATGTTTATAATCAGGTGTTCCTTCACCTCTTTCAACTTTTATCAATATTCCATCTCTTTCTTTGATTGCATCCATTTCATTATGAAAACGACAATCGGATATAATCCAATTTGGATATGATAATCTTATCCAACAATCTCTACAAACTGTATTGAGTTTATGTGTGTTGATTATTTCCTTTTTACATAAAGAACATGTGTTTCTATATCCACCATTAGGAAATTCCCCATTGTCTATTGGTTTGTATTCATTTAGTGTTGAGATAACCCACGTATTAGGATTCCATTTATATCTAAAAAGTTCCGTTCCTATGTGTTGAAGTGCATGTCTATATGTTATAATAACATCTTTTGTTTGCCACTCAACAGGTAATGGGGTGTTTTTAAAATCAATATCATCTAACTGTTCTTTTGTACAATTAAATAA
>Ga0099364_10013808_pt1 | contig 10805 bp, 6 predicted proteins | sample TergutTh196P3_FD_73070 | JGI IMG/M metagenome (GOLD analysis project Ga0099364, IMG submission 73070) | Microcerotermes parvus P3 segment gut microbial communities from Pointe-Noire, Republic of the Congo - Th196 P3 | ecosystem: Host-associated > Arthropoda: Insects > Digestive system > Gut ...
ACACAGAGATTACACCGCGAGGCCTTTGTCATTGGCTGGCGGCATATCCGGCTCTTTGATAACGTTGTTTTTGTACCGTTTATTATGACAACCGACACACGTCCCATCCGAATTCTTGCTCTCGAAACGACTTGCGATGAAACGGCCGCTGCGGTGATATCCGGCTCGTTGGAAGTTCTCGGCAGCGTCGTTGCTTCCCAAGATGCCCTGCATGAAAAGTTCGGCGGCGTCGTCCCCGAAATCGCTTCCCGGGCACACCTCGAAAACATTCTTCCCGTACTCGACGAAACAATCCGCCGTGCCGGTATAACCTTCGATGAACTCGACGCTGTGGCCGTCGCAACCATGCCCGGCTTGGCCGGCTCGCTCCTCGTCGGGCTCATCGCCGCCAAAACGCTCGCCCTGACTTTGCAAAAACCGTTGATTGCAGTCAATCATCTCCAAGCACACATTTACGCTTGCAAAGTTGCGTTCAAGGAAGAGATTTTTCCTTGTGCCGGTCTCATTGTGAGCGGCGGTCACACCAGTTTATACCGGTGTGAAAGTGCAATCGATTTTACGCTTCTCGGCGGAACGATTGACGACGCAGCCGGAGAAGCGTTTGATAAAGTGGCGGCAATGCTTGGTTTGCCCTATCCCGGAGGGCCTTCGATTCAACGGGCAGCGTCGGGAGGTAATCCCCATGCACACGCCTTTCCCCGATCGCTGCTGCATGAAGAGAGGCTGGCATTCAGTTTTAGCGGTTTGAAGACGGCGGTTCGGTATCATCTTTTCGGGCAGGGCAAAGTTTCGTTCACCGCTCCGTCCGAGGAACGCACCCCCCCTAGCGAATCGCAAATTGCCGACATTGCAGCATCCTTCCAAGAGGCGGCGGTTGATTGTTTGGTCGGCAAGTCGCTCCAAGCCTTGGAGCAGACCGGACTATCGACGCTATGCGTCGGCGGCGGTGTGGCAGCCAACGCGAGATTCCGGCAAAAAATGGAAGATACTGCCCTGAAAAAGGGCTTTCGGCTGTTCATTGCACCGCTTGCATTATGCACAGACAATGCCGTGATGGGCGCAATTGCAATCGAACGTTATAAGTCGGGTTTGTTCGAACCGCTCGATCTTGACATTTCACCGGGTTTAGTGCGGTAAGCGAGTCCATTGCGCCGACAAAACCGGCGGCTCTCTTTGGTCAGCAAGCGAAATTGCCGTTGCCGGTTTGGAAAAATGTTTTTATACTTTTGTCATGAAAATGCTCCTTTCATCACTCCTCTTCGCACTGTTCCTGTTCCCCATGAGCGTCTTCGCCCAGGCGTCTTCGCAAGGAGAAATGGCGGCATTCCGCGAAGCAGCCGCCAAAGAACTGCCCCTGCAAAGCGATGTCGAAATCGACCCGATTGCCGAACAGGAAATCCCGCACTGCGAACTCATCGTCTCCGAAGACCGGCGTCAAATGACGCTCTTGAGTCCGCAGCGAATCGTACTTCGGCGGTTCTCTGATACGGACGGCGACGAACACAGTCAGGTCGACCGCTGGTCATACTATCAAAACGGTATCGAAGTCTATCGCGAGATGGATACGACCGGCAACGGGCTCCGAAATCAATTCCGGTGGCTTAACAGTGCCGGCACACGCTGGGGGCTCGATACAACAGGAGATGGACGCATCGACCAATGGAAGGAAATCTCCGCCGAAGAAGTTTCCCGGGAAATCGTACTCGCCCTGGCCGCAAACGATGCCCCGAGGTTTCAAGCCGTTGTTCTTAAAGAGCATGAACTGCAACGTTTGGAACTTGGCGAAGCGCTTCATACAGTCGTTGCCCGGAAAATTTCGGCCTTACCCGCCGGTTTTGCACAAGCCGCCGCTGGTATTGCTTTGTCGAATAACACCGAATGGTATCAACTCAGTGCTGCATTGCCCGGATTGGTACCGACGGGCGAACAAGGCAACCAGCAAGATTTGCATGTCTATGAAAATGCGGCAGCAACCGTCGGCATCGGAACGAATGTCAGGCAAATCGCCCTCGGGACGCTCGTTAATATCGGCAACAATAATTGGCGGGTGCTCGACTTGCCCCGAAATTACGATACGGAGCACGTTTCCTTTACATTCATCCAGCCGGTGCATGCCCGAGGGAGCACAGGCCCCGCCGACGGCGAAATCGTGGCCATGATGAACCAAGTTACCGCTCTGCGAAATCAGATTCCAAGTCTGCCCGGCGTGCAAAGACCGGAACGGCATAAAGAAGTCGTCGCTCTCTTATTGGAAATCGTACGACAATCAACCACGCAGGAAGAGCGGGAAAATTGGATTAGAGAAATTGCCGATACCATTATGCAAGCGGTCGGGGCAAATGAATATCCCGATGGAAAAGAACAGATTGCAACGCTTTTCGACTCCGTCAACCGACCCGAAATGCAGGAGTTGGCGGCGCATGTTCGGAGCCGGCAGATTATGGTAGAGTATTGTCTCGCTCTGGCCGCACCGGGAAGCGATCCAATGAGGGCTTATACGCAATGGCTTGCCGACTTGGAAAATTTAGTAACAACCTTCCCCAAAACGGAGGCCGGCTTGGAGGGGATGATGCAACTTGCTTCCTATAAGGAAATGCTTGAACCGACGAATGCGGAGTCCATCCGATGGTATGAGCAAGTCATTGAACTCGTACCCGGCCAACAGCAAGCGGCAAAGGCCCGGGGCGCAATTCGGCGGTTGACTGCCGAGGGGAAGGAGATTCCCTTTCGAGGTTTTGCGGATGTTTCTGGCAGGGCGTTCGACATTGAAGAGTATAAGGGGCGATTCGTATTGCTCTGTTTTTGGGATGCTCAATCGGCTGCACAGTTGCCGATCATCAAGGCGGTAACGGACAGGTTCGAGTCTTCGGGTTTGGTAACGGTCGGCGTTAATCTTGATTTTAATGAGTCGGTGCTTCGGACATCATTGCAAGGAGCGCCGGAGACTTGGCGTCAACTGTATATGCCTAATGGAATGGAAGGCGCCTTGGCGGTCTATTGGGGGATTATGACAACGCCCTGTATGATATTGTACGATACCGAAAGCAAGGTTGCACGAAGTACGATCACATCGGTTGAAGAATTGCAGCAAGTTCTCACGGAGTTGGTTCGGTAGTTACGGTGCCGCCGGAAGACGCGGACACAGAGCCCGCGTCGGCAAGCGGCGGGTTCTGTTTGTTCTCGAATCGGCCTTGACGTAATCGCCGTAAATCTTTATTCTCCGTCCGTCTCTTGGAATCGATAGATGAAACGACGCGTTTTTTTTGCCCTTTTTTTGTTGATATTCAGCGGTTTTCCGGGCTGGGCGCTTGGGCAGCATGCGACGTACAACAACTACAATCCGCGTAATCCGCCGCAGGGACGATACGCTGCCCGAACAGAACCATATTACTGGCAAACGCATCCAATTCATCATTACGATTCCAATAACGCCGCCGTGGATCGGCATATTGACAACCCCTTCCGCTCCACGCCGGTTCCAGCCCCCCCCTATCCCGAAGCGAATGCTCAGCCAGGCGATATGACGCTCCAAGTCCCCACACAGATTTTACCCGGTGTGGACTTTCTGCGATCTCCCGACGGTTTGGTATCAACGCTTCAAATCATGGTATTACTCACGGTGATTACGCTTTCGCCGTCGATTATGATCATGACGACGTCTTATATTCGTGTGATGACGGTCTTGGCGATTCTCCGTCAAGCGATTGGGACGAATCAACTTCCGCCGAGTCAGGTAATTACAGCACTTTCGCTCTTCATAACATTTTTGGTTATGATGCCCGTCTGGTCGGAAGTTTATATCGAGGCAGTGTTGCCCTTTCAGGAACGCCGCATCGGTTTGGAGACCGCTTGGAATCGGGGAGAGTTGCCGATACGTTCCTTTATGGCAGCGCAGATTGAGCGCTGCGGCAATACAGATACCGTCATTTCGCTTTTGGGGTACATCCATGAATACAAGGCCCCAGAGGTTTTAACATGGAGGAATGTCCCCTGGGCAGCGTTGTTACCCGCCTTTATGTTAAGCGAATTAAAGACGGCCTTCTGCATCGGGTTTCAGATATATCTTCCCTTTTTGGTTATCGACATGATTGTATCGAGCGTCATGGTGTCGATGGGGATGATGATGCTTCCGCCGGTGATTATTGCGTTGCCTTTTAAGTTAATGCTTTTCGTCTTGATGGACGGTTGGCAACTGGTCGTGTTGATGTTATTGGACAGTTTCGAGCATTATGTTCCGGGCGAAATTGTCATGCATTCGGGACACTGTCTATTGGGCTTTGGTTAGCCCGGTGCGCCGCTGCGTTTCCTGACTCCTCAATTCAGATTCATTAAACTATGGAACCCCTCAAAGCATACATCATTCAAAACTACCTTAAATTAAAGGACATTTATCTGAGCATGACGCTCGGGAATAGGATCGTTGCGACTCTCCTTGCCGCAACGCTCTTCGTTTCGCTTGGATATTTGATAGCCGGAAGCATCAAACAGGCCGACGTCGCCAGCAAAAGCGTCTTCGTGTACAACGGACACCGATTCGATCAGATCCAAGCCCGCGCAGCCGATGATGCGTTCGCTAAGGCCGGCTTGACCGATTATCAATGGATAGGCGACCGGATCCAAGTTCTACGCGACCGAATGCCGCGCTACATCGCCGCCTTGGCCGAAAACAATGTTACCGCCCCAAGCACCACTCCCCGGCAAGATACGGCAGATTCGTTCAGTCCGTTTCATCATGCGAAAATCATGGATACCCGGATGATTGCCGCCTCGGAACGCAGTACGACCGCCGCCATCAAAATGTTGCCCGGCATTGCCGACGCCATCGTGCAGAGTCAAAAACGGCCTGAATGGGAACGCAATGTTTGGGCACGGCGAAACATCATTTCGGTCAGTGTAACGCTCGATGCCATTGCCAGCAAGCCGTTACCCGATGAAACGATTGCCGCCGTCGGCAGAATCGTTGCCCCCGCCTTTGGAATTACCAACTTGAAAGAAATCAGCATCGTCGATGCACGAAACAGCAAATCCTACGACGGGTTGGGTAATGAACTCGGCAGCACACAGGGGGAGTTCCTGCGTCATCAGATGCGTCATCAAGCGGAATGGAATAAACGAATCCGGGAACTCTTGCCCCATATTGAAGGATTGGAAGTCGATTCCAGTGTTATGTTAACAACCTATCGGGAGCGCCGGTCTTTTAATGTCGAACATGATCGTCCGACGATGTTGACGAATCACGAGATGGATTATGAATTCATCCGGGAGGGATACGACCGGTTTTTCCGGCCTGGTCAAGTTGCTCAATGGAGCCGTCCGCTTATTGACCCGACGGGAGATGTCGGTCCTCAACACCGCACGGAAGAGCGGCGTCGGGAATTGGAATATACAAACGCCTTGCCAGGTACGGAAACAAACGAGGAAGCGCTGCCCTATATCCCGCAACGGATTAGTGCATCAATTCGTATCCCGCGAGACTATGTTTTGGACTTATGGCGGGACAAAAACCGGCGGATGGGCGGCGATGCGGATGCAATGCCAACCCCGGAAGAGTTGCGTGCCGAAGAACAAGAAATCTCGGCTACGTTCCGTGAACTCATTGCCAATTTGATAAGGCCGCATCTCCAATCTCGAAGAGAAGACCCGAGGGAAGATGTCATCATAGGGTTTATCGACCGCATCCTTCCCATCGAAGAAGAATTAACGGCTTGGGAACAGTTCGTATTGTTCTTGCAGGAGAATTGGCAAAACCTCAGTTTAATGAGTTTAGTATTCAGCGGTTTGGCCGTTTTATGGCTCATTTCGAAGCCTCAAAAGCCGGAACCTATCGTCATCTACGAGGGTTTGGAAACACCGCTCGAAGCGATTGATGCCCGCATCGCAGAGAAAATACGCCGTGAAGAGGAGGCGGCCGCGGCGGCCGCAGCCGCCGAGGAAGAGTTGGAAGAATTTGAAAACTCGCTGGGGGAACTCGGCTCTTTGCGTTCTTTACGGGACGAGATAGCGGAGTTGATACGCGACAATCCCGAGGCGGCGGCGGCCATCATCCGTCAATGGATAGGGACGTCGGTCTTAATGGAGACGAAGAGTTAGTTAGCCGAATCGTTCGCAACGTGCTGGGACAATTTTAGGAGCCGGAATACGTGTTCCGCTCGGCCTGCCGTACTTTGCGGATACATCCTTGTAATTATAACAGAGGAACTCCCAAAGCCCCTCTGGGGGATTCTGCCGGAGCCAATACTGTACAAGGCGATGGACCGTTTGATCGTATTGCCTCTTCGAACCGTGTGCAAAACGCCGGCCGGAAAAGCGGCGAAGATCGCCGTTGAAAAGCGGATTGATATGATAAAGTTCATGAACAATCGTATCTAATTTTTGCGAGAGCGGCAATTCAATAAACCGAGGTACATAGAAATAAAGTATGTATAGATACTCCACTCCATCAGGCCGAAAATAGCGTTGCACAGTCCAAGAGCGTCCTCGGCTTTGATACGAGTCGGTACCATTTTCAAACCGGAGAGGGGTTGCCGAGGCAAAAACACCGTAGGGAGCGCTGTTTTTCGTTTGCGAAAACCCTACCGCTACCCGATCCATATCGATATGCCGTAATTCCGGCACCCGGAAACATATATCGACGCAAACGGATGCGATGGCTGATGTATAATCGAATGTATAGGGAGGCATAAAGAAACATTGTGCGTATCAAAATACAGTGCGGATATCGGCTTCACTCCGTTATCCCGCCGTAGCCGAACAGACTCCTCACAATTCCAACGAACGAATGATGCTGTCGGTTTCATCCAATACACGAAACACATCGTCGGGAATCATCAACGGAGTAAATTGTACTCTCGGAATCGGTTCGCCATTCAATCGGACATTATGGTACGACTCTTGTAATAATAACTGCCTTTGCTCAGAACTTTCCGAAGGCCGGCGATAATACCGGATTCTGTAAGGAAAATCATTGTGTTGCCCTAGCCAAAGTTCAATATCGCTCGGGAAAGCCGACGGATAGCCGCCGCGTTTCGTCAAACCGCCAAAACGAGTCAACAAATCCTGGCGGTGAATGTTACGCAATGTCCCCGTCAACTTCAAGGCCGGCACCGTCTCTTCGGTCTGGATATTCTCCTGGATGGGAAGTGTAAACTCGTACAGCCGAATAATCTGCTGCATTTTCCCAGCAAGGTCGCCTAGATTATGCGCCGCACTAATTTGGGGAATGAACATGGCCGCTTGAGTCATTCGAAGGCGAGTCTCGATTCTTTTCAAGTCGATTACCCTGAACATTTTGAGTCCCTCAATGAATGTGTATCGTTCGATTTGATGCGTTTGTCCGTCTTCCGAGGCATAGCAAACGAGCGTCATTCGGTTGGGTTCCGCATCATTGGCCGTCGGACTATTGGGAGTAAAATTCATTTCCAGCCGATATACAGACCGAAAGGGGGATGCCGCCGTATCGGTCAGTGTTTGTTCGGGTAATGCTTGTTCGGTATAGCGTCCCCAGGCGGCATATTCTTTCCCGTCTAAAAAAGTGTCGGTACGGATATCGCATTGAATTGTACGAAGGGTGCGGAGCGTATTGACCGCATTCCGCACGTATTGATCTCCTTCGCCTTGTGCGAAGAGAGTTTGTCCGGCGAGCAAGATACCCGGCAGTCCCGCTAGAAAAAAATAAATGCGTCTAACAAACACGGAACCATTGTACCACGATTCTGCGCCGGCGTCAATGAACCCGCTGCGGACTGTGCTAACCAATGATTCCATAATCATGCAACATCGGCAAAATCTTGTCTTTCAAACATTTTCGCCAGTGTTTAAGGGCGGCAAACAACTCCTCGCCGAGTTGCGCCTTGCCCAACGCCCGGCGAATCTGATACCAACCAACATCAAATAATTCGGCATCACATAATTCAGCATCGAACGGCTTGACACAGTGTGCAAAGTACAACCGATAGATCGCCTTCGCACCGTCCAATACATCCTGCGCTTCGGCAGATAACCGTTGCCGTAAAAGCCAGCCAGCAACGAAAGAGTTTTTCTTATTGCCCTCACAAAGCCCCGACTCACAAAGACTCGAAGGATGAAACGTCCGCTCTACGTGTCTTTGGGGCTTTGTGCGAATCCAAAACGAAGAAACAGGGAAAGGAAAAAAATGATTCACAATCCGATAGATGTTTCCCTGATAAAACACATTGCTCAACGAAACCGTCTGATTTTTGTTGTCGAAGAGACTCCACACGGCACAGTCGGCGATGAACTGTGTCGAAAGTTCCCTATTAGGCCGCATAAATTGGTCGATGTGGTTTGTCCAATGATTCTCTGGAATCCGCCTTGCTGCAAAGACAACAACCGCCTGCTCAAAATTATCCGGCGTAACGGACAGAGCGCCCGCACTGGCTTGAGGCCCGGAAAAAAATGCCGTCTGCTGTTGGTTCTGTAACTCATTGCCCGGACACATTAAGGAAGCAAGAAATCCCTCCGCAATGCGGTTGCGCGTATCGGCATTGTCCGGCTTGATGGTCAATGCCGAACCAAACGGCGGAAAAATCTTACTGCACCGAGGACGTGTAATCCATCGACTCAAAAATTCGCTGTGATGTGCCGACCGGACGGACTTCACGCCGATAGGCTGCGCTGTCCCATCGAGTATGTCGAGTTGAATGTCTTGGTCCGCAAGATGTTTCCGCTCTTGAATATCCCAAAGAATAAACGAAACCGGAAAGTGTTTTGTCTTGGATGTCCCGACGAAATTTTCTGAAGAAAAAACAAAGCCGCTGTGAAACGCAGCATGAAAAACATTGTCCCGAAACTTCTGATAGTTTTTCGACACTAAATACTTGAGCGGAGCGAACAAACCTAAAATTGCTTTCCGGCCTGCGAAGTCCTTCATTATTCGGTACAGGAATTGCGTGTACAGTTCCCGTGAAACTTCGCCGAGTCCTTCTGAATGCATCAGTTTTCGGATTGGCGTGTCGGCGACGCCTTGTTTGCTTTTTCCAGTCAGTCCGGATTCCTGGGCGGTAGCGTATGGAGGATTGACCAAGATAACCCAGGTAATGTCGGGATTGGCCAGGTCATTTTGTAGAGTGGAAACAACAGACGGCAGGCGGCCGACGGCAACAGAGTTGGCGTCTCTTACCAAATAATCGTATCGAAAGGTTGTTGCATCGGGAAATTCCTTTTTGAGATAATCGACATCCTTTTGTTCGAGCGTTGAAAGAAAGCAGAATCGGAGCGCCTCTTTGGTGAGGGGACGTTCGAGGTTGCCGGTTCCGGCGGCCATATCCCAGAGTCGGTATTTTCCCGAGTGTGCCCAATTTTTGCCGAGTCTATTTTCGAGATATTCGCAGGCTTTTTTCGCAAAGAGCGGAGGCGTTGGAAACACTCCCCCGCGACGTGTTGAGGGATCCATACCGATATTGTATCGGTTTTTCTCGAAGTTCATAGAGTCCGCAGCGGAGCCTATACCCTTGAGCTTTTCATTGCACGTCGACTGGCAGCCCCGCTTGCACACTCTCGCCTTTTAGGGACAATACCCTATTGAAGTATTTTAGCCATACTGTTGCCGCCATTTTGTCGCGGCGTTTCATCCTATGAAAACATTATTATTGCTATGCACCCTGGCCGCTATGTTCTTCTGCATGCCGATTCTCGCCGAAGAATGGGAAATGAATGAAGGCCGATACCTTTGGTCGCGGGAAAATGGAGCGGCAACACTCTCTAAAAACGGCAACGTGAATACCATCACCCACACCGGGGAAAACGACTGGGCTCTCAGTGACGGAACCCGAATCCCCGTCGTACCGGGCGAAGTCTTTGAACTCAAAATTGATGCTGCTGTTACAGGAACCGGGCGTGCCGCAATATCCGTCATTACCCGCAATAAAGACGGTGAAACCCTTGCATGGACTTACGGACGCAAGGCATTTGAATGGACAGACACGCTCAAAACCGTGTCAACGACCTTTGCCGTCCCGCGCGGCGCAGCAACCATTGAACCCCGTATCGTCGGTTACGGACAATCAACAGTTCAAGTTGCGACTTTCACAGCACAGCGAAGCGGAGCCGTACGTTTCGGTGTACCCGAAGACAAAATCATCAAGGAAAACCGATTTCTGAAAGTCGAATTCTCCGACGACGTTTTTTCTGTAACAGATAAACGCACTGGGCGCGTTTGGAACAGCACGACCGGTTTGGAAGCGTTCGCAATGGGGCTTGTTGAAAACGGGACATTCGGTATCCATCATTTAGAAACGCTTCAACTTTATAACATCGTCCTTACGTTGGCGTCCGATGCCCCGGAGTTTACAATCCGCATTGCAGCGGAAGGTCCGATGGACGGCAATCTGAATTTTCCGCCGGCGTTTGAGTCGAAGTCCGGCGACCGGCTTATCATCCCGCTCAATGAAGGCATCGGTTATCCGGTCGAAGAGCAAGACATCAGAGTACGCCGTCTCTATGCATACGGCGGACACGGAATCTGTATGGCATTCTGGGGGCACGTTGAAGATGCGACGGGTGCCGGGATGGCCGCAATCCTTGAAACGCCGGACGACGCCGCCATCGAAATCATTCCAAATAGGGACAATCTGCTCCAGGTCAACGCATCGTGGGAACCGTCGATGAAGCAATTTCGCTATCCGAGACTGTTACGCTATGTATTTTTTGACGAGGGGGGGCACGTTGCCGTCTGCAAACGGTATCGGCAATATGCGAAGGATATCGGCTTGTTCGTACCGTTCACCGAAAAGGTCAAACGGAATCCGAACATTGACAAAATGTTAGGGGCTGCCAAAATTTTGTGT
>Ga0099364_10013809_pt1 | contig 10805 bp, 11 predicted proteins | sample TergutTh196P3_FD_73070 | JGI IMG/M metagenome (GOLD analysis project Ga0099364, IMG submission 73070) | Microcerotermes parvus P3 segment gut microbial communities from Pointe-Noire, Republic of the Congo - Th196 P3 | ecosystem: Host-associated > Arthropoda: Insects > Digestive system > Gut ...
GCAAGGGCGCCGCTACCCCCGACCCCCACCTCCCCGCACCCCCCCGCGCGCGCGACCCCCCCCGCCGCCACCCGAACCGCCGTCTCGCGCGCCGAGGCCCGACCACCGCCACGATAATCGCGCACGCCATACTTCTGCCAGTGGGTGTAATCGGCATGGCCCGGACGGAACAGTCCGGCGATGTCGCGGTAATCCTTCGAGCGCTGATCACGGTTGCGGATCAGCATGGCGATGGGCGCGCCCGTCGTCACTCCCTCGAATATCCCGGAGAGGATTTCCACCTCGTCCGGTTCGCGGCGCTGGGTGACATGGCGCGAGGTTCCCGGCTTGCGACGATCAAGGTCGGCCTGAATATCCGCCTCTGCGAGCGGCAATCCAGGCGGACAGCCGTCGACCACGCAGCCAATGGCCGGACCGTGAGATTCGCCAAAAGAAGTGACACAGAACAGCGTGCCGAAGGTGTTGCCGGACATAGGAGATCCTGCCATGTTTGTTTGTTTCAATCCACATCCAGCATAGCCGGATGACATAACACGCAAGGGGTTACGCCCTTCCCGTGTCGAATTATCCCCTTAAAAGGGAAGGTTTCAAACCGGAGATTGTTTGGATGAAAGCAAAAAATGGACAGCCTGGCATGTGCGATGTCATGCGCCGTGCAGCCGCAGCCGTTTGGGGCGAAGGCGTCAGCCTTTCAGAGGAGTCATCCGGAACCTTCACGACTCGTGGATACTACATTTTTTCTACACTTTGTTTGGTAGCATCACAGCCTTCTGGTTTTCCGGCCCTTCTGGTTTTCCAGCGAATGACAACGAAAAAAACATGCGAGTAACCCTGCCCATCCTAGCTTGCGTCCTTTGCGCAGGAATCATACTGGTCACCGACTCCAACAAGGACGGCTTCCTGGTGGGAAACGCGGTGGCGCAATGGTTGCCCCCCTCTCTCTGGGCCGGAATCACCAACCTGGGCAGCGTTTACGGCACTTTTTGCCTGATCGCCACCATGGTTGCCTGGCGACCCCGCTGGGCTGCGACGCTGCTGCTGACGGTGCCGTTCGGCAGCCTCTATACCTTCGGGATCAAGAAATGGGTCGCCATGCCCCGTCCGGCGGCAATCTGCGCGCCCGAAACGTTCCATGTCATCGACGCGACACTGCTTGAGCATTCCTTTCCTTCCGGACATACCCTGACCGCCTTTGTCGCTGCTGGCACCGTAGTGTTCTGCTCCCGGCGGCGGCTGGCCTGGCTCGCCCTGTCCGTTGCAATGCTGGTCGCGTTTTCGAGAATCGCGGTCGGAGCACACTGGCCGCTCGACCTGCTTGCCGGCGCAGCAGGCGGTTGGGCAACGGCGGCGATAGGCTGCGCGCTTTCGGCGCGATGGCGGTTTTGGGAAAATGTTCACGGCCAGCGCGCCCTTGCCGGAATCGCACTCGTTTGCGTGCCGATATTCTTTTTTGAAGACACGCAGTACCCTCGGGGAGCCTGGATGCAACACCTGCTATGCGTCACCTGCCTTCTCGGGGCGTTTTACGCCCTGTGGCGTCCAGCAGTCTCAAGAACGCCAGATACCAGGGCAGAGCCCCAATAAATACGCCCCGTTATGCGCAAATCAGGCGCTTAACGGGGCGAAGAGGGGAACCATGCCAATAACAACATAGCAAATACCATGCCTATCGTGTATCTTGTTGAAATAATTGAAAATTCATGAAAAACCATTTTTAAGTGTAAAGTATTTCGACATTGCCAATACGGGAAAGGAAATGAAGGACTGAAGTGCTCCTGGCATTGGCCGCGCTCTAGGGATCCGGCAAGGCGATTTCACCGATTTATCATAATTTTTCACGCAGTCTGCTTCGCCATCAAGAACCATGACTGGGTTATCTCATCCATCAAGGGCATTGCTCAAGTGACACATCTTCAGGTGGCTTAAAAGCATCCTGACACATTCGGCGATGATGAACACGGGTCTCGCGCTTGTCTCCGCCATTTATGGCGGAGACAAGCGCGACAAAGCGTAACAGGGAGCCGAAGGCTCCCCAGGATCGTATCGAGGAATCCCCCAGGGGTGACTCCTTGTAGATGCCTGAAAACCGGATTTGAGCCGGCCTTCAGGCACTTTTTCGGGTTGCTGGTAGGTATGCTACGCTTTATCACTCTTGCTGATTCTTGCACGAAAGAACCGTTCCCGCAAAAACGATACATGCAATGGAAGGAAGAATCTGAAGCATAGGTTCAACCGGTGACAGCACAGACTTCATAAACTTAAACGATGACAACAAATAATAAAACCGATATCCACCTAAACCCTTTATTTCACCGTAAAAAAGTAACAACAGATCTAAACCCCAAAACACAATTGATAAAATAGCTGCTATACGGATTATATTTTTTTTGTGTTGCGCAAAAAGAGTGAATGCAGCAAGCAATGCAAGCGACAAACAAGGCAGAGCGACAAAAACAGCATGGAGTATATCCCATTCATCTAATAGACCAATATTGAATATAACACGCAATAATCTCGATACAAAACTTAATGTAAACGCCACCATAATCAACAGAATGGCAATTCTTCCATTTCTTCCTATCCCGTAGAGTTGTTTTTCGTTCAATAGCAAAACACCCGCTATCAGCAGAATAAGATTATTAAATAACAAAATCCTTTCCAGAGGCAACCCTTCAAAACTTGACGTACTAAATAACCACAACTTAATAAACATTACTAGCGACAAAGCATGAGCGACTATCAACACAACACCAGCGTTTCTCAGCCTTGCCGATTCTCCAAAGGCATTAGTCGCTGTTCCAGGATCCGATCCATATTTGTTATCCCCTTCCTGGCCAACTGTCATCAACAGTATGAGCAGCCAGAAGAAAGCGATCAACGGAAGAAACCATCTCCCTGTTTCCAGCAGCCAGATGCTAGCATCTCGCTGCCAATTGTCATCGTTTGCCGGAGAAAACATTACAATCAATAATAAAGCTACCATTATCAAGACCGGCCACACGTTTAACCAAACGATAAACCAAACCCCCCTTCCCACATCATGCAGGCGCCGGATGGTGACAGCCAAAGACGGCAAAAACATTGCAGCACTATAATAATTGGCAGCAAGTATAGCGATTTGCACAATCTCTTCAAAATTGTATCGCACAATCTCTTCAAAACTGTAATTATCGCCGCGGATAAATAATTTATACGACGTATAAACAAACGCAACCAAAACCGACCATAATAAGGAAAAAAGTATGTTACATAACGTGAACGTCCAGAATTCTTCGCGCCCTGCACGTCCGCTGAAAACAGCATAATGACTCACCACTTTAATAAACCATTTCATATTTCCTTTCTCCCTTCATCCGTTTGTCATTTGCCAATGTATCTCATGCGGACATCCACCCCCAACGGTGAGGTTTGCAGGCTCACCACTGCGTACTCCTGGGCGTTTTCGGTACAAATGCCTACATACCGTGCCGGTCTGAGTGATTTGCGAACCCCAACACCGCGACCACCCCGTCAGGCTTCGCCTGCCACCCCTCCACGGAGGGGAATGACCGCCCCGCCCTTCGTGCGCCCCTCCAAGGGTAAAACCACTCCGGGAACACAATCCGCTGAAACACACGACTTTTGGTTTTACCGTCATTTCACTATGCACAACAATCACCGCCAACGCCGTGAGGAACAGCAGACTCGGTTTGACCGCAGGAGGCGCATTCGGGTATTTTCTAGTATCTTGTGCCCTGTATCCTGGTAGCGATTGCTTTTTCGCTGATTTTTCACCCCCCGTTTCGAGTTTTCGCTATTTCTGCACCATGACCAAGTCGGCGTCTACCCCAAAAACCTTTGAAGCCGCCGTGTCGGAACTGGAAACCATCGTCCGCCAGATGGAAACAGGCTCTTTGCCACTCGAACAGGCTCTCGAACAATACCAGCGTGGCGTCGTCCTGCTTCGCCACTGCCAGGACAGGCTCGACGCAGCCGAACAACAAATCAGGATTCTCGAAGGCGACACGCTCGTCTCATTCCAGCCGGACGATTCCGGTACGAATGACAATTCACATCTGAGTGATTCCACCCGAGGCTGAAACGCCATGAATTTCCTCGACTGGTCGACCTACATACAACAACGCACCGAAACGGCCCTGCAATCCATCCTGCCTGCCGCCAATCTTGCTCCCGGCAGGTTGCACGAGGCCATGCGCTACGCCGTTCTCGGAGGAGGAAAACGGGTACGCGCCCTGTTGGTGCACGGCACGGGCAGCTCCTTTACCCACGCAAGGCCCGAACAACTCGACCGCGCCGCCTGTGCTGTGGAATTGATCCACGCTTATTCACTCATCCATGACGACCTGCCGTGCATGGATGACGACAAACTGCGCCGGGGAAAACCTACCGTTCATGTCGAGTACGACGAGGCCACGGCGCTGCTCGCGGGCGATGCCCTGCAAACCCTCTCCTTCCAGGTGCTGGCCGAATACCCGGTGAGCGCCACCGCTTCCGGGCAAATCGAGGCCATCCAGATGCTGGCCCAGGCGGCAGGCTCGCAGGGCATGGCAGGCGGACAGGCCATCGATATCGCCTCCGCCGGACAGGAACTTACACGCGAAGAACTCGAATTCATGCATGTGCGCAAGACCGGGGCATTGATCCGCGCCGCCGTGCTCATCGGCGCGCGCGCGGGCGAAGGGGCCAACGAGGACCGGCGCCGCCGCCTCGACCTCTACGCCAAGCGCGTCGGCCTGCTGTATCAGGTCGTCGACGATATTCTCGACGCGGCTTCCGACACCGCCACCCTGGGCAAGACGGCGGGTAAGGATGCCTCGCATTGCAAGCCGACTTATGTCAGTCTCTTGGGATTGGCCGACGCCCGACGCTTTGCCGAGGATCTGCTGGCCGAAGCCCATGACGCGCTCTCCCCATTGGGCGAACGCGCCACCCGCCTGCACGAATTGGCCGATTTCATCGCGCGTCGCGCTTCCTGATCCCCTTCCGACCACAAGATGTCCGATTATCCCTATCTCGATCGCATCCATTCCCCGGCAGATGTGCGCGATCTCAGTCGCAATGAACTACCGATACTGGCCGACGAACTCAGACGCTTCCTGATCGAGTCGGTCTCGAAAACCGGCGGACACCTGTCTTCCAATCTCGGCACGATCGAGCTTACCGTCGCGCTGCATCATGTTTTCAGCATGCCCGAAGACCGCATCGTGTGGGATGTCGGCCACCAGACCTACAGCCACAAGATTCTCACGGGCCGACGTGAAGACATGGCGAGGCTGCGTCATTACGGCGGCATTTCCGGCTTTCCGCGCCGCACCGAGAGCGAATACGACGCCTTCGGCACGGCGCATTCTTCAACCTCGATTTCAGCCGCGCTCGCAATGGCTGTGGCCGCCCGCGACCGTGGCGAAGCGCGCGCTGCGATTGCCGTCATCGGCGACGGCGCGATGTCGGGCGGCATGGCGTTCGAGGCGCTCAACAACGCCGGCACCATGAAGGACGTCAACCTGCTGGTGATCCTGAATGACAATGAAATGTCGATCTCGCCGCCGGTCGGCGCGCTCTCCGGCATTCTGGCCCGCCTGATGACCCCTTATCAGGCCGCCCGTCGCCTCGGCAAGAAAGTGCTCCGGGTCGCCCCGCCCATGTTCGATCTGGCGCGCAAGGTGGAAGAAGTCGCCAAGGGGATGGTAGCGCCGAATTCCCCAGGCATATTGTTCGAGGAATTCGGCTTTCATTACTACGGGCCTGTCGACGGTCACGATCTCGACGTTCTCGTGCCGACGCTGCAAAACCTGCGCAACGCCAAAGGTCCGCAATTTCTGCATGTCGTCACCCAAAAAGGACAAGGCTACAAGCTTGCCGAAGCCGATCCCATCCGTTATCACGGCGTATCGAAGTTCGACCACCGCACGGGGCTGCCGGAAGAGAGCGCTGGCGGCAAACCGACCTACACGCGGATCTTCGGCGACTGGCTGTGCGACGCGGCGGCGCGCGATGCGCGTGTCATCGGCATTACCCCGGCGATGTGCGAAGGCTCCGGACTCACCCGTTTCGCCCGCGAGTTTCCGGGGCGTTATTTTGATGTTGGCATTGCCGAGCAACACGCGCTCACCTTCGCGGCAGGACTGGCCTGCGAGGGATACCGCCCGGTCGTGGCAATCTACTCCACCTTCCTGCAACGCGCCTACGATCAGCTCATTCACGACATTGCGCTGCAAAACCTGCCCGTGATGCTGGCTATCGACCGGGCCGGTCTGGCTGGAGCCGACGGCGCGACTCATCACGGCGCTTTCGATCTCTCTTTTCTCGCCTGCGTGCCCAACATGTTGGTGATGACGCCTGCCGACGAGAACGAATGCCGCCAGATGCTCCACACCGCGCTGTGCCACGAAGGCCCAAGCGCCGTGCGTTATCCGCGTGGAAAGGGGCCGGGCGTCGCGCCCGAAGCCAGCCTGTGCGCGCTGCCCATCGGCAAGGGCGAGATTCGACGGCGTGGCCGGAAGACGGCGCTGCTCGCTTTCGGCAGCCTGCTCGCGCCCGCCCTGGAAGCAGGCGAGACGCTCGATGCCACCGTCGTCAACATGCGCTTCGTCAAACCCCTCGACGAAACCCTCATCGCCAGTCTCGTGCGGGAACACGACCTTCTCGTGACGCTCGAAGAAAACGTCGTCATCGGCGGGGCCGGTTCGGAAGTCGCCCGCGTCCTGGACGCCCTGGCCACGCGGCCCAAGCTCTTGAGGCTGGGGCTTCCAGACCGCTTCATCGACCACGGCGAACAGCCCCAGTTGCTTGCCGAAGTCGGGTTGAACGCCGCAGGCATCGTTTCCGCCATTCACTCTGCACAGAAAGACAAACAATCGCTCACATGAACCATTGCACCCCAATCCCCGACGTACAGGGCAGCCTCGACCGTCGCCACATTGCCATCGACAAGGTCGGCATCAAGAACATCCGTCATCCGATCCGCGTCCGCGACAAATCCGAAGGCATTCAGCACACCATCGCCGTCTTCAACATGTACGTCGGGTTGCCTCACAACTTCAAGGGCACCCACATGTCGCGCTTCGTCGAAATCCTCAACCGCGACGAACGTGAGATTTCCGTGGAATCCTTCGGCCCCATGCTGCGGATGATGGTCGAGCGTCTCGAAGCCAAAAGCGGCCACCTGGAGATGAGTTTTCCCTATTTCATCTCCAAGACCGCCCCGGTATCGGGGGTGCGCAGCCTGATGGACTACGAGGTGAGTTTCACCGGAACCATCTCCGGCGACAATCGCCACGAATTCACCCTCAAGGTTGTCGTCCCGGCCACGAGTCTGTGCCCGTGCTCGAAGGAAATCTCCGCCTACGGCGCGCACAACCAACGCTCGCACGTCACCGTCACCGCCACGCTCAACCAGCACATGTGGATCGAGGAGATCGTGCAGATCGTGGAGAATCTGGCGTCCTGCGAAGTCTACGGCCTGCTCAAGCGCCCGGACGAGAAGTTCGTCACCGAACGCGCCTACGACAATCCCAAGTTCGTCGAAGACATGGTGCGCGACGTGGCGGCGGTGCTCAATGTCGAATCGCGCATCGACGCCTACATCGTGGAATCGGAAAATTTCGAGTCGATCCACAACCATTCGGCCTACGCGCTGATCGAGCGGGATAAACGCAAAGACCCGTAGGGGCGCGATAAATCGCGCCCCTACGGCTCACCCCAACGCTCTGAACAACCCCCACGGCAGCAGCGCGGCCTTGCGTGGCAAAAAGGTTCTATTATTCTCATCTCCTGCAAAATGTCGGGTATCGGAATACGTTGAACCGCTCTGCTGAAGGTCATTCATGAGTACGAAATCCTGCCCGGTGTGCGGCTCCATCTGTGGCGAAGAGGCGAAAAACTGCCCCGATTGCAACCGGGATTTTTACCCCCCTCCCCGTCCTGGCGGCAGTCTGGAAAAGGCTGAACGGGCATTCGCGGCCAAACCGAACAGAGCCGAATGGAACGCCACACAACAAAAGGCGTTGCAGGAGCGTCTGAAACGGGTCGAGCAAAAGGAACGGGAACTGCGCAAGCGCGTGGAACGGCTGGAAGCAGTCATGGCTGAAGCACGTCCTGTCGCCGGTTCACCTACATTTGAACCGGAGCAGGCCGACGAGCAATTCGAACTCGGCGTCGAGGCGCTGGAAGCCGAGAATTACGCCGATGCTTACAAGTGGTTCGGAAAAGCCGCAGAGCAGGGACTCGCGGAGGCGCAAAACAACCTTGGCTGGATGGTTGCCAACGGTCACGGCGTCAAAAAGAATGAAGCCGAAGCCGTAAAGTGGTACAGGCTGGCAGCGGAACAGGGCGATGCGCAGGCGCAATCCAACCTCGGCGTACGGTATGCCAACGGTCGCGGTGTCGGAAAGGATGAAGCCGAAGCCGTGAAGTGGTACAGGCTGGCGGCGGAACAGGGCGACGCGCAGGCGCAATCCAACCTTGGCTGGATGTATGACGAAGGCCGTGGCGTCACAAGGGACGAAGCCGAAGCGGTGAAGTGGTTCAGGCTGGCAGCGGAACAGGGCGATGCCTCGGCGCAACTCAACCTTGGCTGGATGTACGCCAATGGTCGCGGCGTCGGAAAGGATGAAACCGAAGCGGTGAAGTGGTATGGGCTGGCGGCGGAACAGGGCAATGCAGACGCGCAATTCAACCTTGGCGCGAGCTATGCCAACGGCCAGGGCGTCACAAGAAATGAAGCCGAAGCGGTAAAGTGGTTCAGGCTGGCAGCGAAACAGGGAGACAAGCAAGCACGGGCTACCCTTCGGAAAATGGGGAAATAAACAGTTTGCCTCCTGGAGTGAGTTGCCAGAATCCAATTCGCGCCCGCTATGGGAGATCCCTCACGGCAACACCCACAGCGCGGCGCTGCGTGGCGAAAAGGTTCTGTTGTTTTCATCTCCTGCCAAATGGCAGGTATCGGCGCACTCCGAACCGTTCCAAAGGGTGACATGCCCTCTCGCGTCGCCTCTTCCATCTCCCATAACAACCAGAATACCTCTCATCAAATCAAAGTCTTTAGGGTTTGGAACGCGATTGACCACTATATCGGGATCGCCAAAAAGCTCCCGCAAATAGGATACAATATCATCAGTACGGTATATATACTGTCTCCCTCCTATTTTACCGCTCACCGTCGCATACTTGCCGGACTTGATTGGAAAACCTGTATGGGTCAACACAAAACTCATCCGGATGGCGCATGCGTTTTCCCATTTTCCCTGATCTTTTTTCGATATCTCAATATTTTGTTCAACCTTGCCGCCGAGACGTTTACCGACTGAGGACACACTCACTTTCATATAGGAAAAAAGTCCCCACGCACGCTGAAAATCAGGTCTCCGAACATCCACTTTTTTCAGTTGAACCAGCGCGGCTCCCCGCGATACCGGCTTACCCTGCGCTACAAGAACTTTTATGACCACGCCGGTGTGCGGCGATGTCACAACGAGTTTCTCCTCCCCGTCTGACAGTACCGCCACCGTCTGACCGGACTGAACCCATTCACCACGATAGGCGATGGATTCTGCCACCCATGCGCTGGCAGCATCAGCCGTATCGGGAACCTTGATGTCGAGCCGCGCCTCGGCAGAAACATCGCCGACAAGAAATCCCAGGAAAATGAGAACGATGAGTTTCTTCATGGTAGCATTCATAATTCGTGTTTAGTTCTTTTCTGCCTTCTCACGGTCTTTCAAAACACGCACGACCAATGAGTCGAGTTCGGCACTGTCAAATAAATTAAGACACCGCTCAATACCGTTGAGTTCAGGAGGCGGTTTCATGCTTTCAAAATAAAATGTCCTGAAATCTTTGGCGATATAACGATCTATGAGCGAATTAAACTTATCGAATTCTTCATAGCTTATTGAAGCCGCTTCTACATGAAGTTTTGCCGTTTGATTGGCATCAGAGCGTGTTTTATAATTTCCAGCGTTATTAGCAAGGCAGACGCTCAACGCCCACCGTTTCAGCAATTGGCATTTTGATTCAAATTGTTTTTCTGGATTAGCATAAGCCACCATTTTACACTTGGGTTCGTGACCTTTTTCAGCAAAAGCACTATTGGAAAAAACCCCCATAAGAAGAAAAAGAAAGAGCTTTTTCATGGCTTAATCCTTTTCGTTTTTTCCCGCTCTTTCGAAACACTCACTACCAACATGTCAAGTTCTAGACTGTAAAATAAGTCAAGGCACTTCCCCGTATTGAGATCTGGAAAAGGCTTCACGCCTTCAAGATAAAACGACCTATAATCTCTGGCGAGATATCGCTTTACAAGTGGCATGATCTCTGCGGATTCTTCAACACTCATGGAAATCGCCTCTCCATGTGAAACCGCTGTTCTCATGGCATCAAGCATTGTTTCTTCATCCTTGGCGCCATAAGCAAGACAAACACTCACTGCCCACCGTTTCATCAGGTGACACTCGGGTATATGCTGCTTCTTCGGGTCATCATAAACCGCTATTTCACACTTGGGTTTGAGTCGTCCTTCAGCAAAAACATTGCCGACAAGAAACCCCGTCAAAAGGATGAAAAACAGGAGTTTCTTCATGGTAACGCCCATTGTTCAGCCCTTTCTCGCCTTCTCGCGGTCTTTCAAAACACGCACAACCAACGAGTCAAGTTCGGCACTGGCAAACAGATCAAGACACTTCCCTGTATTGATATCTGGATGTGGGTTCACCTCTCTAAGATGAAACGGCTTAAGTTCCCTAGCAAGGTATCGTCGTATAAGCGGCATAAACTCTGCGGATTCGTCAAGACTCATGGAAGCCGCC
>Ga0099364_10013810_pt1 | contig 10805 bp, 8 predicted proteins | sample TergutTh196P3_FD_73070 | JGI IMG/M metagenome (GOLD analysis project Ga0099364, IMG submission 73070) | Microcerotermes parvus P3 segment gut microbial communities from Pointe-Noire, Republic of the Congo - Th196 P3 | ecosystem: Host-associated > Arthropoda: Insects > Digestive system > Gut ...
GCCCCCCCCCCCTTCGATCCGTACCGGCGATCTCCAATCGCCACATCCCGTAGGGAACGCATTTATTCGTTCCGTATTGAAGATGAACAATATCCGTTTTATGATGGCTGTCCAAAAAGTCGGTTTCTTTAGAATTATGCTAGGATGCACTATCGTAAGGCAATGACAAGTGAAGTGCATTGCCTTACGATAGTTCATCCTAGCAAAATTTGTGGGTCAAGTGTAGAGCAGAAATCTCCGATTTCTTTTAAATCGCAAATATGCGCCTCAAAAACAAAGAAATCGGAGATTTCTGCTACGGGATGAAGAAATCGGAGATTTCTGCTACGGGCGGTTATTGATACAATAAAATCATAGTTATGAAAAACAAAGAAAATATATCCAACGAAAGTCTCGCCATCAAAGTATCCGTAACAACTCTTATATTAAATACAATTTTAACAATTTTCAAACTAATCGCAGGCATATACGGTCGTTCTTCAGCGATGGTATCCGATGCGGTACATTCTCTTTCAGACACGTTTTCAACTTTTATAGTAATTATTGGTGTAAAGATTGCGAACAAAAAGCCAGATAAAGAACATCAATACGGTCACGAAAGATTCGAATGTGTGGCTGCCATTATTTTATCAATTATATTATTAATTACAGGTGCTGCAATAGGTTGGGCAGGTCTAAAAAAAGTGATTAATGTTAATAATCACGACCTAATAATCCCCAGCACTATAGCTTTATTAGCTGCGATAATTTCAATTATAGCAAAAGAATGGATGTATTGGTACACATATTTTGCGGCAAAGAAAATAGATTCTACTGCACTTTTAGCTGACGCTTGGCATCATCGTTCTGATGCGATGTCTTCTGTTGGTAGTTTTATAGGAATTTTAGGAGCTATCATTGGGTTTCCAATTTTAGATTCCCTCGCTAGCATTGTTATTTGTATATTTATATTAAAAGTTGCTGTAGAAATTTTTATTAGTGCAATTGGGAAAATGTCCGATAAAGCTGTTCCTGAAAAATTAGCTAATGAAATGAAATTGGCAATATTATCTATAGACAATGTGCACTATATAGACGACTTTAAAACAAGGCTTTTCGGTGACAAAATTTATGTAGATATCGAAATTTGTATTGATTGCGATTTATCTTTAAGAGAAGCACATAAAATTGCCCATGAAGTAGAAGAACATGTGGAGAAGAAATTTCCAAAAGTTAAACATTGTTCTGTTCATGTAAATCCTTGTGATGATTAATTTGTACAAACGGCGTCTCGCCGTTTATAATTGACAGTTGATAGTTGACAGTTGATAGTTATGGAGCTACGCAGATTAATTTATTTATATTAGATGGTGCTGTGTTTTCGTTTATTCTGCACCAACAAAATATATAACAATCTGTGAAACTCCTAAACTATCAACTGTCAATTATCAACTATAATGTCGGTGGCGATATGGAGCTACGCAGATTAATTTATTTATATTAGATGGTGCTGTGTTTTCGTTTATTCTGCACCAACAAAATATATAACAATCTGTGAAACTCCTAAACTATCAACTGTCAATTATCAACTATCAACTATAATGCCGGTGGTGATCGGAGATCGCCGATACGATTTTTTTCGCAGGTTTTTCAATAATACTTTGTAATAATATTTACAAGAGGAAACGATGAAACAAATATTTTTAATACTAATACTAATATCGTCAATAAGTCTTATAGGCGAAAATTACACATTAGAAGCACTTTTAAACTACGCTTTTGAGAACAACACAACTTTACAACAATCAAAAATTAATCTAAATATTTCTCAGGCAAGGCGTTCATCAGCCCGTGTGAATTATTTACCTGATTTATCCGCAGGGCTAAACAGAACTGAAGACTTCGCTGCACGTAGCGATGAAAACAACAACTCTCATCAATCTTATAATTCTATGTATTTTGATATTTCAAAGTCGATTGCTTTAAACAACGATTCTTATTTCCAGAATAAAAACGCCCAGCACGACTTAAATCTGGCAATAATCTCCAACGAAATACAACTTCAAGACATTGTATATTCAATTATTCAGAATTATATAACCGTTCTTGAAAACCAAAAACGCTTAGACCTTCTTGATGAAAATATTAGCATTCAAGAAAGCATAGTTTTTGAGAGTCATCAATTATTTATGCAACATAGAATTACCCCTTTTGAAGTTCAACAAAGCGAAATTAATTTATTAAATGCTAAAATCAATTCTTTAAATGCTAAAAACAATCTTACGATTAGCAGGAATAGATTATTTGACCTGATAAACATAACAGATGAAGGTTTTGAACTTGCAGAAATTCGCCTATACGCCAATGATGAAGATGAAGAGTTTAAAAGAGATATTGATTTAAATCAAGTTCTTCAAGTTAGACAACAAAATGAAACGGCTGAAAGATATAGAACTAACATTAATCAAACACGACTTGATTTTTATCCGCAAGTTAATTTACGATATAATTTTAATAGAAGTCTTTCCAGCACAGATTTCGAATTTGATAACGGAAGAACAAATCATACTTTAAGTCTTGGGTTTACATACTCTTTAAATAGATTATTACGGAACAGATATTCATATCAAGTTGCTAACTATTTGGAAGAACATAACCAGCTTGGTACTACAAGGCTTTTACAAGATATCACACTTAGGTATAACCAATATCTTGAAGAATTAAACTATTTACAACAATTAAATATTTTGCAACATAGTAGAGTTAGACAAACTACTGATAATCTCGAAATCGCTCAACAAAGATACCGTTTAGGATTACTGACTCAACTCGATTTAGATAGAGCGCGGTACGATTATCTTAATTCGCGCATTGATTTAGAAGTAAACCAATATCAACTACTTCTTAAAAAACTAAGCATAGACCATTTATTGTCTAATATTTTCTATGCGATTCCGTAACGGCGATCGTAGATCGCCACCGACATTATAGTTGATAGTTGATAATTGACAGTTGATAGTTTAGGTGCTTCACAGATTGTTATATATTTTGTTGGTGCAGAGTAAACGAAAACACAGCACCATCTAAATATATAAATTAATCTGCGTAGCTCCATAACTATCAACTGTCAACTATCAACTGTCAATTATAAACGGCGAGACGCCGTCGCTACAATGGCGATCGGAGATCGCCGCTACGATAGGAGAAAAAATAAATGAAAAAAAAAATAACAATCTTCATGATCATTGTTATTGTCGTAACTGCTGGATTTCTATACTCACAGCATCAAAAAAATCTTAATCGACTTACCTGGCGTTTAGCGCCTGCTACAAACAGGACAATCACTTCTGTCATCACGGCAACCGGAACAATTAACCCTGTTACTCAAGTTAACGTAGGCACGGAAGTCTCCGGCAGAATTGAACGAATCTACAAAGATTTTAACGACACCGTAAGACGTGGTGATTTATTAGCCAAACTTGACACCACGACGCTTGAAATGGCTTTAGAAGACGCTCGAATCGAGCTTCGCAAACAACAACTTACTACTAACGAGAATCTTATCGAACTTAACTGGGCTAAGGAACTACATGAGCAAAATATGATAGCGCAATTTGAGCTACAAAGGGCTCAATTTAGCTACGGCATTTCAGTAGAAAATACTGAAAGAGCTAATTTTGCTGTTCAAAGGGCAGAGACAAATCTTGCCAACGCCTTTATTCATTCGCCTATAGATGGCGTTATAGTTTCACGAGCTGTTGATGAAGGGCAAACTGTTGCGGCAAGTCTTAACGCACCAACGCTTTTCGTTATTGCAAATAATCTTGATGAAATGCAAATTGAAACCCAAGTGGATGAAACAGATATTGGAAGAGTAGCCTCCGGACAAGGCGTTAGATTTACTATAGATGCTTATCCAGACATTAATTTTATTGGTGAGGTAAGGCAGGTTAGACTTAACCCAATTGTAGAATCTAATGTTGTTACTTACAAAGTAATTATAACCTTTAGTAATCCTGAAAAATTAGTTATGCCGGGGATGTCTGCTAATGTAGAAATTATTATTAATCAAATTCATAATGTATTAGCAATACAAGAACGTGCTTTGCAATTCCGCCCTTCTAAGGAAATTTGGGAATCTTTCGGACTCAAATGGGATGATTCTTTAGTTGCTAGTGCCCGAGGTAGGCTTCGTCAACCAGTAGGTTCAGAGCAACCAACCTGGCAAGTTTGGATTTTACAAGATGGTATGCCAACACAAGTTAGCATTACAACAGGTATTTCTGATGGTAACTTTATTCAAGTTTTATCCGGACTCGAACAAGGTCAAGAAGTAATTACAGGCGTAAATCAACCTATTCATCAATCAGCATCTGGCGGTATGGCATTTGGAGGTTCAAGCGGACCGAGAATGATTAGAATGTAAGAGGTCTACATGATTCAAACTTTAAATCTGCACAAAACATATACAATTGGAGATATAAAGGTTAACGCCCTTCGCGGTATAAATCTTGACGTAAAAAAAGGCGAATTTGTATCTATTATGGGTGCCAGTGGTTCCGGCAAAACTACACTAATGAACCTTCTCGGTTGCATGGATATACCCACTTCGGGTAGTTACACTCTCGACAATGTTGATATTCAATCTATGGATGAAAACCAACTCGCAGAAATTAGAAACCAAAAAATAGGCTTCGTTTTTCAACAATTCTTTTTATTGTCAAGAACTACTGCTCTGGAAAATACTGAACTTCCCTTATTATATAGGAAAGACTTAAAAAAATCACAAAGAAGAGAAATGGCTTTAAAAGCACTTGATATAGTTCAAATGACAGACAGGTTAGACCACCATCCTAACCAACTTTCAGGCGGTCAACAACAACGCGTGGCTATTGCAAGAGCTATTGTGAATAACCCTGTTATTCTATTTGCCGATGAACCAACTGGAAATCTCGACACAAGAACAAGCCTCGAAGTTATTAGCTGTTTTCAAAAACTTCATGAAAACGGAATTACTATTATTATTGTTACACACGAACCTGATATCGCTAAATATACCGACAGAATTATTACTTTTAGAGACGGCAGAATAAAATCTGACACTGCAAACCCTATTAGAAACAACGCTATAGAAGACCTAAAAAACCTACCACTTGACGATGCGTAGCGGCGATCTCCGATCGCCACCGTAGCGGCGATCTCCGATCGCCATCGTAGCGGCGATCTCCGATCGCCACCATACCGGCGATCTCCGATCGCCACCGTAGCGGCGATCTCCGATCGCCACATTCCGTAGGGAACGCATTTATTCGTTCCGTATAGGGTGGCGAACGGAGTTCGCCGTTACGGACGTAACGAATAAATGCGTTCCCTACGATATATAGCGGAACGAATAAATGCGTTTCCTACGCCGGAGGACTTAATGTCAATATTCGATATAATGAAAGTAGCCCTAAAATCGTTACTTAAAAACAAAACCAGAACTCTCCTAACCATGTTAGGCATCATAATTGGCGTTGCTGCCGTGATAACAATGCTCGCTATTGGTCAAGGCGCCAAGCGTATAGTCGAAGACCAGATACAAAACATGGGCACAAATGTTATAACCGTTATGTCTAATTTCAATCGTGGTGCAGTTAGAACAGAAGCCGGCACAGGCAACAGGCTTACTCTTGCCGATATCGATGCTATCATTGATAATGTAGATGGTATAAACTATATTTCTCCCGTTATAAGAACTTGGGGACAACTAAGATACAGAAATTACAATTGGCGAACAGGTGGTGTTGGCGTCGATGTAGATTATTTTTTTATTAGAAATTACGAAGTAGAAGAGGGTCAATTATTCACTATGCAAGACATCCGTTCAGGTGCAAAAGTTATAATTTTAGGTAAAAGCATTGCCGACCACCTTTTCCCAGATGGTGACGCAGTTGGACAAACAATACGCTTGAGAAATACACCTTTACGCGTAGTAGGCGTCTTACGTGGCAAAGGACAAAGTGCAGTTAGTGGTGACCTTGATGACATATTTTTATTGCCATACACAACAGTAATTCAAAGATTTACTGGTTGGCGTCAACCAATGATAACCATAAATGTGTCAACTATTTCTCAAAATTCTATTCCTTATGTACAAAAAGAGATAACACAACTTCTACTTTCCAGATATAGAACAGCTACAGAAGAGGATTTTCTGGTAAACTCACAAACAGACATGGCTGAAATGGCAAATAGCGTCTCACAAACCATGACTCTTTTATTAGCCAGCATCGCGGGCATTTCATTAATTGTTGGCGGAATAGGTATAATGAATATTATGCTGGTTTCTGTTACGGAACGAATAAAAGAAATAGGACTAAGAATGGCGGTTGGTGCTAAAAAAGCAGATGTTTTATTGCAATTTATTATAGAAGCAATATTTATAAGTGTGTTAGGCGGTATTATTGGTATTATTGTAGGTTCTGTATGTACAAATATTCTCGGAAATATTATGAAATGGAACACTGAAATTACCGTTTGGTCCGTAGCACTTTCTGTCGGATTTTCTTGTGTTATTGGTATTTTCTTCGGATGGTACCCTGCTAAAAAAGCCGCAAACCTTAACCTTATTGACGCTTTACGCTACGAATAATGTACCGACGGCATATATTGCACCATCTCCGTAGGGAACGCATTTATTCGTTCCGTCCGTAACGGCGAACTCCGTTCGCCACAATATACGGAACGAATAAATGCGTTCCCTACGGAGATGATGCAATATATCAACGGCGAGACGCCGTCGGTACGGGTGGCGATCGGAGATCGCCGCTACGGATCGGTGTTCTACGAAAGGATACAAAATATGACTTCCTTAAAAAAACTTATTAAATTACCGATTATCATTTTATTTATATCACTAAATTTTTATCTATACTCCAACATTCACAAACCGGACGAGTTGGTAACCGATTGGAATACAGCTCTACAATACTTAATTGAAGGGAACCAAAGGTACATTGAAAACCATCCAATCGGTTATACTTTTAGTGAAAACGACAGAAATATTTTAAAAGACGGACAATTCCCTTTTGCGGCGATTTTAACCTGCGCCGATTCAAGAGTAGCACCTGAAATCTATTTTGACGAAAGGCTTGGTGATATTTTTGTGTTAAGAAATGCAGGAAATATATATAACCCTGTAGTTCATGGTTCTATTGAATACGCAGTAGAACACCTAAAAGTCCCACTTGTCGTTGTAGTAGGGCATAGTCAATGTGGCGCTGTTACGGGTGCTTTTACCAATACTCAATCAGGTGGAAATCTACAGAATATTTTAAATCTCATATCAGAGCATATTGAAGGTAGCGATAACCTAAATGAAGCTATACAAAAGAATATTGAAAGCGTTGTTGAAAATATAAAACAAAACGAAATTATTACCAAGCAAGGAACAATGGTTATTGGTGCTCATTTTGACGTTGTTACTGGTGTTGTTAAATTTTATGAATGAAATTGCTATGAGGGTTGTGTCCGTAGCGGCGATCTCCGATCGCCACCGCCTGTACCAACGGCGTCCCGCCGTTGATATATTGCTCCAACTCCGTAGGGAACGCATTTATTCGTTCCGTATTTTGTGGCGAACGGAGTTCGCCGTTACGGAACTGAACGAATAAATGAGTCCACTCCGAAAAGTCGTTTTGTGTAAAATTTTGCTTAAAAGTAGTTTTTTAATCAATAGACCGGTACTTGTCATTGCGAGCACGTAACCTTGTCTATAATGCACCACCCGTCACCGCGAAGCAAACCATTGACCCCGGTTTTATAGTTTAGTCAGCATTCATCGTAATTACCGGGGTCAATGGTTTTTCTACATAGCGATCGACACCTTCGGTGTGCGAAGGTACAAGGTTACGTGCTCGCAATGACAAGTGTGGTGCAATGCATCATGATAGAACACCCAAGCAAAATTTGTTAGATATCTACTTTTCGGAGTGGACTCATAAATCAGTTCCCTACGATTGAAGTGCACCAACTCCGTAGGGAACGCATTTATTCGTTCCGTTATACAAGGTGCTACGCAGATTTATACGGAACAGATAAATCAGTTCCCTACGGTTGATACAACCCATTTTTCGACACATAATTTAATAACCAAATTTTTGTCAAGATTTTTTTAAAAAATATGAATACAGGTCATTTCGTCTACCTAATTTTTCTAAAGCTTCGGCTACCAACTTACTATTTGACTTAATATACCATTGTGCTAAAGCCTTTTGCAGCCGTATCTCTCTTCCTTTTGGCACAAAAATTTTTTCCCCAGTTTCGTAGTCTTTTCCGGTATAATACATCATGGTAGCAATAGTCATAGGAGTTGGAGTAAACTCTTGAACTTGGTCAATTCTAAGGTTGTTATTTTTCAGAAAAAGAGCAAGTTCGAGAGCATCTTGTAGTGTGCTTCCGGGAAAACCAACAATCAAATAAGGTATAATAAACTGCTTTTTTTCTAATTTTTTACTAATATCAAGATAGATTTGTGTAAATTTTAAGTATTTATCAATTGAAGGTTTGTACATTTTTTGCAAGACATTATTGCTAACATGTTCAGGGGCTAATTTTAAAAGTCCTGAAGTATAATTACTAGCCAATTTACGAATAAGATCAGGTTGAACAAGAGCCAAATCGAATCTAACGCCCGAAGAAATAAAAACATCGTTTGCGGAAATGTCTGCCAGTAGAGATAAATAAGGTTTTTCGTTGGTTACTAAATTTTCGCAGATGTCTGGATAAAGACAACTTCTTTTTGGGCAAGTGATAGATGCTTTAGCTTTACAGTATGTACCATACATATTTGCAGTTGCACCGGCGACATCGGTAATTGTCCCTTTGTAATAAGATTTTTTAGATATTTGTTCAACTTCATTTTTTATAGATTCTTTAGAGCGTGATTGTATTGTTTTGCCTTGATGCATGCCAATCATACAAAAACTACATCCACCGTAACAACCTCTGTGTGAAAGCACAGAATACTTAATTTGTTCAAAAGCCTTAATAAACTTACCTTTGTATTTTTTATTAGGTTCTCGGGTAAAAGGCAGATTGTAGATAGCATCAATTTCTTGTTGTGATAAGGGTTTAGCTGGTGGATAATGCACTAAATATCTATTATTGTATTCATAGTATAAAATTTTTGTTTGATAATTTTCTATAAAAAATTTCGTCATTGTAAAAAAATCAGCTATTGGTAGCTCTAATCCATTATCAGGTTTGTCTTTTGTATAAACGCATGTGCCATTTATTTTATATGCAGGTTTTGGTACTTTGCTGTTCATCTTAAACATTTCTGCTAATTCTAAAATCTGCCTTTCTCCATTGCCGTAAACCAAGATATCCGCTTTAGAATCTATTATTATAGAGTTTTTAACCTTGTCAGAGATAAAGTCATAATGTGGTATTCGCCTCATAGAGGCTTCTACTCCGCCGATTACTACAGTTATATTTTTAAAAAATTGTTTAACTTTTTGTGTGTACACCAATACAGCTTTATCAGGTCTTTTGCCAAATTCTCTGTTGGGTGTAAAGGCATCTTCTGAACGTATCTTTCTTTGTGCTGTATAATGATTTACCATTGAATCTACATTTCCAGAACTTATTCCAAAAAAATAATTAGGTCTGCCAAGAGATTTATAGTCTTCCTCAGTTTGTGGTTGAGCAATAATACCAACCTTAAATCCTTTATCTGAAAGGAATCTCGCTAAAAGTGGTACCCCAAATGCAGGGTGATCAATGTCGGCATCACCCGTGATTAATATTATATCATAATTCATTTGACCTCGCTATAATAATAACCCCTTTTCCTGTATTATTATTACTAAAAAAATCTAAACCCATACAAAGCAAAGATGGTAAAAAGACAAATAGTAAATAAATAGGTAGTAAGTACACACAAAAATTGACAATTTTCATGCCGCCTTTCATAATAATTAACCAATGCAAATAACCCCAGAAACCGTAGGTGTATTCGCTTGAAACTATCTGAAATCCAGTGTTCTCCAGTTTTTGACAAATCTCATCTTTTGAATAACCGTTTCTATAATGCTCTTTTATATTAGCTGTATTATAATTACTTGGTGTGGAAACAATTAGTAATCCGTTTTTATTTAACGAATCACGAATATTTCTTAACACAGCGACATCATCTTCTATATGCTCTAAAATATCAGCTGCAATGGCTAAATCAGCTTTTTTAGGAGATAGTTTATATCCTGTTAAGTCGGCTTGTTGGTAAGTAAAATCATTATTATTGATGATTTTTGCGAAATTACTTAGAAAATCTGCTTTTAAATCTACAGCATGAACTTTTATTTTTTTAGATAAAACAAAAAAAGAATATTGGCAAAAGCCAGAACCAGCATCATAAAATGTGTTTATAGTATTTGATTTTATGATAGATGAAATTTTTTTTTTTATATACCATTGTCTTAATACGAATAGATCAAGACATATATAAAAAAAATGATAAATAATCTTAGTTTTTAGTAGTTTGTTTATCTTTTGTTTTATTGGGTCGTAGTTCATAATATTTGGGTGCAAATCGTAGGGAACTGATTTATCTGTTCCGTATAAATCTGCGTAGCACCGTATTCATCCTGAAGGGATCGGTCGCTATGTAGAAACGGAATACACCCCACAACCTCGATCCCTTCGGGATGAATACGGTGCTGCGCAGATTATATACGGAACGGATAAATGAGTCCACTCCGAAAAGTCGACATCTAACAAATTTTGCTTGGGTGTACTATCATGATGCATTGCACCCCACTTGTCATTGCGAGCACGTCACCTTT
>Ga0099364_10013811_pt1 | contig 10804 bp, 12 predicted proteins | sample TergutTh196P3_FD_73070 | JGI IMG/M metagenome (GOLD analysis project Ga0099364, IMG submission 73070) | Microcerotermes parvus P3 segment gut microbial communities from Pointe-Noire, Republic of the Congo - Th196 P3 | ecosystem: Host-associated > Arthropoda: Insects > Digestive system > Gut ...
GTGTCGTGAATTAGTTCACGCAGCCCTTGGCTGGCTGCCTTTCCATGCAGTGCCTTGCTACCCGCCTACGGCGGGTAGCTTAGGAGTTTACGGCTATGCCGCAAACTCCCTAGCTTACTGTCCGGCTGCACAGCAGCGGACAGTAAACCGCAGCCTTCAGGGCTTGGCTCCGGCAGGTCTAATGCACTGTATGATACACTATCCAATTCCTAATCCCTCTTAAAAATCCGTGCCGTACCGAAGGTACGCAATCCGTTTAATCGGTGATAATCCGTGTTAAATGGGATAACAGCCCTGCTGCCCGCCGTTTCAGCCGCCGTGTTAAATGTCTACCCAGCCCGTGATTAGATTGCGTACTGTTAAATCTTAATCCCGTTGTTATATTCCATCGGCAGCCTTGCTTCATAAATATGCGACAAATCTGAATGTACAAGACATTTAGGCGATGTTATTCCGTCTTCAGAGTTCGCAAATTCCAAAATTGAAACGCCGGTATGAGATATATTAAAACTTGCCCAGAACAACAACGGCGGTATGGAAAGCAAATGGGACAGCCATGAAGTGCCAAGCCCGTGATGGCAAAAAGCCGCTATGCGCTTTTTGTTAGGTGCCGCAGAGGGTGCCAATGCCTTGTATATGTTCCCTTCGCGCTTATATCCTAATCTTTGAATAAACTCATCTGATGCGGCTTGTATCCTTTCATATCCTTTTTTCGCAGTAAGGCAATTTGCAGCTTCTTTGTGGTTGTACCAATCCTGCCGCAGTATATCTCCGCCCTCTAAAAAAGCGGAGCCCGCACAGGAAAAAAACCATTCGTTGTTTCCTTTCTCATTTTTTACGCTAAAATCTTTCCATGCGTTATCTTCACTCATCCACTCTTCAATATTAATTTCTAATTTAAGAACATCGGCGGCAGGTTTGGCAGTCAGAACAGCGCGTTTTAAAGGAGATGAATAGATTTCATCAATACCGTTCAAAGCAAGCCTGCGTGACAATGCCTCCGCCTGACGCGCTCCTCTGGAGGTAAGCGAGTCTGTTTCATAAATTGGATCGCCATGCCGGATTATATACAGTAACATCTTTATTCATTCCGGTCTTTCATTTGCCAAACCCTAAATCCATCATCGCTTTCTTTAACACTGCTTCACTTGCAGGCGCGAGTTTTCCAAGCGGCAAGCGTGCAGGTCCGGCAGGGAGTCCTGCCCACGCAAGAGCCTGCTTGATTGGGACGGGATTTGTTTCGATAAAAGCGGCTTTTATGAATGGAACAAGTTCATGATGAATGATACGCGCTTCTTCAAAGCGGCCGTCAAGTGCGGCCTGCGTGAGCGCTTTTATTTTTGCAGGAACAAGGTTTGAAATGACAGAGATAACTCCGTCCCCTCCGAGTGAAATTAACGGAAGAGTGAGTGCGTCATCGCCGGACAGAACTGTAAAAAAGCCGCCTTCTTTTTTGCGCGGGACAGCGATTTCTCTTATCACATCGCCCATCTGTATAATGTCACCGGATGCTTCCTTTACGCCGGCAATATTCGGCAAACAGGAAATCTTTTCCATCAGCGGAGTCGGGATATTTCTGCCTGTGCGGGAGGCGATATTATAAACAACGATGGGGATGCCCGCATCGCCTGCCGCCTGAAAGTGCCGGATAAGGCCGTCATCATTTGGTTTGTTGTAGTAGGGGGTTACGACAAGAGCGGAGTCCGCTCCCATTTCTTTTGCACGTTTTACATAGCGAACCATGTGTTTGGTGTCATTGGAGCCTGCGCCCACCATAACATGTACCTTGCCGGCGGCTTCTTTAACGGCTATTTCTATCAGCCTATCTTCTTCGTCTTCTTCCAAAGTCGGGTTTTCGCCCGTTGTGCCCAATGGCAGAATACCATCGATTCCCTCTGCAATTTGAAATTGCACAAGCTTTTGAAACCCGGCATAATCAATTTCTCCCGATTCCTTCATCGGCGTTACAAGCGCCGTAAAAGCGCCGCGTAATGATGTCATATACGCTCCTTAATTTAGTATACTTCCCAGCATATCATCAACGGTAAAAATCCCGTATCGTTCTTCTTTGATAAGCCACTCGGCTGCCTGCACTGCACCGGATGCAAAACCTTCGCGGCTGCGGGCGGTGTGGGTTATTTCTATTGTATCGGCGGGAGAGTCAAAAAACAAGCTATGCGTACCGGGGATGTTTCCCATGCGCAGACTGGGAAAGTGAAGTTCGTCCGCAGCGGCTTTACGGTTTAATGCCTCCCATACAATTTTGCTTTTACGGTCAATTTTAGAGAGCACTCCTTCTGCAAGGATTTTTGCAGTGCCGGAAGGGCTATCAAGCTTTTTATTATGATGGGATTCAAAACCGCCCGCATCATATTCATCAAAATTATTTACAAGTTCTGCTGCATACCATGCGATTCTATAAAAAAGATTTACCCCGATAGAAAAATTGGATGACCAAAGCAATGCGGTTTCCGCTTCATCAACAGCTTTCTTTACATCCGCCATTTTATCATGCCATCCCGTAGTACCTGTTACCACGGGGATTTTTCTTTTTACCAGCGCATTGATATTAAAGACCGCATTCGCAGGAATAGAAAATTCAATAGCAGCATCCGCTGAATCAAGATTTGCCTCTGAAATATTTTCATAAAATGGAATACCCGCAGGTCTTTCAACCGAATACGGATCGACAATAACGGCGATTGTATGTCCGTAAGAACGGGCAATTTCCATGACCATCTTGCCCATTTTTCCATAACCAATAATTGCAATTTTCATTTTAACCCCTTACCCAACCTTCTATAATTTGTCAAAGAAATCCATGTGCAGCGCACTCACCGTTTCCGCAGCTTCGCTGTCATTTACAATAAAACTTATATTTACTTTGCTTGCACCCTGCGAGACCATCTGTACCGGAACACCGAGCAGCTGGCATGTTCTAAAAGCTCTGGCAAGGATTTCTGACGAACGCTTGATGTTGCCGATTATTGATACTATCGCTTTTCCTGTTTTTATTTCAACGGCGGCAATTTTGCTTAGTTCCTTTTTCACATGGGTTAAATCATAACCGGTATCAAGAGTGAGAGAAACTGATACTTCGCTTGTTGCTACCATGTCTACAGAGATATTGTGCTTTGCGAAAATTGCAAATACTTCTGCAAGAAACCCAAACGCCCCAAGCATTCTTGTAGAAACAATATCTACAAGCGCAATGTTTTTTCTGGAAGTAATTGCGCGCACAGGTTTCTTTTTTGCCTCACTTGTCTGGGCTTGTTCAATTCTGGTTCCCGGCGCGGCTATATTGTACGAATTCTTTACAAGCACCGGCGTTCCGGTTTTCATACAGGGCTGCATTGCTCTGGGATGAAGCACCTGTGCGCCATAGTATGCAAGCTCCGCCGCTTCTTCGTAAGTAACGCTTTGTACAACCTGCGTGTTTTTTACAATTCTAGGATCCGCCGTTAAAATACCGTCAACGTCTTTCCATACTTGAACTTCCTCTGCTTTGCAGGCGGCGGCAATCATAGTCGCGCTAAGATCAGAGCCGCCCCGCCCCAGTGTTGTAATACTCCCCTTCAAGTCTTTTGCAATAAAACCTGTTACTACGGGAATTACACCGCCTTTGATTAAAGGGTTTATTTTTTGCGGTATTAAATCCCAACTTTCTTTTAAAAGTTCCGCATGGGTATAATTTGAATCTGAACGAAACCCCAAATCAAATGCGTCAAAATACTGCGCATTCATACCGGTATGCCTAAAAAAACCCGCCACTATCCGCACAGACATCCGCTCTCCAAAGGAAACAAGATAATCCTGCGTCCGCGAAGTTAATTCTCTTATCAACGCAATTCCCGACAACAGACGTTTAAGCTCATCCATCAAACTGTTAAACTCTTTTTGAACAGGAAGTTTTAAATTTTTAATCGTTGCTAAATGGAGTTTTTCAACGTTTTTAATGTCTACTTTTCCCTGTTCTAACGCAAGGCTTCCGGCTTCAAGAAGATGATCGGTTGTATCCCCCATTGCAGATAACACTACCGCCGGCTTCCTGTTCATGTAAGTTCTGACGATCTCTGCAACATGACGCAGCCTTGCCGCATCCGCCACCGAGCTTCCGCCAAATTTCATTACTATCATAAAAACTCCTTGACACAAAGACCGGGACAAATTATGCCCCGCCCTCTTCATGCTTCACATGAGACAATTATACAAGGAAAGTTTTAGTTATTCTATAGCGCTAATTCTGCCTGATTGTCTGTCTTACCTGGCTTTCTTCAAAACCGTCAATTGCCTGAACCAGAGTGAGCCAGTAATTTGCTTCTTTTTCGGAAGTGTACGGACCAAGCCTGACACGGTACCATATCCTGCCGTCTATAACACGGTTTTCTATAATTGATGTAATTCCTTTTGAGGCAAGCGCTTCTTTGGCATCCTCTGCTCTAATCATTGCAGAGAAAGCTCCGGTTTGCACCCAATAGTCATTTATAGCTCTGGAGGGCGTGCGCTGCGGAGTTTGCCTTACCGCAGCAGGCCTTGCCGCAGCAGGCGGTGTTGTTACGGAAACTGCCGCTGTTGTTTCCTGCGCAGCAGGCCGCGCAGGCGCTGCTGTACGCTGTTCTTGAATAACAACCTGCTGTCTTGCGGCAGGGACATTCTGATTATCGGGAACCGCAGCAGTGGCAGGTCTTGGTATATTGATGGTAAGCTGGTTTCCGTCATTTCTGTCAACCGGCTCTAAAACAGGAGCAGTCTCGCGGATGCCGGCTGCCTCTACCGGTTCCGGCTGTACTTGAACCTGAGAAACATCTCCGGTGATTTCTGTTACCTGATATCTTTGTGCAGGCAAAGGATGAGAAGATGAAAATAAAGTTTCTTCCCGGTTAACACGCGGGGTTAATACCACGGCTGCAACAGTGATTGTTATAAGCAAAAATACGCCTACAGAAACCGCAACTAACAGTAATTTCTTTTGTTCTTTTTCCATTGATTTATCCCCTCTATAATTTTGTCTATCCGGCGTTTGGTTTTATTCCGCCAAATATTCGAGTTCTCCACTTTATAAATTTCGGCTTTTGCGGATAAATATTGAGAGTTAAACTTTCTTTGGCTTGAAAAACGCTTAAATATCTCGAGCCAAGAAAGCTTATCGCGCCGTTTTGCCCTTAACAGTCTTGTAAAAAAGGGAGCGGTAACAATAATAATTATGTCAAGCTTGTCAAAAAACGCCGATTTATGCAAAAGAGCCGCATTTAACACCATTGGAACGGTTTGTTCCCCTATCCATTCCCCTGTTTTAAGGTTTACAACCGGATGTACAACCGCCTCTAATGCCGCTAATTCTTCTTTTTTCCAAAAAACACGCCGCCCTAAAAGCCTTCTGTCCAATGAGCCGTCTTTTCTTTTCAAATCCGCACCAAATCGCGCAAAAACCCTCTCTTTTTCCGTCTCCAGCGTCTGATACCCCAGTTTATCTATATCCAAAACAGCCAGCCCGCGCTCTTCCAAGAAAGACGCAATATAGTTCTTTCCCGCACAATATTTTCCGGTTAATCCGATAATCATATATTTAAATCGGCTAAGATGTGTGATATACTTACATTACAAAAAATATTTGGAGGTATTTTATGAAGATTCATAAATCGGTACTACAAAAGATTTTGTTTTTCGCAATTATCGTTACTTTAATTTTTGCCGGGTTTTCGATCTCTGCATGCGGCGGTTATAATGAGGGGGGAACCGAGGATGACGGCGGTGATGGTGATGGAGACGGCGGCGATGGTGATGGTGATGGAGACGGCGGTGATGGCGGAGACGGTGATGGAGGCAATGGCGATGGAACATTTGCTCTTGATTATTTTAGAGAGCAGGATATCAGGCTGGGCTGGAATCTGGGCAATACGCTGGATGCAAATACTAACGGCGTTATTAATGCTAATTCAGAAACATCCTGGGGTAATCCCGCAGCGGCAAAAGCTTTGTTTGACGCTGTAAAAGCGCAAGGCATTGATATAGTGCGAATACCCGTAACATGGGGGAATGGTACCAATAATATCGGTCCTGCCCCAACCTATACAATTGATTCAACAAGATTAAACCGCGTTCATGCAGTTGTTACAATGGCGCGCGATGCAGGGCTCAAAGTAATTATCAATACGCATCATGATGATACCTTTTATGGCTGGATTAATCTTCATAAAGCATTAAACAGCGATCAGGAAAAAACCGAGATCGATAATAAGTTACGCGAAGTATGGAGGCAAATTGCAAATAAATTTAAGGATTACGGTCAATGGCTGATATTTGAGTCAATGAACGAGGTAATTGACAGAGGCCCGACGGCAGACGGCAACGACGACGACTGGGGCTGGGACGGTTTCAGAGACAATCCAAAAAAATATATTGATGTAATTAATGACTGGAATCAAATCTTTACGGATGTTGTCCGTTCTACAGGCGGAAATAACGCAACACGTTTTTTAATGTATCCTTCCTATGCATCCAATCCATATTTTACTCTTCCTGACGGCAGGACTAACCAAGAACAAAGTTGGACGGGAAGTCCAGTTGGAGTTCATTTTAAATTGCCAACTGACAGTGCGGGTACGGGCAGACAGATCATAACTTACCATTACTACAACCCCTTTAACTTTGCACATGATGCTACGGTTACAAATTGGAACACAGGCGGCAATGCAAGTTTTGAACAACAAGTTGTAGATTTGTTTACAAGAACCAAGACGCATTTTATAGACAAGGGTATTCCTGTTATAATAGGCGAAATGGGACCAAGATGGCAAACATCAGCAGAAGGGCAAACAAACCGGCTTGCCTATATAAATTATGTGTGGGGGAAGGCAAGAGAATATGGTCTTGTTCCTGTTTATTGGGACGATGGCGGAAATTTCAGAATGATGAACCGCACAACAAATCAACCCAGAGACGCACATGCTACAGCTTCCTTTGCCGCTATGAGAACGGCAGTAGGCAGGTGATCATAGAGCGGGAGCATATTTTTCCATGAACTGTTGAATTGCTGACGAAGAAAACCCTTCGCTCTTTAATAGGTATTTTAATGCGGAGGAATCTGTTCCTTTTTGTCTGCGGCTGGCTTTTCTTGAATATTTCTTTACAAAACGTTCAAGGAGAGCCAGTTCAGTATCTTCGTCAAGTACGCTGTTTAAAGCGTCTTCTGCAATGCTGCGGTTTATCCCTTTCCCGCAAATAGCCGCCAAAAGCCTGCGCGGGCTGCGTGTCAGGCGCAGGCTTGATTCCATCCAAAGGCGCGCGTAACGGCTGTCATCTACAAGACCCTTCTCTAAAAGGAGGGCAATAACACTGCCTATACAAGCCGCATCAAACCCGCGCCTTTCCAGTTTGCGGGCAAGAGCGCACGAATTCTGCTCCGCTCTTGCAATCAGCCGCAGAGCGGCTTTTTCAGCGCGGGTAAATGATGAATTTTGATGACCGGATTCAACTGATGAATCAAGACCGTTGTCATTTGTTTTACCGGCGTGCGATATATTTTCTGACAACGGCCATTTCCTGTTTTAACGTTTAGAGAACTGGAAGCGTCTTCTGGCTCCGGGGCGTCCGTATTTTTTGCGTTCGACCATGCGGGAATCGCGGGTTAAATAACCATTAGCGCGTAAACTGGCATAATTAGTGTGATCAATCTGACAAAGTGCGCGGGCAAGCCCGTGACGGCAAGCGCCTGCCTGACCATTTGATCCCCCGCCATATACATTAATTAAAATGTCATATTTATTTTCGCTGCCGGTAACCATTAACGGCTGGCGCACCATAAGGGCGTGTTCGCCAAGAAAAAAATAATTCGCTAATTCTCTGCCATTTATGGTTATCTTCCCGTTACCATCCCTGACATATACGCGAGCCACCGATGTTTTTCTTCTGCCGGTACCCATTCCAAGATTTTTTATCATGTAAATTTACCTCATTCTTAAAGATCGATTTTTGATTATTTGATGAAACACTGTCAAACCTCTATTTTTTGCAGATTCTGAGCGCTGTGCGGATGTTCGGAACCTGCGTATAGTTTAACATTTTTTACCATTTTCCTGCCCAGCGGCCCTTTTGGAAGCATCCCTTTTATGGCGCTTTCCAACGGCTGTGTCGGATGTCTGGCGATTGCTCTTTCAAAATTCTGGCTTTTAAGACCGCCAACATAGCCGGTATGGCGATAATACATCTTTTGCTGGGCTTTTCTGCCGGAAACTGCGATTTTGTCAGCATTTATGACAACTACATAATCACCAATTTCTTGATGGGGAACAAAAACCGCCTTGTTTTTACCCCGGACAATGGCCGCAATTCTTGATGCCAGCCTGCCCAGAACCTTGCCCTCGGCATCAATCAGATACCATTTTCTTTCCACAGAAGAGGGCTTTGCAAATACTGTTTTCATATTCAACTACCTTTAAAATTCATTATTTGTAACGGGAATTAAAGACTATCAAAAAAACGGATTTGTGTCAATAGCCAGCGTCAAGAGACACAAGAAAAAAAATGGCGGGCGCACCTATAAAACTTATACCCTTTTTACGAGGATTCTTTTGCCCCGGATTTTTACAACGCGCACACCCCTGCCTGCTTCGATACACTCGTCTTGAGCTTCGGCTTCCATAACCTCATTGCCGATAATAATCGCACCTTTAGGGGTCATATCTGTGTCTGTAACGGCGATTTTGCCAATTAAATGGGAAAGGTCATTGGGCTTCAACCGCAGCCTCATGCTAGAATCCCAAAAATGCGGTGATAAAATACGCGGGCGAGTTCCAGTAAATGGTTACTTCGTTGGAAGCAAAGCTATTTACATTATCAATATAACGTTTGGCAGGCGGATAACCCGTGCGGAATTCATTTAAAGCCGGGTCGCGGTTTATGTGCATACACGGACCGCCCACTACCATGCCGGGTACGGTTTTGCCCTTTGCTACAGACAGGCGGTGATGCGGATTTTTTGCCGCATTTGTTCCAAAACCCGTTATAAAGCTAATAGACAATGAGTTCCTGCCCAAAAGATAATGAAAATGTTCCATTGCGCCTTCTATGTATGCAAGACTATTGGGAGAAAAACGGCTGCCAAGCAATAAAGTCATGGCGTTATTACAGACCGTCATGTTGCTTCCCCATCTGTAAGTTTCACCTAATGACACGCCGTAGGGATTATTAATGCACTTGTTTAAAATATCATCGCACAAAGAGATCAATGTATTTACCATCCGGTGCTTTAGAACGCTTTGCGCATTATCTTTGGCATGAAGTAAATATGCGATGATGCCATAAGTCCCCACATTATTCCAGCCAAGCCCTGTATATAATTCACTTGATTTAATATAGTCATGGTATTTTTCGTCTAATGTCGCACAAAATAACTCGCAGGATGCCCAAAAAAGTTCGTCTTTATAATTATCATCACTGTAGCCGCCGGTGCGGATACCGGGAGGATTTTCAAAACCGGGAATATCTTTGTTTGCCATGCACCAGTCCCAAGCCCGCCGTGCGGCATTTACAAGAGCGTCTTTTTTATCAGGGTAAAAACGCGAAGCAAGCGCCATTGCTGCGGCAAAGCCGGCGGTTGCAGTTGTCGAAGCAGGGCAAATAATCAGCTCTTCATGTTCTTCATGGGGCATTTCGTCTAACGCATTAAATTGTTCGCAGGTTACTTTATGGTATACGCCGCCGCTTTTTTCATCCTGCATCTTCTGCATCCACAAGATCTCGTGCCATACAATCTCTAACAGATTATCATCGGGATTAGGCGAAAGTTCATGCGCTAAAAGAAGATCTGCAACAGCTTTGGAAGCAGGTACAATATAACGCCCATAATCGCCTGCATCATGCCAGCCGCCGGATACGTCTTTTTTTATATCAGTTCCGTATATAACAGCGGGCGCTGTGTGGCAGGCAGGATGCGACCAAATACCGCAATCCATGTCTGCGCCGCACTTCTGATAATTAAACATTTCAAGGAGCCCTTTCCTTAAATTCTTATACGGGTCTTTACTTATTATAAAAGGATACGAAGCTATAGCTTCAGATGAACCGGCGCAGACGATATATTCTCCTTCTTCCGTAAATTCTGAAAAATCCGCAATACGAACCGTATCCATAGCCGCTAATTCTTTGACAGGATCGTTCGTAATTCCCTTATAGACAATCTTTTTGTCAGTTTGACGGATAACACAAAACGAATAATCCTCATGCGCGGAAACCTGCGCCTCAATGTGTAGAAATGCGGCTTTTTTTGCATCGCAAGGACGGTATCCCAGTTGATTTATGTAAATACTACTCATCTGTTCTCCATAATGGTTTACCATAAATGGTCTATAAGCTCATTATACAGCATAATTTGAAGGATTTCAACATGGATTATCACGGGCTGGGTAGACATTTAACACGGGCTGGGTAGACATTTAACACGGATTATCACAGATTTTACGGATTGCGTACCTTCGGTACGGCACGGATTTTTAAGAGGGATTAGGAATTGGGTAATGTATCATAACTTACATTATACCCACCGGAGTGCTGACCCCGATGGCGGCATTGGCGCTGCATGGATAGGCAGCCAGCCAAGGGCTGCGTGAACCAATTCACGACACCGCCGCCGAAGGGGCAGTACCCGATGGGTATGATGTAAGTTATGATACATTACCAATCCCCCTATTGATCAAATCCCTAGAATATACTACAATCCCAATATGAAGAGACAAAGCTGTATGAATTCAAATTCTCTCTCTCTCTCTCTCTCTCTCTCTCTCTCTCTCTCTCTCTCTTTATCTCA
>Ga0099364_10013812_pt1 | contig 10804 bp, 6 predicted proteins | sample TergutTh196P3_FD_73070 | JGI IMG/M metagenome (GOLD analysis project Ga0099364, IMG submission 73070) | Microcerotermes parvus P3 segment gut microbial communities from Pointe-Noire, Republic of the Congo - Th196 P3 | ecosystem: Host-associated > Arthropoda: Insects > Digestive system > Gut ...
TATATATAACAGAAAGGTCAGACTTGCGAGATTCAACATTTAAGAATGTTAAGTTTAAGAATTTGAAGATTCATCTTAGTGATTTAGAAGGTTCAATATTTATAGATTGTGAGTTTATAAATTGTGAATATAGTGATGTATATCTTGGAAAGGAATATAGAAATTGTAAGTTTAATAAAATAAAGGAGGAAGATGTAGAATATTATGATACGGTAGTGACAGACAGTATTTTTACAGGTTGTAAAATAAATTCAATATATTATGATGCAAGATTTGAAAATGTAACATTTAAGAACAGTACAATAACAGAAACAGGGTTTAATTTGGAAAAAAGTAATAATATACAGTTTATAAAGTGCTTTACAGATTTCAGCATGACTGGTAAGGTAGAAAATATATTAATTCAGAATTCAAAACCTGTTGGTCAAGCTCAGACGCTTTTTAAAGGAGATATGAAAAATATTTCAATTGAAGATTGTTCTCATTCAAATGTTACTACACTTGAGTTTGATGAAGGAATTTTTAGTAATATATCAATAATAAATTGTAAATATCCTGCTGTAGGGTTTTACAAAGCAAATCTAAGCAATCTTTTAATAAGTAATAGCGCTGTTCAGCATTTAACATTTGCTGAATCAGTTGTCAGTGGACATAACAAAATAGAAAATAGTACGATATTTGGGAATGTTTATAGTAAATCAAAAGTACGGGACTTAACAATAACAAATTGTAAATTTAAGTATTATGTAGACATACTGTTTTCAGAGTTAATCAGATTAAAGCTAAATGATAACATATATGAAACTGAATTGGAGTATCATAGATATCTGGGTGAAGTACGGCATGCTGTCAAGGGGGAAAAGTATATTGATTCGGATAAATTTCCGCTGGAACCTTTTCCTGGGGATAGTCCATTCCTCAGGAAACGTACTAAATGAGACACAGCCACTTCTCAGTCCACAAGCCACTTCGCAGTAGTAAACAGACCCCAAAATATTGGATTTTTTGTCCAATATTTTGAGGTCACATTACTTTACTTTGTGAAAAAATCGCGTCCGCTTTACAGTATAAAATCCGTACTGAGAAAAGTTGACTTTCTATCTTTAAGTATGTCCGAAACTATCTGCTTGTTCAAATCGGTTTCCTTCAGGGCAACTAATGTTCGTATCGAGAAACCGCGCAGCGCATCCGACACAGAAAGAGTGCCCTCTGCCGAATCCTTGCGTCCGGTAAACGGCAAAACATCAGGCCCGCGCTGGCACTTGCTGTTTAAGTTGACTCTGCATACCTGATTGACAAGCGTATCTAAAAGACCTGACAAAAGAGTTGTATCGCTTCCGAATATGCTTGCCTGCTGCCCATAATTTGAGTTCTCAATATACTCCAAAGGCTCGCTTATATCTTTGAAACTCAAAACCGGAATAACAGGCCCGAACTGTTCCACATCATATACCTTCATCGTCTGATTTACCGGGTACAGGACAGCCGGGTAGAAAAACGACTTATCGAAGCGCCCGCCGCCTTCATTGATTACCTTGGCGCCTTTAGAAAGAGCGTCCTGGACAAGCGAATTTAAGTATTCGGCCTTGTTATCTTCGGGCAGCGGAGTTAAATTCACCCCCTCGTCCCAAGGCATGCCGGATTTCAGCGCAGCAATTTTTTTATTGAACAGATCAAGAAATTTGTCCGCGATAGATTCGTGCACAAATATTATTTTAAGAGCCGTACATCTTTGCCCATTGTAAGAAAGGGCGCCCTCTACGCATTCGTTTACGGCAACAGTGAAATCTGCATCAGGAAGCACTATTGCAGGATTTTTTGCCTCAAGCCCAAGCAAACTGCGAAGCCTGTGCGGCTTAGGATGCGTCTTTTTTAATATATCTGCAACAAGACTCGTTCCTATAAAAGCAAGAACGTCAATAAGTCCTGACTGCATAAGAGGGGTAATAATGACCTTGCCATCCCCGTAGACCGTGTTTACAACGCCTTTAGGAAACGTTTTTTGGAATGCTTCAAGTATCGGATGATGAAGCAGCACCCCAAGTTTAGGCGGTTTAAATATAACCGTACATCCCATAATCAACGCCGGAACCAGCGTGGTATAAGTCTCGTTGAGCGGGTAATTAAAAGGCCCCATGCAAAGAACAACGCCAAGCGGAGCGCGTCGCACCTGCGCTATTACGCCTTGAGTAATGGTAAACTTGGAACTGTTTCTGTCTAATTCTTTCAAGGCTTCTATAGTGTCCAATATATAGTCGACCGTCCTGTCAACTTCGTTCTCAGAATCCTTTCTGTTTTTGCCTATTTCCCACATTAGCAAGTTGACAATTTCAGAACGTTTTTTCTTGAGTTCCGATGCGAAATTGCGCATGCATTCGATGCGTCCGCCAATGCTCATTCTCGGCCACTCGCCCTTACCCTTGTCAAAGGCTTTGACTGCAGCATCAAGAGCTTCTAAAGATTCTTTTTCACCCAGAAGCGGGTAACTGCCTATAACGTTATCGTAAGAATCCCCCGATTTAAAATAGACCGGAGAATGGACTTCCTGTACATCCCCGTCCCACTGTTTTAATTCGCCGTTGACTAAATATTCTTTCTGATGCAATGGTATGCACGACCTGATATCATCAGGAATTTCTGAAATTTGCGGAAAATGAACAAGTTCGCTCATGGCAATACCGCCTCCCTTCTAAAACATAGCTTTATATAAAAAAGCTCTACCGGACTATGCCAGCCTTTACAAATTGTCAAGAATAAGTTTGGCGGGTTTTTTGCCTGTCACTTTGGGGAGAAATTCCTGACAAAAATCCTGAAAATTCTGAAAATTTTAGCCAAATTCTGGTAAATCCTGATAATCCTGGTAAAAAAATTTTCATCTTTCGCCTGTTTCAAACGTTTACTATGTAGAGGCAGGTGAAAATGAAGGTAAATAGAAAATATAAAAACAGCGTCTTATGTTATATGGACTGGCGAAGTTTATTTTGAAGGTTTATATGGCAGATGAAGGCGGTAAGCATTCAACACATAAATATTATAAGCGTATAGGAAGTCCGGGAAATTACACATATTTTTATACAAAAGAACAACATGAAAGGTATCTTAACGGGCAAAATAAAAAAGAAATATCCAACCGTGATTTGCTTAAGTTTACTTATGAGGCCATTACGGGGGATGGCAAAACTAATGAAGAAGTTTTTATGGCGAGAGTGTCAAATACGGCAAAGGATAGATTAAATAAAAAATTCCGGTTAGATGTTGATGATATTGTTACAGATACATATAGCGTAAGACACGCCTATAAAAAAGTTTCCCATAATTTAGAGCCGGATGATATTATCCATGCTGTAGAAGTTATAAATACATCTACAGATATTAAAGCAGCAGGAGAACATAGAAATAATCCTGCTTTTATATTTAAAAAAGATATAAATGGTGAAATTTCATTCCTTGTAGAGGCAAGAATAAAAAAAAGAAAATTGGTAATTTTCAATTTTTATCGCAAGAAAAAAGCGAGGCAAAAATCCGATGCTACATTATAAATGTCCCCCAGATTTAACGTCCCAAACGCAATGCCACGCTTATAGAAAGAATATAAAACATTTAAAAAATGTCAAGTAAAAACATTTAGAAAGTAGAGAAAAATACATCAAAGATAAAATGAAAAAGGCCAACAGGGTTGCCTACCTAAAGACATCCTCTGTCAGCCTTAAATAGGGGCATCTAAAATGAAAATCCCCTATAGTCAGGAATAGTTATTTTACAATAACTTTCCTGCGAATTGGCAATTTATTTTACTAAAAAATTTTGTCAAGTAAAAAACATTACCTAAAAAAAATAAACCCTGACGCCACCGGCGGCTAACCCGGTCTCACGCCGACAACTTAATGTCGGCTGGTAGCCAATCTCACCTTTACGCAGGACTTATTAAGTATAATATCGCAAAATATTAAAAAAATGTCAAGTAAAAAGCATAAAAAAAACCGTTTGTCAGACTAATGCGAGCATTGCCCGCAACCCAAGTAAGCCTATACTGCAATTTAAAGACGAAGGCTTGAGGCTCTGACCCCTCGTTTGGGGCTCTGACCCCATCTACGTCATGCCGGACTTGAGCCGGCATCCTCTTATGCGTCACCATTATGATGTTCTCTTGTTGTAATGATTTGTCATAAAATATATGTATGAGATTGCGGGTCAGAGCTCACAATTGTAAAAGTTAAATAATTAGTTACATAATTTGTATTTATTTAAACATATTGGGAGAAAGACTATGTACTGAAACTTGTTGCCCAAGGTTTGAGTTATGAAGAGATAAAAAACAAAATAGAGAAATCACCAAAGAAAAAAACCTAATCAATCATTGTGACGGTAAATTTTATGCCAGGCTTTAGAAATTGTCAGGAATAAGTTTAGCGGGGTTTTTTGCTTTGCGGGGGATAATAAAATTGCATAAAAGCCAAAAAAATCTTGACAATTTTGCATTACCATATTCCGTGAGTAACTGAGTATTTTGTTGAAGGATTGTCCCATCAATGGATGTTGGTCAGTCCACACGGGTATGCTTGCTGAGCGTATCACGATTATCACAAGAGTCGTAACCGAGGTTAATGCTCATTCCGTAATGAACATTCCCTTGAAAATAAAACAGCAATAGCGGTCACAGGCCGAGGTGTGTTGTTTTAAACAATTAATTTTAAGGAGGAAGCAAAATGTCTAAAAACAATTCAAACTCAAAAGGTGGTTCCGGTAAATCCAGTGGCGCAAATCAAAGTGGAAAACCTTCCACTCATCCTGGACCTGGTGGGAACTGGCCAGCTAAGACAGGTAATAAATCTGGTAAAAAAAGGGGCAATGCTCCCGCAAAAAGTAATGAGGAAAAATGAAATTGGGAGAGATAAAAATGAAAATCACTAAAGATAATGCAATGAAGTTATGGAACGAAAAACATGGTAAAGAAACGAAAGTGCGTGATTCCAAAGGGAGAGAAATTCTAAAGGCTGCCTATGGACAGAAAGGCTCGGAATATGGTTGGGATATTGATCATATTGTTCCTAAGGGTAAAGGAGGGACAGGCAAGAAAGATAACTTGCAAATTGTGCATATAGAAACGAATCAAGAAAAAGGTGATAAGTAAAAATAATTGGCATACCGTCATCTCGGAACACCGGATGACGGTATATCTAAAATACAAATCTGATCTTTTCTTTCTGAAAAAAGCAACAAGGAAATTTCTATGTCTACAAAAAATAAAATTAAAAGCCTAACACATCAAATTCGTATCAATCATAAAAAAATTAGCTCTCAAATTTTTATGGATGAGAAACCATTATCTATTTTAATTGAAGATGCCTTTGACATAGGTAAAGAAGAAAATGAAATACTTTCGTGTTTTAGGGAACTGGACGAATCGTGGCCATTGCGATCAGAAGAAACTTTTTCCAAAGAATTTATAAATTACATAAATTTTCCGCGTATATTTATTTGGATGATGCCGTCAAAAGACTTATTAAGTGGAACAAAATTACATGAATTATTTAAAGACATTGTTAAAAAAAAATATTTTCAGGAAGACAATATAAATGAATTAGTAAAAGAAATTACGGATTACTTCAAAGAAAAATATGAACAATATCTTGATAATTCTTACAAAAATAAATATTTTCTTGATTTTTCCTATCTTCCTGATGAATTCTATCCTATTGAACTTTTTGCCAAAATAATTTCCGCTTTTTGGAATACACCGCTTCAAGGTAGACTACAACATTACTCTCTCAATTATATAAATAATTATATACGCAATATTAACGAACAAGAAAAACAAAAATTGCTTGATCTGATAGATAATGAAGAAATCAAAACAGAAATCAAAAGATTGATTGCATCTATTAATGAAGAGAAAATAGAACGAAATCGCATATTAGCTGAACAAGAACAATGTGAACGTGAACAACAAGATATGGAAATAAAAAACCAACCCAAACCGATTGTTCACATTCCATTACCTGAAGAAATGTCCGATGAAGAAATTATGAATGAAATTAAAAAATATTGGGATGGCGTATACTTTTTAGAAAGAGCAACAGAAGAGCAAAACCAATGTGTATATAGATTTATATTCAGCAAGACAGGCATTAAATTATGGCCGGACAAAACAGATGAAGAATTTATTGATTTTGCATTTAACACAGAAATGCTAAAAACAGCTTCAAACCAACGTTTGCCGTTAAATGATGAGAATGATTTGTGGATTTCTTTCAAAGAAGAAAGTAAAAAACAACATGAAGATGCTTTGGAAAATTTATCTGAATATGAAATTATAATGGCTACATTCTATCGCATGTATAATAGAATAAATGGAGATGAAAAATTTTATGACAGATTGAATAAAGTATTTTTTAGTAATGACACCTTGGTAGAACGCATTATGAAAATGCCAGTGAACCAAAAAAAAGAAAAAATAAATTTATTGTTGGCAATTAATACAAACAAGGCTCGTCATAAAGCCTGGGAACTTCTCAATAAAGATAGTATAGAAATGGAATTGCAATACTACAAAAAGATAATGTTTTGGTTTGATAGTGACAAACAAAAAGAATACATTAAACACGAAAATCATAGGCTGTATACTTTAATTATAGACAAGTGGGAAAAACATTTTCCTATGAGTCTCATTAAAAAAGAACTCAAAGAAAAAAATAAAACCTGCATTGAAGCCATACTTGATTCTGAAAATGAATATACTATTAGATTTTTGTTTGCGTGTTCTTGGTATGATTCAATTATTAAAAATAAAGAGTTTGTTATTTTTGATAGCGAATACGATGGTTATAGTTATAGCAAAAGTTTTGTAAGCTATCGTGACAAAGATGATTACTACAGATATTACGAAAAAGATTATTATTACTATAAGACTTTATCTTGCACTTTATTGACAGATGTTAATCTTATCAAGACTTCTTCGCATTACGAACAATTTAAAGAAAAGTATTTGGCAGATCTTAATAATTTAGTAAAGCAAAATAATACTCTTAGTGTCAAAATCAAAAAAACTATAGATGATAATTGTGTCTTGAATTGGCGGGAAGAAATAACTTTGGATAATTATGAAAATATAAAAACTACTTGGCGCATTCCTTCAGACTGTTTGAAGAGTACTCCTTCTTGGGGGGATATATATCGTTATTGTTTTTTGCGTTTTTTCTTAAATGGAAAAACATTCGATGACGACGCAATATTCAACTATCCTACGGATGAAAGAAAAAAAATTAAAACATTATTCAAAGAAATAATATTAGAAAAACCATTTATAATTTCAACGCATTCTGAGAATAATGAAACTATTCTGCAAAATATATTATTTGATGAACCTAATTTTGCTGATTTTTGTAACAACGCCCTAGCTAAAGAAAGTCCATATAAAAACAAGGGACCTACTTTTTTATGGAATAAATACTGGGAAAAAATAATTGAAGATAGCGCCAAACAACATGAACAACCAAATTTCCCCCAAGTATATTTGCCACTGGAACCTGAATACGCCCAATACGTATTAAGCAGAACAGATGACATTTTTAACACAGCCATTGAAAATATGATGTATAATGAATATAAAACATTCTTAAAAGAAAGCCGCAAACGGCAAATAGAAAAATTTCTCAAAGACGGTGTTTTGCAAAATACCGAAGCAGAAAAACTCATCGCAATGGCAGAAGACCCGAATACAAATTATTGCGCATGGTCAGATGAAGAGATCAATGCCAATTTATTAAAAAGAAGTAAAGAAGAAGATGGCAAAATCAAAGAATTACTGCATACGCAATTGGAACCTGAGTTTATGGCTCATATTTTTGAAAAATCAATACTGTGGGTATTAGAACATCGCAGTTCAAAATTATGGTTTGATGCTCCTTATTTTGGAATGCGTATATTTACAAAAAGTTACGCGGATCGACCATCCGTATGGGCAAAATGTCTGGTCAAAATATTAAAAAATCTGGATAGCTTGAACATTTCAGAAAAAATGTTATTGAGAATTTGCTTTGCCTTGGGACATTTGCGTGAACCATTAGGCGGAGAAGCGCCAATTACTTTGAAAAAAATAGCTGAAAATCAAAAAGATAATGCTTATAAAGACATTATATTAACACAACGTAATTTATTTAATCGCGAAAACTTTAAAAAAGGTCATTTTAAAAAACCGTCCAGACGGGTATTTGAATGCCAGGAAGAATTGATCAGAGCTCAAAACAAGCAACTTTCAAAAGAGTAGCATGACTGTATTTGCAATAGCAAGTACAGTCGTCACGGGTAGCAGCAACGTTATCACTTTTCCAATCACGGAAACGTAATCAAGGGATGTTTATTAGACTCCTTGGAAACGTTTGACATCTCTCGCGAATGCGATGAGACATTTTTTACGAAGAGGAGAAACCTTCATGGATAGTACCTTAAAAATCATGTTTCTCGGTGCAACCGAAACCGTTACCGGTTCATGTACGGCAATTCAATTCTCAAATGAGAATGAAACTCATTATTATTTGGTAGATATTGGCGAATATCAGGGAGAACAAAAAAATACTGAAAACGACCCAAGCAGAACATGGCTTGCAAAAAACGCAAAACGAATAAAAGGAATTTTTATAACTCATGCTCATTATGATCATGTTGGCTATCTCCCTGAATTTGTAATGAAAGACGGATTTAACGGAACCGTTTATTGCACCGAAGCCACTCAGGAACTTATGAAAGCCATATTGGCAGACTCCTTAAAAATAAAAAAAATTAAAACTTATACGCTGGATGATATATTTAATAAAATTAAATTTTGGAACACGGATTCTTTTATTAGAGGAAAATCTTTTTCTTTATGTAACGATCTCAAAGTTACAACATTAAATTCCGCTCACGTTTTGGGTTCTGCAACATTTGTTTTTAATTGGAAAAATAAAGAGAAATGGGAAAGCATATTTTTTTCGGGAGACATAGGCTCAAACAACGAACAGGTGTATTCAAACATTTTGCTTAAAGAATATGATTATCCTTTTTATACGAGTGAAAGCGGAATAATTAATATAGTTTTAGAATCAACTTATGGGAATAGAACACGGAATAAAGAAAATCTTTTTGAAAGAAAAATTGAAAAACTAATTGAGATCATACAAAATGCACGAGAAAATGAGAAAACGATTATTGTTCCAGCCTTTGCACTGAATAGGGCGCAGGAAATTTTATTTGATTTATTTTATATTCAAGATGTTACTAAAAACATTCAAGATATTAAAAATCTTGAAAGATTTATAGCTTCCAAAATGTGTCCGGACAGCAACACCTCAACATTGGAAAGTACTTATGCGCTATCCAAGGAACCACAAAAACGGGAAAAAATAAAACAAGCCGTAGAAAAATTATGGGAAAATTATTTCAACGAAAGAGAAATTGATTGGAATATGCAAGTTTGCTATTTACCGGAAAATATGCAAATAGAAGTCTGGAAAATAGTCTACAAATATATACGTTTTGAAAAATTAAATATAAAAGTTCATTCTTCTTTGATGGAAAAAATTAATAAAATTTACGAAGAACATTTATTAAAAACTGTTGTTAAAAAAGATGGAATAACGCTTAGTTATAAATATTTATCTAAAAAATTCTTTGAGAAATTTGAGCTTTCAAATCTTAGCGATGCAGAAAAGCTCCAAAAAACAAAAGAAATCATAACCAAGATTTTAGGAAACTCAAATCAACTTCAAAACGGTAAAGAGTCAAAAAATATCTCCAAAAAATCTATTATAGTCAGTTCTTCCGGCATGTGCGATGAAGGTAAAATAATAGAGGTATTGAAAGAATTTTTACCCAGTGAAAATACCGTTATTGTCTTAACCGGTTATCAGGCTAAAAATACCAATGGCTATCACCTGAAAAATATGCAGAATTATTCTGACGCTGAAAAATTAAGTATTGAATTGAACAATCTTGATTTACGGCTTTTTGAGGTTAAATGTGAAATAATAGACTTGAGTGAATTTTATTCCGGGCATGCCGACCAGGATATGCTTTTTGAATTTGTCACCGGAAATGGAGAATATGTAAACAATTCTCAAACAAAAGTATTTCTGCATCATGGGCAGGACGAGGCAAAAAATGCCTTAAAGGGCAGGTTAGAAGAAAAAGAAAATATAAAAGTTGAAATTCCAAAAAATTTAATCTGGTATAACCTGAACACAGGAGAACAAAATCCGGACAAAGAATACGAAATTGAACAAAAAGATGTGCCCGAATATGATATTAAAAAACTTAGTATTGGGGAAGTGACTGTTTTAGTTCCCGCTCATTACCATCAAGAAAATTTTCAAAAAATCAAAGATTTTATAGCGGCTCTATAGTCTATGGTTTTCAGGCCTCATAAACTATATTGATGACGAAGAAATCACTGATGATCTCTATAGTCTATGGTTTTCAGGCCTCATAAACTATGGGTTCGCACAATTCATTCAAGCCACACTACATCCGCCGCATTGAGCCTGTCCTTTAAAGATGCTGAGGCATAAATGACAAGGCTTTGATCAATCATTATGACGGCAAGTTCGGGGTGTTTTTTCAAAAAGATTTTTGCCTTCTCCATTCCCATGACAAAAACGGCTGTGGAGTAAGCGTCGGCTGCCGTTGCATCGGTGCATATTACGGTTACAGAGGCAAAACTCTCCGCAGGGAAACCGGTTGCGGGGTTGAGTATATGGTGGTAACGCCTGCCATTATATAGAACATACCTTTCGTAATCGCCGCTTGTGGAAACGGCCTCGCCAAGATC
>Ga0099364_10013813_pt1 | contig 10802 bp, 9 predicted proteins | sample TergutTh196P3_FD_73070 | JGI IMG/M metagenome (GOLD analysis project Ga0099364, IMG submission 73070) | Microcerotermes parvus P3 segment gut microbial communities from Pointe-Noire, Republic of the Congo - Th196 P3 | ecosystem: Host-associated > Arthropoda: Insects > Digestive system > Gut ...
TACCAACAATGCAAGGAGGAGTAGAAACAATAGCGCCGTATGTGGACGAGTTTATTGATTTTGCAAAGGCGCATCCCAAAAAGTTTTTCTACGTTACCCGTATTGGATGCGGAATTGCAGGATTTCGAGATGAGGATATAGCGCCGCTTTTCAAGGAGGCATTGGATTTGAATAATGTATGCCTGCCGGAATCGTTTGTTAGTGTGTTGAAAGGCTAACACTTTGATTGTAAGATTTATTATACGGTAGCAACGGCGTATATTCCGGCGTTAGCAGCAACCGAGCGAAAGTGCGGTAAAAATAACATAGCGAAAAACTGACTTCTATAAAGTAAAGAAATGTTGCAGACTGATATAGAAACAAGAAAAGTATTATAAATCAATCAATTAAAAGAAGTTAAATATTTGAACATGAAAATTATTAAATAATGTCCACATTAGCAAAAGCCATAGAAATAGCAGTTTCTGCTCATAAAGGTCAAAAAGACAAATCAGACGAAGAATATATTTTACACCCTCTTCGTGTAATGGAACGAGGAAAAACAGAAGTCGAAAAAATTTGTGGTGTATTACACGATGTTGTTGAAGATAGTGATTGGAGTTTTGAAGCACTTGAAAACGAGGGATTTTCAGCCGAAGTGATTGCTATTTTGCGTTGTGTAAGCAAAAAATCTGAAAACGAAGACTATGACAAGTTCATAGACCGAGTTACTCAAAATCCAACCGCAATACAAGTAAAAATCAATGATTTGCTTGACAATATGGACGTAACTCGCTTTAAAGAACTCAACGAATGGGACTTAAAACGTTTGAATAAATATTTGAAAGCATATTGGAAATTGAAAAAAAGAATAGACAAAAATGGCTGCTGCTAACAACAAGGTTTTCGTTGTGTGCGGAGCAAAAACAATGAAAACCCTGTTGAAAATCACAAATAAATCTGTTTTTCAAAGTAGTGATTCGAAAGGAGCAGGTTCTTATTGGATGACAAAAGATTTTAAAATATTGAATTTGAGTTTGCTTGGGCTGATAATTGTATTTACATTTTCGTCATGCGCCACCATTATGATAAGCATAACGGACACAATGACGTACCCGTTAAATATTACTTCAAACAACCCTGAAGCCCGAGTTGTATATGATGAAATAGAATATAACGTTCCAACTGATATATATGTGACTCGGTCGAAATCCGATTTACACATTGCTTTGCTTGAAGATTCTGTGAAAAAGGATTTTACTGTCGAATCACGATTGAATGCGTGGTTTTGCCTTGGAAACCCGCTTCAGTTTTTATATCTTGCTCCCATCACATGGGGTATAGATTTGACCAATCCGCGACGATTTACTTACGGTAAAACTGTTTTTCTCAATTTTTACGACACCATTAATGTAATTCGACCAAAATTAATGCCCGAATTACACCATTACCTTACCAAACAGTATCCTTCACAAAAAAGAACAATCAACCTTTTATATTCGTATCCATTGGTCAACAATTTCCATTTCAAACCTCAAGAAGAACCATCAAAAATACAGACAGGGTGTCTTGGTATAGGATTGGGTGTAGAATATTTTTACACAACAATAAAATCTTTACAAGTCAAAGCAGATGCTGTAATTGATTTTCTTTTGCCACTTCCTGCACCAGTTGATTATGGGAGCGACCGAGAAACCGTTGATTCATGGTATATCAGCATTACAGACAATTGGAAGATTCGCCGGTTCACATTTGGATATGGAGGCAATTACGCTGAAAATACATGGCGATTTATCCCATATCCGGAATACGATGATTTTAACAATCTCATTCCAAAAAGAGAATTTACCCGTAAAACGAATCAAACATTAGGTCTAACGTTTAATTCATATTATCAACTTTTGAATTGGCTATACGTTGGGGTTGTGTATCGTCCTTCTGTTTATCAATTATCGCAACATCGAGGATTTATATACGAACATGTTATTACCTTTGACACACTTTTTAAAATACGACTTTGGTATGAAAAATAAATTACTAATTTTCGCACCTCTCAATAGTCAGTAAAAGACGCCAGCGTACAACTGGCGGTTTACCTTCGGCGCTACTTCGTGGTGGCGCAACGGCGACAATAGCCCCGCAGAAAAGGCAGTGCGAAAATGAAAGGTAGTAGCCAGCATAAACAGTCACTGTATTCCTTCGATGCTGATATTAAGCCATATCGAACTTTTAAAAAATCCTTAATAGTTCAATGTTGTTGATATTCAGCGTTAAATCAACCACATTAAAATTTATCCTCAAATCCAAATTTTTTCTTTTCAGTTCCCTCCGCTAATTATTAACGCCGCTTTTACCCCATAGCTACGATACTTAAAATTTTCGAATCCAACAAAAACTCCAGCCTCACACATTTGCTGTATGCCGATTGTGTAGCCTAATTCTTTGTAATTCTTTATCTTTGGGGTGTATAGATAGTTTAGGTGAATGTTTTCTGTCCATAGCATACGGTTGCTGAAAAACGGGAATAGTTTCAAAAACAGAAACGGCGTGTTGTAGTTCAGGTGCGCCTGAATATACTTGTCGGATGTGCTGAAGCGATAGTATTCGAGCAGGTTTAGCTTGTTTGAACTGATTGAACCGATTGTAACGGGTATTTCAGTTGTTAAAAAGTGCACATAATCGGGGAAAAACACTTCTTTTCGGTTTACAAACGCGCCTGCTCTGACCGTGTATCTGAACTCCTGCATCAATCCGGGTTCTATTCTTTGACGTATGCCCAGCGTAATATGGTCAAAATTGCTTCTACTGCCCGCTAATCCGCTTATTCCTTTTCTCCATCCGGCAGAAAAAGTAGGAAAATCAGACCTAACATAACGTTTTTGAGCGCCAACTATTCGGTAATAATGGCGGGGCGTATATAGAACGTTCATTGTAAATATCGCGGCGTTGTGAGATGGAGTATTTGCTGCAAGTTCGGCATTTACGGGTGTGTTGGGCGTATATTCGCGCTCGTTGTGGTAGAAGAACGAATAATTGCTGTGATTATCAAGCATTATGCGGCGCGAATATTTTGCGCCCACATGCAGTTGTATTCCGTTAGCGATGTCGATATTGTTGCTTGCCTGCAGATAATTATCTTCGTAGAGTTTCAAATAATTGTACCTGAAGAACAGTGATGAAACCGCATTTTCAAATGGATGTATGTAGCCGTTGCCGTTAAAATCGGCGCTTGTTCTGCCAAATTTGATATTTGCATTTCCAAGTCGCATAGGCGCATAATTCAGCCCGATGTCCACGTTCCAAATCGGCTGTTCGCGGTTTATTGCCCATGCAGCATCCGGAACAATGGTTAAGCGCCGCTGTTGCGGAAAATTTTGGGTATAGGTCAATTTTTGTCCGACGTAGAATCCGTCTACGGTGTTGAAGCCGATTTGCGAAGACATTAATCCATGATAGCGAATCGTCCCGCTTTGTCTGGCGAGTCTGAAATTGTGTCCCGAAATAATTCTTCCGGTTATGCGTTTGAATGGCGTTTCGGATTTTCGTTCGTTTATTAGTAAATCACTTTGTTGCGGTGCATCAGCCAATCTGATATCTCTTTCCTGATAACTTCTCATTTCTTCCGGATTGAGCGGCATCGGGCGCATCATTTCCCAAAAGACAGTATCGCGTACGTTAGCGGCGCTGTCTACCGTCATTCTGTAATCATTGCGCAACGTTGCAGTGACGTCAAGCGACTGATTTTCTTTATTTTCGGCTTCTCTTTGCATCAAACGCGCTAATTGGTAAGCCTGACGGTTGGTCAGATTTTCTCTTTCCAGCAGATTTTCTATTCTTTCGCTTGTTCGCGTTGCAGTTGCGGTTCTTTCGCTTAGTTCAGTCGGCATGGTTTGAAGTTGTTGCATCGCTTGACGTTGCTGCTCGGCAAGCAGTAAAGCGTCGGGCTTGCGCAAAGAAGTATTTTCTACAAGATGCGTGTATTTCATCGACGCCACATAATTAAATGCTCCCCTGTTGCCCAATATTGAAGCGTCAAAATCGAAATGATAACTAACGGGCATCCAAACGTTTTTGTTCACCTCGCCAAAATTGACTCGCATACGATATTTTATTCCCATCATAAATTCGCCCGAAACGTCGGCGCTATGCACATTCCAGTAACCATCGGCAATATGTACGTAGCCCGAAAACAATTGTCGGCTGTTGCGTCGGGGTATTATTCTGATTTTGTTGATAATGCGGTCGCCGTCATAGAAAAATCCTTCGTAACGGAAGCGATAATGAGCGAAAGAGCTTGTAGAGAGCGGTGAAATAACCGGTTCGAAGGCTTTTTCGTCGTAGATGCTGGCAGTGATAAGCGTCATTGCATTGTTGGAAGCGCTATTGTCGCCCGACAGGCTGCCCGTTCTTTTAACTACTCTTTCTCTGTATATGTTGGGAGCCTTAAATTCGATTTCATTAAACGATTCTTCAAGATAAGAATTGCCTTCCTTTATGTTCATTTCATCCAACTCGTCTTTTGCCAAACGCTTAACTAAGGGCGAAATCCTTCCCACGTGCAACGTTCCTTTCAGATACGTTTCGGCTTTGTATTCAGAAACCTGATTCAGATAATACGGAGCCATAGCAATAGCACGTCGCATCATTGCGTATGCCGGGTCTTCGCCTCTATTGTTAGAAACAACTATTTCCGGTATATGAAAAGCTGTTTCGCGCAACGCCACATTATGCTCAACACCGCCCGAACCAACCTCAATGCTTACTGTTTCGGCTTCGTATCCTAAACACTGGAACGTACAAGTGTAGATGCCTTCTGGTATCCTCAACTGGTAATATCCATCGTCGTTGGCGGCAGCGCCCATCCTCAATTCCCTGATGAACAGTGAAGCGCTGCTTATTGGCGCGCCATTTATATCTGTTATCCGTCCCTCGATGACTTGCGCATTTGAGGAAAGCCAGCAAGAGAGTGTTGCTATAAAAAGAACAAAACACCTCAAAATGAATGTCATGAATGTTTTATTCTATTTCAAATTCTTTCAAAAGTTTGAAAGATTCTTCTTCACCACCTTCGTTATAAAATATTCTGAACGTCGTTTTGCTATACTCTTCAAGTTCCTGAAAAAAATAAGTCATATCGAAGGCATGATGATTGAAACCGGTCATCTGCTCGCCTACTGAACCTTCATTTGTTACTTTTGCCCTAATGTATGCAGACTGTATTGCAGCATCTTCATCTATATCGTATGTCATTTCATAATAGAATGCAATATTTTCAGAAGGTGTAACCGTATGCCAAAACAGGAAGAAAAAGACTATTTTGCCTTGATGTTTAATTATTTCACAATAAGGCTGATTTTCAAAATCATCCATTGAAACTATCGGAGTGTCAAAACCGCTACTTCCGCTTCCGTATGTTCTCCATGGTTCGCTCGTCTCAATAGGAAATATACCCAGATTAATTACTGTGGTATACCCCGGTGTCGGTTGCTGGTCAAAATTTATGTGGAAAACAGCCAGTACCGCGTCGCCTAACGAAATATTAGAATTTGTTAGAATAATGGTTGACAATTCAGGTGCCAGTAAAATTTGCGCGGGCATTCCGGAAACTCCGGGTATGAGTAATGTATATTCCTGCAATTCAGAACTATATCCTAAAATTGCCACTGATTCGCCGAGTTGAATATTTTCACCCGGCTCGTCATTACAGCCCCACATTCCGAGCATTGCTATGCTCAACAACAAAAAAACAATTCTCTTCATTTTCATTTTATTTATTAATTTATTTTTAGTTTAATTTTAATTTAATTTAAAGTTCCAAATCTACATCGTGTTCTTCTTTCCATGGCAACCCGTGAACGTTCAGTTGTTCCATGAACGGGTCGGGGTCAAACTCTTCAACGTTGAACACTCCGGGCTTTTTCCACAGCCCTTTCATATACATCATTGCTCCTATCATAGCGGGCACGCCTGTTGTGTAACTTACTGCCTGCGTTCCGGTTTCCTTGTAGGCTGCCTCGTGGCTGCAATTGTTGTATATATAATATGTATGCTCCTTTCCGTTTTTCATTCCGCGTATGCGACATCCTATTGACGTCCATCCGGTATAGTTTACGCCAAGCTCGCCCGGATTGGGCAATACTGCCTTTAGAAATTGCAGGGGCACTATTTCAACGCCCTGATAGATTATCGGTTTGATGCCCGCCATTCCTATGTTCTGTATCACGCGCAGATGCGTCAGGTATTCCTGTCCGAAGGTCATCCAGAAGCGTGCGCGGCGCAGCGACGGAAAGTTCTTTACTAACGATTCCAATTCTTCATGAAAAATCAGATACGATTCTTTGGGTCCTATTTCGGGATAGTTGAGCGTTTTATGTATTTCATGCGGCTCTGTATATACCCACTCGCCATTTTCCCAATATCTGCCCTTTTGGATTATTTCGCGAATATTTATTTCCGGGTTGAAATTAGTTGCGAAAGGATGTCCATGGTTGCCGGCGTTGCAATCAACGATATCCAAATACTTTATTTCGTCAAAATGATGTTTTGCGGCATAAGCAGTGAACACGCTGGTAACGCCCGGGTCAAATCCGCATCCAAGTATAGCGGTTATGCCCGCATTTTTGAATTTTTCGCGGTAAGCCCATTGCAAATCGTAGCTGAACGTTATTTCGTCCTCGTGTTCATAGTTGGCTGTGTCCAAATAACTTACGCCTGTTTGCAAACAAGCCTCCATGATGGTCAAATCCTGATAGGGCAAAGCAACATGCACCACAATATCAGGGCTAAAACTGCGAATTAATGCCACTAATTCCGGCACATTGCTTGCGTCCACCTGCGCCGTTTTAATACGGGTGCCTCCTATTGCCGCAGCAATGGCATCGCATTTGGATTTTGTACGGCTTGCCAGCATTATCTCGCCAAAGACTTCGGGAAGCGAAGCAATCTTATGAGCTACAACGGTTCCAACCCCGCCGGCTCCAATAATCAAAACCTTGTTCTTCATCGTACTTTTTTTCGTTTTTTTTAAACCACAAATATACATATTTTTTCTTAATTCCAAACATTTTTAATTTTTATTTAAGATTTTTTATATTTTTTTACTATCTTTGCCAAAATAATTTTAATAAATTTTTGAACAATGAAAAGAGAAATTTTGATAGTGCCGGATGTGCACGGACGTAGTTTTTGGTTGCCTGCCCTTGATTATCAAGGCGAAGTGGTTTTTTTGGGCGACTATACCGACCCTTATCCGCAGGAAGGAATAAGCGCTGAAGATACATATCAGGTCTTTTTGAAAATAGTAGATTTCAAAAAGCAAAACCCTGATAGAGTGACATTATTGTTAGGAAATCATGAAATGCCCTATTTTGACAAGTCCTATAATGCAGGGCGTTTTTCGAAAGAGTATTTTCCCAAATTCAATGCAATATTGACGGGAGAAGAGACAAAAGGCTTGTTTCAATTGTGCAAACTGGTTGATAATTACCTGTTTATACATGCCGGATTGACAAAACACTGGTATGACCGTCATTATGACAAGTTTAAGGACTTGGGCTCTACTCTGGAAGAGCAACTCACTAATGCCTTTTTTGAAAGGATGGACATTTTTTGGGAAGCAGGCGAATATCGCGGCGGATGGGACAAAACCGGCAGTCCGGTGTGGTGCGATTATCGTGAACTGAACGACGAAACAGAACGGTTTGCGCCCGATGTTATCCAAATAATAGGACATACCCAATCAATGGAACCCGAACCAACAAAAGGAAATAATTTCTGGATGTTAGACAACAGGCAGTTGTATATATTGCGCAACGATACCATTGAAAAATACGTGGTATAAGGTTATGTTAGAAAAAGCCCTCCAACTCTGCAGTCGCCGCGAGTATTGCAGCAAGGATATATTCGACAAACTTTTATCTTGGGGCTGCATGTCTGATGAGGCGCGTGAAGTTGTAGATTATCTTGTTGAACATAAGTTTGTTGACGACCGTCGCTACACAGAGGCTTACGTTAAGGACAAACTGCGTTTCAACAAATGGGGACGGGTGAAAATAGCATATATGCTACGCGCTCAAAACATTGATAGAAATGTGATTACAGATGTTTTTTCGGAAATAGATGAAACAGAATACAATGAGATATTGTCAGGCGAGCTGCAAAAAAAATACAAGAACATTCGGGGCAGCAACAAATTTGAAATCAAGGGAAAATTGTTTCGCTTTGCTACCGGACGTGGATTTGAGCCGGAAAATGTTAATCAGGTAATTTCTGCTTTGTTCTCATAAAAATAAAAAAAAAGAAAAAACGAGAGTTATTTTTATTTTTTTATGTATATTTGCATTTCTTATTTTTTTTAAATTTAGCATATAATGTATAGGACAAATACCTGTGGAGAATTAAATATCAGTCATATAGGACAACAAGTCCTCTTGTCTGGATGGGTGCAGCGCACACGCGACCTTGGCGGGCTTACCTTTGTTGATTTACGCGACCGCTACGGCATTACGCAATTATTTTTCAATATGGAAACCAATGCTTCCTTGTGTAATGAAGCGCGGACGCTGGGGCGCGAATATGTGATTCAGGCAGAGGGCGTTGTTGCCGAACGAAGTTCCAAGAACCCCAAGATGCCTACCGGCGAGATTGAAATTATTGTAAGCAGGCTTACAATTCTGAACAAGGCAGTGTTGCCGCCCTTTACCATCGAAGATGAAACTGACGGCGGCGACGAACTTCGCATGAAATACCGTTATTTAGACTTGCGCCGCAATGTTGTGCGTTGCAACCTCGAACTGCGTCACCGGATGGCGCAGGAAGTACGGAAATACTTTGACAGCCGGCAATTTTTGGAAGTAGAAACGCCCGTGTTGATGAAATCGACGCCCGAAGGCGCGAGAGATTTTGTAGTGCCGTCGCGAATGAATCGTGGTCAATTTTACGCTTTGCCGCAATCGCCGCAAACATTCAAACAAATATTAATGGTTGCCGGGTTCGACCGATATTTCCAAATAGTAAAATGTTTTCGCGATGAAGACCTGCGCGCAGACAGGCAACCGGAGTTCACGCAAATAGACTGTGAAATGTCATTCGTTACCCAAGATGACGTGCTTCATACTTTTGAAGGCTTGATTCGTCACCTGTTCAAAGTTATCAAAGGCGTTGAAATTGATAATCCATTCCCGCGAATGTCATTTGACGAGGCGATGAATTCCTACGGAAGCGACAAGCCCGACCTTCGTTTCGAAATGAAGATACACGAGCTGACAACGATTGTCAAAGGCAAAGGATTTTCTGTGTTCGATAATGCTGAATATGTGGGCGCTATATCAGCGCAAGGGTGCGCAGGCTACAGCCGCAAGCAAATAGACGAACTGACAAATTTTGTAAAACGTCCGCAAATAGGCGCGCAAGGGTTGATATACGTCAAAATAAACAGCGACGGAAGCATACAATCGTCGGTAGACAAGTTCTTCGCAACCGACCAACTGAAAGAATGGTGCAATTTGCTTGGCGCTCAACCCGGCGCTCTGATTTTAGTAATGGCAGGCAAACGCAGCAAAACGCTAACGCAACTGGGCGAACTCAGGCTTGAGATGGGGAATAGGTGCGAACTTCGCGATAAAAACAAATCTGCGCCGCTCTGGGTAGTTGATTTTCCGCTTTTTGAGTGGGACGAAGATACGAAGCGTTTCTATGCGATGCACCATCCATTTACCTCGCCAAAGGAAGAGGATATCCCTTATCTTGAAACCGACCCCGCCCGCATACGCGCCAATGCATACGACTGCGTGGTGAACGGCGTAGAATTAGGAGGGGGCTCAATACGTATACATGATAGCGAATTGCAGAAAAAAATGTTTAAAACACTTGGCTTCACTCCGGAACAAGCTGAATATCAGTTTGGTTTCCTGCTGAACGCATTCAAATATGGCGCACCTCCACACGGCGGAATAGCATTCGGATTCGACAGGGTAGCGTCAATGTTTGCAGGAATAGACAGCATCCGCGATGTAATTGCATTCCCAAAAAACAACGCCGGAAGAGATATGATGATAGACAGCCCGTCGTTGATTTCGGAAGAACAGTTAAAGGAGTTGGGTATTGTCTGCGAGATAAAGGTTTAAAACCTAAATTCCCAATCTATTCCTCCTCAATATTTCATCGTCGCTCCAATTTGTTGTCGGCGTATGTCCTGCAAGCGGCAACAGTTTTTCGTGTATTGCGTCAATTATCCATTCTTTTTGCGGGAAGAAATAATTTTCCAATTCGTGAGCCGGAGTAATCCAGTTTCGCGAGCCTACTACTATAGCCGGTGCATCAAGTTCGTCGAACGCTAATTGTGTTATATTTTGCGCCATATCGTTGAGAAACGAGCCTCGCGCGGAGGCATCGCTTGCCAGCGCTATACGACCTGTTTTGCGAACCGATTGCAGAACGGGTTCGTAGTTGAACGGAACTAAGCTGCGCGCGTCAATTACTTCTGCTTCAATGCCGTATTTTTCCTTCAACACGTTGGCGGCTTCCAATGCAGTGTAGAGCGTCGAACCGATTGTAAGAATGGTTATATCGTTGCCGGCGCGTTTCACATCAGGCTCGCCAAAAGGAACTTCGTAGTAGCCTTCGGGAACTCCGCCTTCGTGGAACTGTTCGCCAACGTCGTAGATGCGTTGACTTTCAAAGAAAATTACGGGGTCGGTGCCTTGCAGCGCAGAATTCATCAGACCTTTGGCGTCGTAGGGGGTGGCGGGGAAACATACTTTCAAGCCCGGTATATGCGCTACAAGCGACGACCAGTCCTGCGAATGTTGCGCGCCGTATTTTGC
>Ga0099364_10013814_pt1 | contig 10802 bp, 7 predicted proteins | sample TergutTh196P3_FD_73070 | JGI IMG/M metagenome (GOLD analysis project Ga0099364, IMG submission 73070) | Microcerotermes parvus P3 segment gut microbial communities from Pointe-Noire, Republic of the Congo - Th196 P3 | ecosystem: Host-associated > Arthropoda: Insects > Digestive system > Gut ...
CAAGGCGTCCGTCCCTGGTTAGAATGAAGCTCGCGCCGCGCCAGACGGTGGTTTTTTTGGTAAATGCCAGCAGCCAGGTCGCCAGCGAAGAAAGATCGCGAAACGGAAGCAGCCAGAGACTGCGCATCCCTTCGCCGTCACGCAGTCCCCAGCCGAGAATGAACGCGGACGTAAAGAGGCGAAGACCCACAGCGCCGATCAAAACGGCAAGACCGACCGGATCGAACAGACGCATCGCCGCAAAGAGAAAAGCGAACGGCACGGAACGTATAAGCGCCGTTGAGAAAAAAGCGAAGGGACGTGCGGCGCGGGTGTTCTGATCCCAGTAAATTTGATGATTCCACCACGCGGACGGGCTTTTAAGATCCACAATAGTGTCGATGAAATATGGAACTATGGCGACTTTTTTACCACGCTCCCAGACGCGGCGGCCCATTTCGTAATCTTCAACAAGGTAATCCGAAAGGGCTTCGAGTCCCCCGATTTCTTCCAGCGTCGAACGGCGTATCGCCGCGGAAGCGCCAAGGCAGAATCGCGACGCGCCGCTGGCGTGAGCGAAAAGGACATTGGTTATAAAGTCGGCGTTGAGCGTCAGAAGCTCGACTTTTTCGTACCAGACGTCCGCGCCCGCGGCTTTATAAAAAGTGCAGACACAGCCGACGTCGGCCTTGCCGAGCGGCGCGACGATGGTTTTCAGATAGTCGGGTTCCAGTCGGACGTCGCTGTCGCTTATGACCAGCGCGTCATACCGCGCGTGGCGCAGACCGCCGATCATGTTGTTGATCTTGCCGTTGGTTCCAGCCCGGAAATCCTCCACAGCAACGGTGACGCGTTCCGCGCCGAATTCTTTTTGCAGTTCGCAAAGAAGCGGCAACGCCGGATCGTCCGGGTCCTGGACGGAAAAGACGACCTGAAATTCCGGATAGTCCTGAACGCAGGCGCTTCGCAAGTTCTCGCGCTGATGTTTTTCAAGACCGCATACCGGTTTCAAAATCGTCACCGGCGGCCAGTCCGCCAAAGCCTGTGAACCGGCCTTCAGGGTTTTATGCGCGCGCGCCTGGCGCCGGAAACGACCGGCGGCCCACAGGCACAGTAGCGCGTAAATCGACCCGCACAGTACCGGAATCAGAACCATCAATTTCAGGACTTGCCACAGGGTTATTGTCATTATTTCGCCGTCTCAAAGTCTAACCCGGATATTTCATACCTATTCTATGCAATCCACGCCCGCTTGCGACGCCTCGCTACGAAACCCTATGAAATATCCGGGCTAATGATAAAAATTACTAATATTGAAGATAACCGCGGTCAAATGCAAGGGAAACACTGACCTTCCGCGTACTTCGGGCATACAAGCCCGGATGTTTCATATGGGTTCTACTGTCCAATGAGGGCGCGATTTATCGCGCCCCTACATTTCGGAACCCGGAAGAAACAGGATGCCCGCGTTCCAAAGGGTTTTACCTCTTATGTCGCCATTTTCGATTCGTCCCATCAGGCAAGCGATGAAGAGGCAAGTTGGAGGCCTATGCTATTCCCGTTTTTTTTCTCTTTTAGCTTCCGGATGGCGGCGCGAAGGTCTTCCCTGGTATTGACGGTTACGTTTTCCCGCCCATCCCAGATGGCGGCGATGCGAAAACTGCCGTCGGCGAACCTAACGACGCGGAAACGCAAAGGGGACGTTTTGCGGCGCCTGCCTGACGCCATGCCTAACGGCGCGGTTTCTCCGAAAGCTCCGTCCTCCAGCGTGTTTGTAATGTCATAGCGGGCGGCTTCCGCGTTTGGATAACTTTTATTCAGCAACGCTGCGCAAAGCCTGGTACCGGCTACGATTTTCTTTATTGCGGCATCGTAATCGCCTGGCGTTTTCGGCGCGTCGTTCCAGGTAAAATTGCCGCCTCCGCGCGTTGTGCGCAAACCCAGAGCGCCGAAGTGCAGCCATGCGTTTAGCGCGCGCATAAATTTCTTTTCCAGGTCGGCTGAAGAAAACCCGCCGAGACGGGTGGAAATAAGAAGCTCAAATACCTCGCCGGACGCGATAGCTTGTTTGGAAGCCGCACGACCGCCGCTTTTATGCGGCAAAGTCGGCGATAGCGCGATTTTCAAGTTACTGTCGTTGTGTTTCACTCGCACAACGATTCGGGAGGCTTTCGCGCCGTCGCGGACACTGCCAAAAATATCCTTTTCCTCCTGCGGCGTACCGTCTACGGCGCGGAACCACCAATGCAGTTGACCGCGAATTGACGCCGGGCGAATTTCAGGCGCGCCGGTTTCCGAAGAATCCGCGCCACGACAAAAGCATGGAGTGGTAAATTCAATAGGAATTTTGAGATTCATGGCAGCGCTTCTCCAAGTTTTTGTGCGGCGGTTTCAATGATCCCGGCGTTTTTATTGTTCATTCTTCGCCATTTTTTTAGTTTGTCCTTTTTAACGCCGGAGAAAAGACGGATAAGCGCGCGCTGTTCCTCTTCAGGCAGAGAATCAATGTTTTTGACTTTTTCCGCAAAGGCCGGGTCGTCAAGTTTGGCAAGCTGCTCCGAAAGTTCGGCGATTTTTTCTTCCGGAGAAAGATTCGCCACCCTTTCGGCTTCCGCCTGTTTTGCTTCTTCTTCCGCTCGTTTCCGCGCTTCAATTTCAGCCTGATGTTGCTTTTCTTTTTCTTCCTGTCGGCGCATTTCTCCGGTGAGGTCGGAGAACCAACCGTAGCCCGCGGCTGTTTTGGCGCCAAAACCGTGTTGTTCCATCGCGATATTGAGCCAGCGTTCGGCGGCTTCCAGCAGTTTAACGTCATCGCTCATGCCATTCAGCAGAATGGGAAAGGCAAACTCCGCGCCCCGCTCGACGGCAGGAAATGGATTAGGTTGCGGTTTCTCATTTTTTTCATCGCTGGAATTTCCGGTGCGATAATAGTCCGGGTAGTGGACATTGGTGATATCCACGACGATTTTAGCGTCGTTTGTCGGCGCAGCCTGTATGAATGTAATCGCGCCTTTGAGGTCTTTAGTCAATCCGTCGGGGCAGGAGAAACCAGCTAATTCACCCTTTTGCTTGTAATCGTTTTCCGACGTACCGAAAACGCGGACAAAGGTTTCCAACAACTGCCGGTTTTGTTTTACTTCCGCGAGCGCGGCGGTACGGGCAACGCCTTTGACGGCGGATCCGGGAATGAACGGCAGACCGAAAATACGGTCGAGCGCAATGCCGGCGTTTTGAATAACGCCTTCCGCGAGATTAATAGCGAGCCTTCCTTCAAGCCGTCCGGTTAGAACACGCAGACGGTTTTTGGAATAAGTCTGTTGCAGCAGGGCAAGAAAGCGCTCAGAGTGTCGCGGACGCAAGGGTTCAAGATTGGAGCCGGTTTTAGTGTTCGCCAGCTTTCCGCAAACCTGTGCCGCAGCTTTCATGTTTTCAGCTTTATCTTGTTGAACCTTGTGGCCTGGCTTCGCCAGTTTGTCTGCCTCCTGCTTCAATAGTACAGATCCGTTGGTAGCAATACGCATGATTGACCAGTAAGACGCCGAATTTTCTTTTACATCTTCGCCCCACTTTTTTGGGAAAGCAAATTTCTCGTGCAGGAGCGAACGGTTTTCCACCTTTTCGCACCATTTGCCGACTGCGTTCGCGTAATCTTTAGTAATTGGAATCCGGCTCATCGGCTAATCCTTTTTAATAAATCGGCGGGCATATTCAAGCCATGCCATTGCTTCGGCGGTACAGAGCTTGAGTTTGGCGGAATCGGCTTCTTCGCTCAGGTAGCGCATAAGTTTGTCTGTGTCATTGCAGTCGCCCGGGACAAGGTCGATATCCGGATGTGAAAGATGAATGGCAATAGCATTAACCACGCCTTTATAACCAGTCTTATCGTCGAAAGCGGACGCGCCGACCGCAAGCAGACCGTGGTTCATAATCAACGGCGGTATCTTTTTGATGACTTCGCCGCCGTTTGCCCCGGCGATTTTTTCTTTAGCCGCATTGAGAGCATTAGCCGCGCGAATTTGTTCGAGATTCTTTTTCATAATATCGTTCTCCTGAAATCAGCCGAGTTTGCAGGTGCAGAAACCCAGACCGGTCGTTCCGTCTCCGCCGAATTGCAGCAGACGTTCCGCTTCGGTGAAGTGCCTGAAAAGCTCGTTGTCGGCGTAATCATTTTTGATGGCGTGAAACGGCGCGTAAAAGAGCGTTTCGGAAGGAACGGTTTCGGTGTTAAACAATGCGCCGTCTTTGACCGTACCGGTTTCATTATCAATACGGTTGTGATGCTGCACCTGACAGGCATTTTGGGCAAAATGGGAAAAATCGCCGTCGGAGAGCAGAACAAAATGCGTTTCTGCTTCCTTGAGAACGACATCATCAAGCAGACCGGAAAGACATTTAGCCCAATCATTCGGAAAATCGCCATCGCCTTTTTTGACATCGAATATATATTCTTCCAACGCAACCTGTTTTTTTTCCTCAAGCGTTACGGCGGGGGATGCGAGACATTCATTATCCTTCACCTGCGGAACGTCATAAGGCTTTTCCGCGTCACGGGCAAAGCGGGCGAGCGCAAGCGGGCAGGTCGCCAGAGCGAACGAACCTTTCGCGGAACGCAGCGGGAAGGCAAGCAGACGGGCTTCGCCAAAACCAATCGCGCCGGCATAAGCCTTGTCGTCTTTACCGGTTGGTTCATGCCCAAAGAGCTTGTCGATATCTGAAATACCCTGCCCGACGGCGTAATCGCGCAATACGCCCTTGATGGCGCTGCCGGGAATGACGGGAAAGCGTGTGTGCCGCTCGCGAATTACCGGTTGATCAACGACGCCGACGGATGAACCCGCGCCGACGTGCAACGGCGTGCGGGTGAATATGGTCATGATTTTGGTTTGCATGGCGCAACTCCTTTTTTGGCATTAACATTAATATTGCAATATATCCGACTCTGCAACGGGGGCGCATACGCCGATGCCGAAACCTTTCTCGCCGAAAAGCGTCGAACGGCGATTGGGATAATTAAGCGCGCCGGCAAGTTTTTGCGCGTCGGCTTCGTTGTCACATTCAAAATAGTAAACCGCTCCGGCGGGAACCGCGAGCTGGGTCGGCTTTTCTCCATGTTCCAGACTCCAGCCGGAAATTTCAATCGCGCCCGGTATGCGCGCCGCGATAAGACGGCCTTTGATTTCACCCGCTTTGCGCACACGGCCGCGCCAGGCGTCGCGGCTTTCACCCTGCTCACGCTCCACTGTTTCGCGCAAAAGAACTTTTCCGCTTTCGGGATCAATCCAGTTCGGCAGCCAGCCGCCGGAATGAGCGCGAATATTGCGGGATTCATCACCGGCGATTTCCGGAAAAACCGCGGGGGTAAGAAGCGCCCACTTGAGAAAACGGGAGCCAAATTTCAAGCCGGATACGAGATTAAAAATGCCGCCGGCTTGCCCGTCGCAGGGTTTGACTGAACAAATGCCCTGCTGCCCGCCGATGACGATTTTGTTTTCGTTATCAAGAAGCTGCTTGACTAAATCGCCGTCTTTTTTATCGCCGGCTTCGGCGAAACATCCAAACCGCCACCCATCATTCGGCAAATCATTCAGCCGCAGGTATTGCGCGGAGTAAATACGCTTGCCGTCCTGCGTCTGCGTGTCGGGATCAATACCGATGCCGACGCGGCATTCGGTATCGCCAATGTCCGTATTTGCTTTGAAGTCGTTCAACGCGGGCATTTCCCCGGCAAGATATTTTTTGTAAGCGGCGACGGCAATCCACGCGGGCAACTGCCCGTCTTTGGCGGGCGGTACAGTCGCGCCGAGCGCGTGAGTCAAAGGCTCGGGCAGCGAACCCGGGTTTTCGGATTTGACGGGCATGATTCCGATCTTAACCGCATCATTGCTTTTGACAAGATCGGCGGGAGCGGGCAGATACCATAAGCCTTCAGGAGAAACAGGGAAGGGACCGGCGGTAATAAGCGATCCGTATTTCTTTTCGCTTGCTGCGCGGCTGTCAAGTTCGGCGCGATGAAACGCAGAACGCAAAGCGTGATTGAAAACATGCGGCAGCGGCCAATACGCGGTATGCCCCATAAGCGATCCCGACATCGGGCGGGCGTCGCGGAAAAAGAGAACGTCCCGCGGTGTAAGCAAAATCGTATGCATCATATTTTCTTTTTCTCCTGCGGCTGACGGGCCAGGAAGGCGACAACGGTAAGCAGGCCGGCGAACTGGTCGTGCTTTTTGGTAATTTCAGTAATTTGTCCTTCAGTTGTTACGACGCCGGTAAGTTTTTCCAAATAACCCGACACGGCGTCGCGCAGTCTTTGGCGCGTTTCTTTTCCATCATCGGTGTTGTAATTCGTTCCGCGCTGACGATCAAGCGCGATGTCCAGATCGTGCTTCACGGTTTGAGTGAAATCGAAATCCGGCGCATCTTCCATGCCTTTAGAGGAACAATAGGGGGCGATAAATTCAAGCATCCGGTGCGGGAATTTTGCGCTGACAACATCATTGTTTATAGCTTCCCGAATACACTTGTATGCTGAAAGCGCTCCTTTATCCGCTTTGAATGAAGCCGTCCATTGCGAGATTTCGCCGGAATGTTTGAAAACACTGACGGCGAAAGCGTTCTTTTCCTCCTGGTCTTCACCCTGTTTTCCCTGCTTCTTAAAATATTTTTTGGCGCGTTTTTCGGCGGCATGCGCCTCGCGGACTACATCCTGCAACGGCTTTTTGAAATGAGCCATCGCGATGCCGCAGGATGCGCCGGCGGCCGGTCCGGGAACAAGCAGCGGAATCGGATTCCCGTTCTGGTCTTTCCTGACACTGAGAAATCCGGGCGCAATTTCCGTAATTCCACATTCTTTATTCGGCGATCTGCCGCTGAAAGCCAGTTGTAAGTCATCGGCACATGCGATGGCATCGGCGGCGGGCAGCATCGCCAGCACATCGTCGCCGCCGGCGTAAATCAAACGTCCGTGATGCGCTTCGACAATTCGCGGAACGATATGAATGGCGAAATTTGAAAGCGCCTGGCTGAATTGAAGATGGTAGGAAGGCGTAACCGGACGCGGTATTTCAAGAATTGCGGGGGCGTTCTTCTCAAAATAAATTTTTGCGCCTTTGCGTTCACCGTTTTCGGTGTAGTCGGCAAGCTGCGACCCGAACAGCGGGGCTTTTTCGCCGGAAACCCATTTTCCCATGTCATCGCCGTCAAACGCAATGACGGCAAAATATTTACCGTCTTCGTCGGCATCGTTTCCAACATCGCGGTCTGCATCATCGACGTTACGGTTGCCCTTTGCGATGGAATGGGTGTTGGGCATCTTAAAATCACCTTCCTTAAAACCGAATTTCGGAATGAGATAAGCGCGATGCCAGACGCGTTTGATGAGCGTGGTTGCCCCGACAGGATCATCATATTCAAACAGTTTCAATGCTCCGTCCGTTAATATATCCCGTTTGGTTTCGCTATGGAAAATCGCTTCTTCCCGGCTGTTGAGCGCGTCTTTGGTCACGCCGCGGTTTTCTTTCGCGCCGCCGATTGACCAGCCGGAAAATGTTCGCGTCTGGCGAACGGCGTCAAGTTGCCACGCGCTGAGAGCAACAATAAGCGACCACGCCAGCCCGATGTTGTTTAACTTTGTTTTGTCTTTGTCGGCATAGTAGCGGGAATCGCGATGGTCTTGCGGTATTCCGTTTTCAAATACGTTACGCACCGCGCGGAAACGATCAAGGAATTTGGAATCAACAAGCATCTTTTCAGCAATTTCCTCCGCATCGTCCGGAGTTTCTGGAAACGGCGTAACCTGCCACGAAATGGACAGGTGTCTGGCAACCTGACGGTCAAAGCGTTCGCGATTATCCTTGTCATTTTCCTTTATGGCGAATTTCCAGCACTCGTCGGCGATTTCCTTCCATTCATCGCGAATGGCGGTTTCGACTATGCGGGCCAGTTCCTCGGCCTGTGATTTCGGCACGAGCGCGAGAAATGTATTTGGAAAATTCGGCGTTAAAATCGCGTCCGGTTTCCAGCCTAAATTGTCCCAGATTGACTTGTCGCTTTTTGCGTGAGATTTCATTTTGCTCCACAACTCGTCGCGCCAGAGAAAATCAAACAGCGGCTGACCGTGCAGGTTTGGGAAAATGACGGCGTCGGGGCCGACATGCCAGGAAAGTTTCTTCAGCCCGGTGGTAATAAGCCATGAAATCAAAAACGATCCGCTCCAGAGATCGCGCGTGGAGCGGGCTGCTGAAATGAACGATTGAACAGGACCGAGATGAAACCGCAGGAAGGCGGGGGAATCGTTTTCAACTCCGGCAAGTGCCGCGGTAACAGAGCAGTGGTTAAAAATGGTGTGGTCCGCAATGCGCGTATCGGCGGGAAGAAACGCGCATCTGGCGTCTTTTTCAGCCAGCCAGTCCTGCCATAAACGCCAGTGCGCGAAAAAATCAGCCCGCTGTGCCGCAACGCCTTCAATACCCGATTTAACAAGCCCTGCCGGCTGCACAACCTGTTCACATTCCTCAGCCTGTCCGGTGGAAGTAAAAGGCAGCGGAAATTCATAGCCGGCGTTATCGCCTCCGAGCGGATGGCGGAATTGATTGTCCACGCCATTGAAGGAACAGAACAGACGCGAAGCCCGGGAAGCCGGAAACGGAATACGGTCGGAGGCCGACGCTATATGATCGGCGGTTTTTTGGAATCCGCCGTCCACACCGGCCCGCGCGGACGCGGCGTCGGCGCGATCTTCATGCGAGCGTATGTCCAGCGCCTTTGACGGCGTATCGTGAAGGAAGGCGCTCAATTTGCGTTCCCAGAATTTGTCGTTCATTTGAATAAGTCTCCAGAAAGCGCTTACTTATAACTTCCACCCATATTGCGTCCCTTCTATGAAGGTTTTCCCGTCAAGCCCTTTTTTAATAAAAAAATCAGTAGCCGAGTCTGTGGGAAATGTGGGAAAGCCGTAGGCTTTTCCAAGTCTCTGAGGGAATCCGCGCTTTTCAGCGGATTTCCTCAGAGACGGCATTTTCCACAGACTTTAGTTTCATACATACCCTCATGCCGGAACCCGGCGAATTTTTCCTGTTTTGCTTGCTCCACTCGCAAGGGACGTCAAGCATTCCTATTTGTTGGCGTGTTCGCATGGTGTCCATAAGAGCCATCGCTCATAGGACGAGCCTTCTATACGTGTCCGAAATCATGTATCGGAACACAAGATTCTTTATTCGTCACTCGAGGTGCTGTTGCTGCGAACTCTAAGAGATGCCCAATCTAACGGTCGGCTTGTTCAATGAATATTAGCCAGGGACTCAAACGGGCACGTCCCACCAACATATGTTTTTACTCCTTTATTCCTTTCGCGGATGGCTAAGTCGCTTTAAGCTCCGCACCTTCCGGCAACGCTCCTGTATTTAAGTATCGCCACAACTCGACAAGCAGTTTCCGGGCAACGGCAACGATTCCGACCTTGCGCGCTTTCTTCCCAGACTTAGCAAATCGTTCGTTATACCAGTGGGTTAGCTTAGACCTCGGCTGGTATCGTAGCCAACACCACGCCAGTTCAATTGCTATTTGCCGTACTGGTACCACTCCGGCTTTGCTGATACCTTGCTCTACGTTACTTTCACCGCTTTGGTAATGCGTTGGAACAAGCCCGGCAAGTGAACCAACCTGTCGACGGTTCTTAAACTTACGCCATCCGAAAAACTCCCTCGTCAGTACCCACGCGCTAACCGGGCCAATCGCCTTCAAATCTTTAAGTTGTTGCATCATCTTAACGTCAGGGTGATCCTCCGTCGCAGCCTCTTGTTTCAAGACGCGTTGACGTTCCTTCGTCAGTTCCGTTATCTGGCCTTTCAGGAAGGCAAGGTGCTCATATTCCATCCGTATGCGTTCTTTCAGTCCTTTGCCAAGTGGTTGACCGTTCCACTGACGCAGTTTATCCAACCGATCCAACGATAGGTTCATTTCGCCTTTTATACGTATTCCTTGCGTCGCCAAAATACCCCGAATCCGGTTTATTGTTCGAGTCCGTTCCTTGTTCAACGCAGATAACTTACGGTGCAATTGACGGCGATCTTCTTCTTCCTCGGTCGGAACTCGTAACATGCTGCATACCTTCTTTTCACCGTAGTCGTAACGGATCAGGATCCTTACAAGGCTGTTGGCATCCAAACCGTCTCCTTTGTTACGCCGTTTCCGACGGTTCGTCTCTATGCTCGCAGAGTCCATCACATGGTTTTCAATCTTCTCAGATTCCAGAAACCGATGTATCCAGAAACCGTCCCGGCCAGCCTCGTAGCAACTGGTTACGCGCGCTTCATCTGGTAACCCAAACCGCTTCTTCGCCTTGTCGATCTCATCGCGCACAGCCGACAGGTCGCCAGCGTCAATGTTGCGTATCCGCACTTTCTGACCCAGGCCAATTGAAAATCCCAACTTCCACTTTTTGCTGCTCAACTCGAATGCCATGTACAAAACTGGGGTTGTTACGATAAAATGTTTTACAGCCGTTTCTTGATTCATGCTCTTTTCTCCTAAAAATGTTTTTTCTTAAGAGCTTATCAGGAAACGGCTCATTTTTCCTGCCTCCTTGCATAGTATCTAACGGGACGCGGGATTTTTTGTTATGGGTTTTCTACCCATATTACGCCCCTAACGGGGCGCAAAGGTTGATATTTCATCATGGAATTGTTCGTTAGGCAGAAAAGGTTGATGTTTCATAATGGCGTTGTCCCGTAGGGACAAACTATGGGTAGAAAACGGCTTACCCTATGAACCGCGTCCCGTCAGGGACGCAATATGGGTGGAAGTTATAGGCAAGAATCTTACAGGAA
>Ga0099364_10013815_pt1 | contig 10802 bp, 10 predicted proteins | sample TergutTh196P3_FD_73070 | JGI IMG/M metagenome (GOLD analysis project Ga0099364, IMG submission 73070) | Microcerotermes parvus P3 segment gut microbial communities from Pointe-Noire, Republic of the Congo - Th196 P3 | ecosystem: Host-associated > Arthropoda: Insects > Digestive system > Gut ...
GCCAAATCGGAAGGGGAAACTTTGACTGTATGAATAAAAGGCACTATCGTTTCCTACCTTAAAAACGACCAATGAGTGGCGTGCAACAGTATATCACAATGCCTTTTTCGATTGCCTTTGTCAAGAGGGAGCCCGGGACGAACAGAGCCCGTATCGTAAGATAGGAACTCCCTGACTTACGTCACGGGCTTTGTTCGTCTCGGGAGAATTGTCCCACTTTTTGACGTTGCTTGAAACTGCCGATTTTGGTACCATTCCCGCGATGTACAAAATCCTTCTCTGCTGGCGGTATCTGTTGACGCGGTTCATTGCGCTGGCTTCGGTCATCAGCGTCATGCTCGGCGTGGCAACCATGATCGTGGTCAACGCCGTCATGCTCGGTTTCACCAGCGAAATGAAGGACAGAATCCAAGGAATACTGGCAATTTTCTACATGATCGTGATTGAAAAGCAGAAGGACATCGGCATTTTGAAAGCACTCGGAGCGAGCAGCGGCGGTGTCATGCAGATTTTCCTGTATTACAGTTTGCTGTTGGGCACCATCGGTGCTTCATTGGGACTCGGCTTGGGACTCTTGATGGTCGAATACATTAAGGAAATTGCAACGGTTCTTTCGTATATTTTACAGAGAGAGGTGTTCAGCCCTGAAATCTATTCGTTTTATGAAATTCCGACGATTGTCGATGTTCCGACGGTCATCGGCATCATTACCGGTGCGATTTTAATCGCGGTCATGTCGGGAGTTTTACCGGCGTTCCGGGCGGCGCGGGTACATCCCGTCGAAACGTTGAGAAGTTAGAGAAACTATAACTATACTGCGGCACGGCAATAATTTACCTTTTTCCCTTCGTGCCTCCTTTGTGTCCCTTGTGGTTAATCCTTTTTTACCACAAAGGCACAAAGAACACAAAGATACACAAAGAAAAAAGTGCAATCATCGGCATTTTACAGTCTAATAGACAACGTTCACCAAATAGAGTCCCTGTGCCGGTGCGGTGGGACCCGCCAATCTTCGGTTGCCTGACTCTATGATCTCCCTCATTCGTTCTGGATTAAAGCGTCCTCGCCGTCCTTCTGCGCCGGTCAACACGAGCGTACCAGCAATCGACCGCATCATGTTATACAAAAAACCATTCGCTTCGACTTCGATTTGGATCATCGGCGGCAACAGCGGCGAAGGGGAAAGCCGAAACACCGAAACATCGCTCACGGTGCGCACCGTCGTTTTTCGAGGAGAACCTTGCGACTGAAAGCAGACAAAATCGTGGGTTCCCCGAAGATGTTCCGCCGCCGCCTGCATTGCCGAAACATCGAGAGGCTTACGATAAATCCAGCAGTAATTCCGGGTGATCGGACAAAAGGGACGCTGATCGTCAATCAAGTACCGATACCGCTTGGAAACCGCTGCGCGGATCGGATGAAACGACAGAGGAACTTCTTCGACGTTCAAAATCCGAATATCTTCGGGGAGAAAACCGTTGAGGGCACGGTAAAAAACTGCCGGCGTGAGGGTGCTTTCCGTCGAAAAGGCGGCGACTTGTTTGAGGGCGTGCACACCTGCATCGGTTCGTCCACTTCCGGTAACGGCAACTTGTTCGCCGGTAATTTTCAAGAGGGTTGTTTCGAGCGTTGCCTGAATGCTCGGCGTGTCCGGTTGCCGTTGCCAACCGTTGTACCGGGTTCCATCGTAAGCGATTTCGAGTTTTATGCGTTGCATATCGAAACGTTATTATACCAAAAAACAGCGGTAAAACCAGTGCGCCGCGGAGTCCCTCACAGAACCTGCGGCGTAAGCCGGAATCCAAACGAGAAGGCTTTTTTACCGGGTATTGCCGTATCGTTGACGAATCTTTCCGTACCGAGTATGATAGTGTCAATCATACATCCCCTAACACAAAAACAATGAAGGTACTCGATCTTATGAAAAATCTCCGGGAATCAACGGAGGGCAAAATCGTCTTGCTAGTTGCCGACGGCATCGGCGGTCTCGCACAGAAGCCTGGCGGACTGACCGAACTCGAAACCGCGAAAACACCCAACCTCGATGCATTGGCAAAAATCGGCGTGCAGGGACTTTCTACGCCGATCAAGCCCGGCATTACGCCCGGCAGCGGTCCCGGTCATTTGGGACTCTTCGGCTACGATCCGCTCGAATTCATCATCGGTCGCGGGGCTTTGGAAGCCGCCGGAATCGGCTTTGCGATGCAGGACAATGACGTTGCGATTCGATGCAATTTCTGCACAACAGATGCCGCCGGTACGATCACAGACCGGCGTGCTGGTCGAATTCCGTCCGAGGAAAGTGCCGCCGTCGTCCAAAAATTGAAGGTCATCAAAATTCCCGGTGTTGAAGTTTTTGTCGAACCCGTCAAAGAACACCGTTTTGTGGTTGTCTTTCGCGGAGAAGGTTTAGGCGATGCCGTTGCCGACACCGATCCGCAAAGGACGGGCGTGCCCGTACTAGAACCGGCTGTTCACGCAGGGATAAAGTGCTCCGCTTCGGAAAAGACGGCGAAAATTGCAAAAGAGTTTCACGATCAGGCTGTCAAAATTTTGGCGGACGAACCAAAGGCAAACAACCACACAATGCGGGGCTTTGCGAAAAAGCCGCACATGCCGAGTTATGCGGACATCTACGGGTTGCGAGCGGCATGCATTGCGGTCTATCCGATGTACAAAGGTTTGGCAAGTTTTGCCGGGATGGACATCGTCGGCAAAGCAACCACCCTCGCGGAAGAGATCGACGTGCTGGAAAAGGAATGGAAGAACTACGATTTCTTCTTCGTGCATTTCAAATACACGGACAGCCGAGGGGAAGACGGTCAATTTGACGAAAAGGTTAAGATGATCGAGGAGTTCGACTCGATAGTTCCTCGAGTAACGGCACTGAAACCGGCGTGCTTGATTGTAACTGGCGATCACAGCACTCCGGCTGTGATGTCGTCGCACAGTTTTCATCCGGTTCCGACGTTGATCGTATCGGATTTGGCGCGCACAGACGCAACGGAGCATTACGGCGAACGTGACGCCGTGCTGGGTGGTCTCGGACAGTTCGAGGCAATGTACATTATGCCTATGGCAATGGCTCACGCAGGAAAACTCGGCAAGTTCGGAGCGTGAGTGATGCTCACTGAGCCAAAAACAGAGCCCGTGGAAACCACAGTGACGTAAGTCAGGGATCCCTTGCTTACGCTGCGGGCTCTGTGAACGCGTCGGGCTCTGTTTGTTCCGAGCGGCGCGGTCGGGTACTATGCTAAATCCCGATCTTCAAACAGCAGTAATGAAACGATTAACATTGCTGCACAATAGAGTCCCGCATAGCCGAGTGCGTAAAACACATATCCCCAAGGGACGGTAACATCCCGCGCAGACAGTTCGGTTGCCGCCATGATAGCGGTTTCCATATTGAAGTGGTCGAGACATGGCAGTACCATGTTGAACACATTCGCCACGAACATCACTATTGCATTTTGTCCTTCCGCCGCTTGTACAATGATAGGAGCGATGTTCCCCAGCAGGTAAATCAACAATGTCAATGTTATGTTGGGCAGCAGCGGCAACCGTGTCGAAATGGCAATCGCAATCGCCGCCAAAATAAGTGTTTCCTGGTAGGCGAGAGCCATCGGGGGCAAAGTGATGTACACGGCTTCTGCGCATTCCATTGCCGTCGGAACATCCTTTGACGATTCCCTCGCATCGTGAACGAGTTTGTAGGAAACCGTATTGAGGAAGAATGTTCCCAATATCAGGAAAAGGAGCGTAACGGCAATCATGACTCCGACATATTTCCCGATGATGAATTTTGTTCGGCTCAATGGTTTTGCCAGAGCCATTAGGGCGGTTTTTCCCTCCAGTTCGTCGGCAATGGTCGAACTTGCCGACCAGATGGCAAAGAAGACGGCGAACAGTTTTACGACGGTCAAGCCCTGTGTGATGACGATTTTGATGTCCTCCCCCAAAGTGTGGTAGGGAATGAGGAGGAAAATGAACAGGGCGAAAATTCCCACGAGTGCCAGAATGACGAAGAGGGGCTGAAAGAGGGCTTCTTTTGCCGTAACCCAGGCGACGGCACCGACTTTCGGCAAATAGTTGCGGATCAGAAAAACGGCAATTCCGAAGAGGAGAAACGCCGCCGCTGCGCCGAGATTAATATATTGTAGTCCTTGAATCCAAGTGGGGATAACGAGTACAGAAAACATCTTTTCCTGATGGTTACAAATCTGATGTTGACGAACGCGGTCATTGTAACCATTTTCCCCTGCGGTTGCAAGTGGGGCGGTTTATGAAGAGAGACCTCCTCGCAATCTAAAAAATTGCGAGTCTGCTTGTTGGGTGTTAATTTTTATACTGTAAAATGCCAATGATTGCATTTTTTTCTTTGTGAATCCTTGTGCCTTTGTGGTTCAAAAAAGATTAACCACAAAGACACAAAGGGCACAAAGGAGACACGAAGGGGAAAAGGGAAATTATTGCCGTGTCGCAGTATATCTGCTCAATCGGCGGTCAAAATTTCCCAAAGACTTTCGAGTGCCTGCGGAATCACCTTGGCAGAGCCGATGGTCGTCATATAATTCGTATCGCCGTTCCAACGCGGGACAATGTGCCAGTGCAAATGTCCCGGAAGACCTGCTCCCGCCGCATGTCCTAAATTGAGACCAATGTTAAAACCGTCCGGCGACATCTTTTGCGTCAAAATCTCTGTCCATCGGTCGATCTCATGGATCAGTGCCGACTTTTCTGCCTCGGTCAGATCTGCCAACTTGCCGCAATGACAGCGGGGAGCCACAAGAATGTGTCCATTATTGTACGGAAAGCGATTCAAAATGGAAATAGTCAGATCGGTACGGCGAACCACGAGTCGTCTCCGATCATCGGATTCGTCAAACTCTGCTTGACAGATAAAGCATTGGGGATCAGCACCTGCTCCGACTGTAACCGGCTGCTCAACGGACTCTGTTTCGCCGCCGATGTACGCCATTCGCCACGGTGCCCAAAGGGTGTCTAACGTTTTCATGCCTGTTTGTGGACATCATTGTACACTCTGAAATAAAAAAGGCAAGGGAATCTCTAGGGACCCTCTGGCTTACGCCGCCGGGCTCTGTGTGTCATTTCTCTTCCCCGCCCTATTTCTCCGGCTTAAACAACCCTGCCACACCGCGAATCGGGATCACCATCGAAATGCCCGTACCGTGCTCCTTCATGTTGGTCGCATCGAAAATTGCAGAAACAATCTTCTCCGACAGATCGTTCGGCACAACATTGAGAATGATCTCCTTCTCCGGTTCAATCGCAATGCCCAGAAAACTGGTAATGTCATGCAAACCGCCGCCGCGTGCATGCAATACGGTTGCGCCCTGTGCGCCGGCATCACGCCCTACCCTGATGACCTTTTCCGACCAGCCTTTGTTGACAATCGTAACAATCAGTTCGTAACCTTCTTCAAAATTCATGGTTGTACTCCTATTTTTACGCCCCGCAGGCGAGGCGGCTAACTTTTTTAACGCCTCATTAACGTCTCGTCGATGAGTCTCTTCTTTGTTCTTTCGCGTATTTCTATAAACGCTCCCATTGTCATCACTACGAGAATCGGTACCATCGCAACGATAGCAACAAAACCGAAACCGTCTAGCAAGGGATTGCGTCCGAGAGGTTCCGCTGCATTCGCAACGACAATCATCAAAAACGCCACCAACACGGGACCTGTTACTACTGTGCTGGCATCGTAAGCGATGGAAGCGAACATCTTTGAACAAACGCAACTCAACGCAACAATCACAATGTAGCCCGGTATCACGATCCAAAGAATCGAAAGCCCCAGCACCAGTTTTGTCATTCCAATCGCACCGGCAAGAGCAACACCGCTTGCCATTAAAATCAACAGCAACCGACCAGGAATCGCCCCGTCGGTAACTTCTTCGACCTGTTTGCAAAGCACATGCACAGACGGTTCCGCCAAACCGACGGAGAGTCCGAGCAACAGTCCTGCCGGAACGAGAGCCCAGCCTGACCAAATACCTGCCAGTGTACCGCCCAACTGCGTTGCGACCGGCGCAAATCCCACATTGACTGCTTGCAAAAATATAATCAATCCGAGGAGCGACCAAAGGGCTCCTTTGAGCAGTCGGACTTTGTACTCCGACGGAACTTTCGAGGGTACTACTCCGACAAACCAGCCGATCAACAGCAGGGGAACCAAACCTTTTAGTACGCCGATGGACGTTCCGCCGATGCTGGCAAAGTCACGGAGCGTTTGGGAAAAGGTAGGCAACCGACCGCCGGGCGGTTGCGTGCGGTACTCCGCACTGGAGTCCTCGTCAAGCAACGTTTCCTCCGATTCGAGTCGGCTATCGCCGACGTTGCCGCCCGGCAGTCGGCAACCTACCTCTTCACATTGCAGTTCCGACACGTTTATTGTTTTTTCACTCGCCGCCTCCCCGGTTCCCCATGCCAAGCCCAAAATCAATACGCCTAAAATAGGTCCCCAAGCGACGATACCCAGCAGTCCAAAGCCGTCTGTGGTAGCGGAGCGTCCCGCCATGTTTGAAACGAAGCCCAATCCGATGGCAAGAAAAAACGGTACGGTCAGCGGACCGGTCGCCACGCCGCCGGAATCTAAAGACAACGGCACAAAGGTTCCAGCCCCGACGAGTTCTGATATTACTGCCAAAGTCAGTGCCAGTCCGACGAGTCCGCCGAGCATTAGGGCAGGGTGAATGTTCCATACAATCCGCAAAATGCTTGCTAGAAGCAACAAGCCGATTCCCGACATCACGAAAATCATCACTACCAGTGCTGGCGGTCCTGATCCTTCTCCCGTAACATCTTTGACAACGCCGTTCAGTACAGCAACGCAGGGGTCTGCCGCACAAGCGAGAAATCCGACGAAGAAAACGACGATACATAGTACGAGCATACCCGGCATGAAGAGGAATCGGGTGCCGATGAGTTCTCCCATAGGAATTAGGCAGAGATCAACGCCGCGAAGGAAAAAAAGCAATCCGGTGCCTGCCAAAAAGGCACCGATCAGCCAGTAAGCCATATAGCCGGGCTGCATAAATCCGGTCAGAAAATGGAGGATGACGACCAGCACGGCAATCGGCACGATGGGAGCAAAGGCTTCTTTTATGCTGTTGATCATTGCCGCTCTCGTTCTACGGGATGGGGGACTGTAAGGAAAAAATCGAATGTAGGGGTCATTCTACACAATTTTTTCGGATTGGCAAGCCTGTACGGTTTTTTGCTCAGGGCGGCTGCGTCGGCGATAGCCGACGAAAGAGCCGGGGATGGAGCGCAGCGCAATCCCCGGGTTCACAACGAAACGTTAACGTTTTTGAGAATCGATATGTTCTAAAAGTTCGGTGGGAGTAACGAAACGCACGTTTTCCGTTTCAAGGTATTCGATGATTTTGACAAAGTTTTCCCACCGCTTATCGTCCCAACTGTTGGGATGTCCTTGCAGAAAGAAGTACTCAAAATTATCTTTCTTTTCCAGATAATTTTTTTTGAACGCTTCAAAATCCGTATTGTGCGTGGGATATTCGATGTCGATTCTATTTCTGAACAAGAATCCTTTGAAATGTTCGACTCTTGCCGGATATCCGAAGGTCAGCCGGATATTAGGCACTTGGGCAAGCGCACGGTCGGTAATTGCATTGGTGCCGCACCAATGCGGTCCCCAAGCGGTGAGAGTGAGTCCTAACTTTTCGGTCGCCAGTTTATCGGTCTGACTCAAGGCGTGGACTTGTTCTTCGAATGTCCCTTCAAACTCGGCAAAATCATCGTTGCTCCTGCGCTGATAAAAACCGTGGTTCCAAAATTCAATGTAACGAGGTTTTTCCAAATCGGCAGTTTTTCGGTCAATGATCTGTTCGGGAATTGCCCGATCTGTGATCCATTTGAAGTAGGCGGGATCGTCATTGACAAGCGAATAACCGATGATTCCCATCGATGATTTGATTTTTTTCTCTTCGAGGAAATCGGCAACACGTTGCCAGCGCGGTTGTTTATCTCCTCCTGCGACGACATCGTCCAGTTTCAAAATGATGAGTTTCGGAGCGGGCACATCAGACGTTGCCTCCATTGCCGTTGCGCTAAAAGCGATGCCGAAAAGCAAACAAAAAGTTGCCGAAACAAGGATAAAATGTTGGTACATGGCAGCGTTCACTCCTATTGTGAAAAGAAAAGGATGCCTTACAGACGTTCTCATTTTACCACATGACAAAATTTGAAACAACACTCCAGAGCGGACGACCTCATGACAGTATAAGAAATGCTATCGTAGAAAATGCCGCCAGCACTGCTCCGATGAAACTCTCATAGGGTATCAGTTCCATACGCTCTTTCAAATCCATCTGTGTGCAACCGGCAGTGGCATGGAAAAACGAGCCGTGAGGTAAATGATCGAGTACGGTAGCCCCGGCGTTAATCATTGCTGCGCCCCATACGGCACTGATTCCAGCGGCAAGAATGGTAGTGGAAAATGATGCAGAAGCAATCGTCGCTCCCGCTGTGGTCGAAGCAGTGGCTGCCGACATCAATGCCCCGGAAAGCGGTGCAATCAACACGTCGCCAATCCCGGCGTATTCCAAGCCGCGCAGAATCCAATCTTTTAACGTGGAATACTTGATAATGCCTGCAATAGCCCCCGTTCCTATCAACAAAACGGCAATGACCGACATCTTTTCCAATCCGTAGGCAATGGATTCATTAAACATCCGCAGTTTGCCCATGCACAGGATTCCAATGATCCCGCCGACGGGCAGGGCAACCAAAGGGTCAATGTTGATACCAGCCACAGGACGAAGTGCCAAGAGGAGAATAGCCGACACCGGTCCGATGATACTTGCCCAGAAGGGGGGCAAATCAACCTGTTCGGTCGTGCCTGTCTCCGTTACCTTTTCGCCTTGCAGTTTCACGAGGCGGAGCAACAACATCAGTACAGCCAATCCCAGGAATGCTGGGACGAGGTTCGCGAACATCACCGAAGGCAGCGGCGCACCCATGTTTTCGGCGGCAATGATCGTGTTGGGATTGGGCGAAATGATATTGCCGCATTTTCCGCCGCCGATCATTGCCAGTAACAATTTCAACTTGGAGGTTTCCATCCGTTGCCCTACTGCTAATGCAATCGGTGCTATGGTGATAACCGCAACATCAATGAACACGCCGATGGCTGTGAGAATCATCGTAGAAAGAGCCAAGGCGAACAGCGCATTTCCTTGTCCCAATTTTTGGACAAGCGTTTGGGCGATACTATAAGCGGCACCGGTTTTGACAAGCACGCCCGATAGTACGCCTGCCGTGAGAATACGAATGATGGCGGGGGTGATGTCTTTGACACCGTCCACCATCACCGATACGGTCGTTACCAAGCCCAAACCGCCGAGCAGTCCTCCTGCTAACGCCCCGAAAATGAGGCTATAAACAGGATTAACCTTACGGATAATCAGAACAATGGCTAAAAAAAGTCCAATAAGTGCGCCGATGGTGGTCATACAATTTTCGATGGACTGCCCAAACGCCGCCCTCGCCTCTCAATCGTATCCACTATAACTTTTCTGATGTCAGAAAACAAGATAGCCGACTGGCTGCGTCGCTGACTCGCTTCGCAATCTCACGGTTGCGTCTCTGTGAACGACGATCACTTCAGTGCTTCGGCGAATTCGTCGAGCGAGTGACAGGTTGCGGCTTGGACTGCCCAAGATTCCAGTGCAATCGGGTCGGAGATGGCACGGACTGCCTTTTCGATGCCTCGGGGAACCCTCTTAAATCTAGCCCGGAGAACTGCTATGACCGTGTTTCTGCCCGCCTCGGCTTTCCCTCTGGCTTCACCTCTGGCTTCGCCGATTGCAATACCACGGGCTTCTCGTTCAGCACCAATCCTCTTGTCAAAATACGCATCCAATTTTTCCGAAAAAATAAACTCTTTCTTTTTCTGCATATACAACTCCTCCAATGCTTTTACGTTTGCTTCGCCGATCACTTGAAAATAAGCGTCCGCTGGCGACTTCAACTCTCGCATCATCGAAAACCGATCCAACTTCACCGCCGTCAAATCATTGCGCAAACTGTTTAACCACAAATTGCCCTCTTCCGATAATTCTTCCGAAACCACTATCTGTGTGGGACTCGTGTCCCCCTCCACAAGGTAAATCCCCGGCTGAGTATGCGTTACCGTGTACCGATTCCTCAAAAATGCCAGTAACTTCACCGGATGCCGAGTCGCCGCTACCGTTACCGACATATCGGCAATGTCCTTTTTGTTCAAGGCGGCAAACAATCGGCTATAACACTGCGTTTTATGGTAGTCCGCAACGGTCGCCCGGTCATTCGGACTCTTATACTCAACGATATTGAATTGCCGAAAAATCTGACCGATGTTCTTTTTGATGACAACGTTCTTTTTCTTTTTGATAATCAAGATATCTATCTTGAGCGGTTCGGTCGTGAGTTGGTGTTCCGTCTCGAACGATAGAACATCCAGATATTCTTCGAGTTCCAACCGTATAGCCTGAACGAAAGCCGGATGCCACGAAATACGAGCCATGCAAGAATTCTAACAAAAACCGGGAGCGATGTCAAGTCATGAAAAGATCAATAGCACCGTTTGCGAACAGAGTATATCTCATGTCATTGCACGATACCATCGGAAAAGTTGTTCCGCTGTTTGCCGGATATTGTGCCTTGCCGTTTCCGGTTTCATGGCATCATCCAGGGTCATAGGATACGGAACGACGGAAAAGACTCCGCAAATGCCGATTCTGTTCATGGCTGCCGCATCCGCAACGCTTCCCGTAAGGGCA
>Ga0099364_10013816_pt1 | contig 10801 bp, 19 predicted proteins | sample TergutTh196P3_FD_73070 | JGI IMG/M metagenome (GOLD analysis project Ga0099364, IMG submission 73070) | Microcerotermes parvus P3 segment gut microbial communities from Pointe-Noire, Republic of the Congo - Th196 P3 | ecosystem: Host-associated > Arthropoda: Insects > Digestive system > Gut ...
CAACTGATAAGTCGTTGCGCTGTCTGTCCTGCGAATGATTATCCCGTTTGCATTACCCGCCCATATATCACCCGTGATCGTTGCGCCGAAACCAACAAACACAATACCGTCTGTAGCAATCGAGCGTGTTGCTTCCACTTTGCCGCCGCAGAGTATCACGTTGCCGGAGTTGGTAACAATCGCTCTGCTATAAGTATCAATTACACTAACTGTACCTCCACTGACCATTATATCTGTGCTTATTGTTTAAGCCATAATAAGAGAGTAATTGGTCTGACAAACCTCATTTTGGACTCACACGTCTGCTTTCGGAAACTGTCAGCCAACCTCTTATTGCGGCGTTCGATTAGAGCAGGTAGTTCCGCTCTATTTTCGACAAATTGGGTGCGTTCGTATACTTAGCAAATAGAATAGGCAATAAGTACAAAGTTGGGTACTGATTACGAATTTTATTATTGCGAGGTATATAGCAATTTTACTTTTAATTTACTACGCAATCCAAGCGCAAAACCGCATAGGTTATAGCTCTTACGCTTGTCTATCGAGTAATTAATAAGTAAAATTGCTATATGATGAACGCTATTGGAATTGACGTTTCAAAAGGCAAGAGCAAAGTTGCAATTATTCGACCGTTTGGAGAGGTCATTGCAAAGCCTTTCGATGTTCTTCACCACCCCGACAAGTTAGGTGATTTAGCAGGCTATATCAACTCACTTGAAGGGGAATCAAGAGTCGTTTTGGAACACACAGGCAAGTATTCAGAGCCGGTTGCAAACTTTCTTCACAACGAGGGGATTTTCGTCTGTGTTGTCAACGCAAAACTTGTTCACGATTACGGCGGTGATACTATTCGCCGGATTAAAACCGACACAACAAAATTAAAACCATGTTGAAAAACAATCTTATTTCGCTTTTAGACCGAACTTTCCCCGGTGTAAATGAACTGTTCACAAGCCCTGCTCGCGAAAGAGATGGTCACGAAAAATGGATTGATTTTGTTGCGGCTTTTCCGCAACGCTCGTCACTTGTTTGTTTTGCGGGTATTGAATCTCCCGAAAATCAATCCGGCACTTACAATCAACACTCACGCCGAATTTCAAAACAAGGTTCGCCGCATTTACGAAGAGCGTTATTTCAAGTTATGCAAGCTATTTTACAAAACAAAAATTCTAACGAACCGACATTTCAGTTTCTTGACAAAAAGCGTTCCGAGGGCAAGCCGTACAAAGTCTATATGATTGCGGGTGTCAACAAGTTTCTGCGAATTTATTATGCTCGTGTAAACGAATGTATAAATAATCCGTTCAACAGCATAAGCGGTCACAAAATCGTGAATAATATTACTGCCTGCAAGCAGGATAAGAACCGCACGCCGTTAGCCACAATAAATTGTGGACGGCTGAGCGAACCTTGAAACGCTTGTATTCGGCGTTATATGGGCAACGGTGGAGACCGACCCGAGCGGCTATGCAGGTCGCAAAACCGATAGCGTTAGAAAGACCGCCGCCCGTGCTTGTTGATGTGATTTCAGCTTGGGAGCGGTTTTTCGTTTTGCCCACACTGATATATCGGGATGCGAATAATGCGATAAACTCCGAGCAGTCGGGGTTGGTTTGCTGTGCTTTTAATTGCTTTGAGCGTTTTCAAGAAATTTTCTTAAAGTTTTTTGTTTTAGGGGTTGACTTTTATTAGCAGGTTTGCTATTCTTGTCACCGCATGAAAATTCAATCTGTGTTTTGGACTGATGTGTTGGTCGAAATAAATCAAATCGCCGATAGGTGAGGTTTTGACGCGTTTTACAACATGAAATTCGTGATGTTCTTTTGGCAACCAGTGAGCGTAAATTTCCGGCGGCGGGGCAATCATGAAGTTGTAAAAACTCTCAACCGTGGCATTAGGTAATTTGCTTTTCATGGTATGTTTTATCATTTCAAGTTCCTCATTTCTTTTTCGATTAATTCCAACGCCAACCGCAACGCTCTGATTCTTCGTTCAAGCAACGTCTTTTGCGATTTTCCAAAGTTAGAAGTGTCAATTTTCTCGCATTTTTTGAGCGTTGATAAAAGCGCAGCGTGAGCTTCTTCGAGTTGTTCTTTTGTATAGTTCATGATGTGTCGCCTTTCACTTTCTCAATTTCAACGAAATTCCGCGCAACTCTACCATTTCATTAAACGCTGCAACGGCCGATTTCGTATCGGAAACACGCTCCATGACGGATTTTACATCTTCCAACTCCAGCAAATTTACCGCCGTGCAAAAGAAACTTTTACGCCGTCCGTCGTCGTAATTTTCCAATAATTCTTGCAAGATTTCAATTTTCTCATTCAACTCCGCTTTGTAAGTTTCAATGTCAAGTTTCGCCTTTTCCATATCGTGGAATCGGTTTTTATAAGTGATAAATGAGTCGGATTTGTCTAATTTATCGTATTTTTTACACGGAAATTCGTCACACTGAAAGCAATATTCCAAGCCCTTGCGCTGACAGCACGACAGTATACCGCAAGTCGGGTGAACGTCTAAAAAACCTTCTCCCGCACAACCGGGACAGCGCGAATTTCCGACCGTGTAATGCCGCGGGCATAAGCCGCAATTCAGCCCGCAGACTGCGAATTGCGGGTATTTTCGTGTTGCATAATTCATAACGCACCACCTTTCAATTCCTCATAAACAAAGCAACTTGACAAGTGGTCATTAACCATTCCCACCGCTTGCATGAACGAATAAATAATAGTCGAACCGACAAACTTGAATCCCATTTTCTTCAAATCCTTGCTGATTTTATCGGACAACGGAGTGGTTGTCGGCACATCTTCAATGCGATTCCAATGCCCGATAATCGGCGTGTTATTAACATAATTCCAAATAAAATTGCTGAAACTTCCGTGTTTTTGTGCAATTTCTAAAAATAATTTTGCGTTAGTGATAGCGGCGTTAATTTTCAATCGATTGCGGATTATTCCTGCGTTTTTCATAAGTTGTCCAACTTTTAATTCATCATAAAGTGCGACTTTATGCGGGTCGAAATTGTCAAATGTCGCGCGATACGCTTCGCGCTTTTTCAAAACAGTAATCCACGACAAGCCCGCTTGCGCGCCCTCGAGAATCAACATTTCAAACAACTTGTAATCATCATGCACCGGCCGCCCCCACTCGTTGTCGTGGTAGTCGATGTAAATCGGCGTGTCGCCGCCCGCGTAAATTGCCCACGGACATCGTTGTTTTTCGCTCATTAGTGACACCTCATTTTCTAATTTTTTTGTAAAATTCACCTGCAAAACTTGACAATTTCTCTCAAAGAAGTTATAGTAAAATTCTGCCCGTAATCCCTCGCAAAGCCCCTATTTATCAGCACTGAAACGCACTCTGCGTTTTTTGCGGTGTTAATATCTTTTTCTTCGTCACCGATAAAAACAAGTTTCTTGACATCGAGATTAAAGTGCTTCGCTATCTGTAAAAGTCCATGCCTATTAGGTTTGCGGAAGCCGCAAGTTTGTGAAGAAACATATAAATCGAAGTATTGCAATAAATTTGCTATATCTTTTTTGAATAATTCATCGGGCATTGCGGTCGGTAAATCCGTTAGTGCCGCGATTTTCGCGCCTTTTATTTTCAACTGTTTCAGGCAATAAAACGTATCATCAAAAATAGCAGTTTCTAATTTATGCCCCTTGTAAAAACTGTAAATTATATCAGCAACGTTAACTTTTTTGCGCCAATGTTCGGTTACTGCAGCGAATATTTCTTCCGGTGTGTATTCAATTTCCCTGTAAACCACGCGCGCATTTTTGCTTTTCATAATTTCGCAAGACCTTTCTATATCCGCGTTTGTCAAGTTCAAGTTAAATTCATCACTAACGGCGCGAAACGCTTTTTCGTAGTAATCAACCCACGAATACGGCATATTTTTATACTCCATGAGAGTGCCGCCTAAATCAAAAACGCAAACTTGACAATTATTTATAATGTTCATAAGGCAATATCCCCATTTTTATTTTCGCCATATATACCCTCAAAGTTTCTTCGTTACTGATTTTTTCGCCGATAAAATCATTTATCTGAAGGGTAGTTTCATCAATCTGAGTGTATATTTTAATGAAAGTTTTTTCGTATAAATTATTATATTTTATTGCAAATAAAACAGCCGGTATTCCTAAAATAAAGAGCAGAATTAATAACAAACTACCTAAAATATTTTCCGGTTGAAAAGCTAATAAAAGCGCGCCCGCAACTGACAAAGCAAGGCAAAGTGTGATGAAAAAGGCAACTCCGAAAATATAAATAATGCGAAGTTTTTTATGGTGTTTTCGGAATTTTTTTATCGCCGCATAATCCTTTAATGTGTATTCCATTTTGCCGTCCTTTCAATGTTTTTCGCATAATTTATCCGTCTATTTTCTTGCCGAAAAAATATAATGTGTCAAGTTTACACCTTTATTTTGTTTAATAAAACGCCCGCGAACAAGCATGCCGTTTCGTATCGCGACGTTTATTGCCGCAATATTTGTATCACTTACGAGTGAAAAAACTTCACTTTCCCCCAAGACATCAAAAGCATAATTTTTGCTTGCAATTGCGGCCTCGGTGGCGTATCCGTTGTGCCAAAATTCGCGGTTAAAAAAATAGCCAATTTCGAGAACGCTTTCTTTGTCAGTTTCGCAGTTTTGAAGCCCGCAAATTCCGATTAATCTGCCGGTATTTTTTAGAACGACCGCCCAACGCCCGAATCCGTTTTCGCGATAACCGGCAATCTGTTTTTCAAGTCCCGCACGGTTCTCTAACTCGCTCCACGCGCCATTTGACGCCGCCATTGTCACATCGTCGCCGACGATTTCCAATGTGGCGGGCAAGTCGCTAATCACCAATTCTCGGAGTATCAGGCGTTTAGTTTCCATTATATTTTACCTCATTTTTAGAAATATTTACTCAACTTTTCAAACTTTGAATCAATGCGTTTTCGTAGTAATTCATCGTCTAATTTTAACGCAAGACGCACCTGCGCCAACATCATTTCGACGTCGGCGATTTCGTCTAAAAGTTCATCTTTAGACGGCTTTATAGAGCGGTTTACATACTTTTGCAGTGCCACAATTAACTCCGCACATTCCTCAACCGCGACCCCGAATTGCGGTTCAAATCCCCAACTGTCAAGTGCCCTTTGCATGAGATTAACTTGACTTTTTGTAAATTCCACCTTCATATTTTTAATACCATGCCGCCCATACCGGCGCAAATTTCAATGAAAACTGCGGCATGGGACACGCCTCCCTTAAATATTTTCAAACTTTATACCTCCTTGTAATCAATTCAAATTAATGTCAGTTGCTCAAATTCCGATTTAACTTTAGTTTCACCTTGCGGCGAAAAACCCGCGTCACAAGCGGCGTAATCGTGTTTTGATTTTACTTGAATTGCTTCATCGTGAATATCATTTTCCGCGCTATATTCCCAATTCTGCGCCGACAAAACTTCCTGCAACTGCTTCAATTTCAACTGTCTATTTTTGTAATCCGGCAGTATATTTTCGACAATTTTCCAAAACCGCGGCGAGTGATTCATCTCGGTAATATGCGCCAATTCGTGCACAGTAACATAGTCAATTACATCATCATCAGCCATAATCAGCCGCCACGAAAAGTTAATACTTTTTCGCCCGCTGCAACTCCCCCAACGAGTTTTCGCAGAGTTAATTTTCACCGCAATCGGCGCGACATTCATTAACTTTGCAAAGTTAATTATTCTACTTGTCAAGTGGCGTTTTGCAAGTGTTTTATAAAGTTGAATAATGCTGAGTTTAATTTGCTCACTTGACAAATTGAATGGCAGATAAAACCGCTCGTCATCGAGTTCTGCAAGCTTGCAGTCCCTTGCAACAATTGGAAATTTTCTGCCCCGATATGTCACTAAATCACCGTAAGTAAGTGTAAATTTTTCGCGTTGTAATTGCAATTTTCGCGACTCCTCCAACCTGTCACTTATCCACTTTTCTTTGGACTGCACAAACTTGTCAATTTCGCGCTTGGAAGTTCTCATCGGCGCACGAACATCGACTGTGTCGCCATGGACGTAGATTGCGATTGTGCGGCGTTTTGAGCGGGTTAGTGTATAGTTAAACATAATTTTTCCTATCAAATAATTTTTTGAAACATAATTTCAAGCGGGTCATTTTTCAATGAAAAACTACCGATTGCTTTATAGCCGAGTTTGGTGTAAAAGTGCTGTGCATGCTCGTTTGAGGGGGCTGAAGTCAGCACTAATTTGTAACCTTTTTTGCACATTTCCGCCTCCCAAAATTCAACTAACTTTCGGCCTATGCCTTTTCTTTGGTGCGATTCCAATAAATTTAACATGTTCATGAACGGAATATTATCCCAGAAAAGCCCGTATCTAAGCCAACCGACGAACTCATCGCCGCTGTAAACTACGTAAACTTTTCCGTCGGTGATTTTCTTAGACAAAGTTGCTTTGTCGAGCCATTTTTCGTGTTTATGAATCACGTCAAAATCTAACGTTTCTGCTATGCGAATTGTCAAGTTTCTCGCTTTGTTCATGTCGATTTCACCCCGCCAAATCTCACGTAACTCACCCGCTCACTGAACGGCAATTTCTCACGCGGTGTCCCCAAAACTTCCGGTTTTCCAATCGGCAACACGGCGCGCAGACGATACCCGGCGGGGATTCCAAGCGCTTCCAGCGCGGCTTTTTGCGCCTTGCCGTCGAAGTACGGGCTGTCCAACCACAGCGACGCAAGCTCGAGCGCGACTGCCGCCAACAGCATATTTTCGACTGCCGCCGAGTAATCTTCCATCTCGAAATTCTTCTTTTCGTCCTGCGTGAAACTGTCGGTTAGCACGGCGATTGCCGTAGGTGCAGTTGACAATCTTTCGGTCGGCACTGCTTGCAAAAGCGGCTGTAACGCCGCTTTATCGGGCAAAATAATCAGCCGCACGCACTGCCAATTCATGCCCGTGGGCGCGGCGAGACCCGCCTCCGCAATGCGCTCAAGGTCGGCGAGCGGGACTGTTTCCGCCAAGTAATTTCCCCTGTGCGAATAACGCTTTTTTACGATTTCAAAAAAGTTCATAATTTTTTCCTTTCCACTTATGCAATTTTTTTGATTACCCGGCACGGATTACCCGCCGCAACAACACCGCACGGCACATCTTTCGTCACAACCGAACCCGCGCCGATTACGCTCCCATCGCCGATTGTAACGCCCGGCAGAACAATCACTTTGCCGCCGAGCCACACACTATTTCCGATTGTCACGGGCTTGCCGTATTCCAAAAGCGAGTTGCGAATTTCCGCTTCAAGCGGGTGAGCGGCAGTGTAAATATGCACTCCCGGAGCAAGAAAAACATTGTCGCCGATGTTGACTTCGCAGACATCAAGAATCACACAATCGTAATTTGCGTAGAAATTATTTCCGACTTTGATGTTGTAACCGTAGTCGCATTTGAAACTCGGTTCGATGTAGCATTCATCGCCGATTGCGCCGAATAACTCGTGCAGAATTTCGGTGCGGCGGTGGAATTCTTCTTCGGTTGTGGCGTTGAAAAGTCGTGTAAGTCGGCGGGCGTTTCTCCGCTCGTTGGTGAGTGTTAAATCGCTTTCGGTGTAGGCTAAATAAAGCTCGCCTGCAAGCATTTTTTGTTTTTCGGTCATTAACAGCACCTCATTTTTATATATCTTTTCTGAAAAATATACATCTTTCTGTTTCAACAAAGCCGATATGCAAATGAAAGCGGTAACTTTCGATGTTATGAAGCGGACAATCACTGGCAAATTCACGACAGCCATTTTCTTTCGCCCATTTTTCGCATAAACGAATAAGAGCGACTGCGATACCATTCAAACGATATTCCGGTTTAACGTAAATCGCTTCTAAATATCCGCAAGTGCCGCCGAGTTCTGTACCGTTGACATAATCATTTCGCAAAGAAACATGAGCAACACCGATTGGCTTATCCCCGGCAAAAGCGAGAAAGAAACCCTGCCGTCTATCGGAAAAGTGCGTTTTGTTTTCGTCGAGCAACTCGCCGTGTTCCATTTCATAAAGTTCACAGAGCAAATCCGTAACAGCGTCAATATCCGATTTGTCAGCGCATCTGTACAAAACCTCGACGATTTTGGTCGGTAGAGGTTTGCGAAAATAATCTTTCGCCAAGAGCGCGTAATTCGCCGCGTCACAAATTCCTTGATTACTCCAATCGGCTTGCCGCATATGCCCCTCATATTTCATGCCGCATTTTATCATAACTTTTCCCGAATTTGGGTTGCGTGGGTCGTGCCGCGATTCAATCCGATTCATGTAAACTTCCTCAAAGAAAAACTTAATCAAAGCCGCTAACGCTTCGGAAACGTACCCTTGTCGCCACCACTTTTTACCTATGCAATACCCGATATGCACCATTTCTATTTTATCATCTTGCAAAACCGTGCCTATACTACCGATGAGTTCACCCGTTGCTTCAACGACAATCCCCCAATGGTAATAATTATCCTTTTCATAACTGCCGACCCAATCTTTAAGTACATCTTTTGTCACGCTGATATTGCCGTGCGGTTGCCACGTTAAATACTCGGTTACATTGGGGTCGTTCGCCCAATTGTTGAACATCGGTTCGGCATCGTTTAACGTGAATCGGCGTAATAATAAACGCTCTGTTCTAATTTCCTTTGTGCCTATGTGTTTCATGTGGCTTTTCCCTCCCCATACTTCACCAAAAAATCCGCAGGGTTCATAATAAACTCCTCGTTCGGAAAATGCTTCAAGTTCCCCGTAACAAGCACGGCGTTAGCCGCCCTTGTCGTATCATAAAAAATGCGGTCGCTCTCGTCAACAAAGTGAACCTCACTTGCAGACGGTGCAATCAACACACCGACTTTTTCAATCAGTGTCAGCATTTTGACTTGTTCGAGCGTGGCGATGTTCAAGCGCGGATACGCCAACACACGCTTGTACTCGCGCAGAATTTCCGCACAGTAATAAAGCTGAAACTCTCTCTGCGTCAACATCAGCTTGAACGCTTTTGAAGTAACACCATGCGGAGTTAAAACCGTGGAAACGACAGCGTTCGTGCCAAAAACAACATTCGTCATGCCTGCACCCGACATTCCGAAATGATGCCGTTGATTTCATCAAGCGACATATTATCCGTTCCGTTAATCACCGATTGCTTTTGAATTGATTCGATTACCTCAAGCAACTCAAGTTTGGATTGCAACTTCGGGTCGGAATCAATCACCGCAAAGGGCAACTGCCGTGTCCGCAGAGTTGCTTTGATGAACATATTGATTGCCGTCGTGACGTTCATTCCCACGTTATCGCAGAACTCGTCAAAATCTTTTTTCACGCCCTCGTCAAGGCGCACGGTAACATTCACGCTTTTCATAATAAACTCCTTTCGCACTCGTTGTACGTTAATTATACAGCATTTTATGTGCAAAGTCAAGCGGAAGTCGAAAATATTTCCAAAAAAATTCCCCCCACAAAAAACCCCGCCGAGGAATCCCTCGGCGGCAAGTAATCCAAAACAGTGAAACAGGCTCATGAACAGCAATGTATCCATGCTTGTGAAACTAAAATCCGCATACTGAAATTGCAACCCGGGCGTGTGCAATAGTAGACGTCGTAGGTGCTACGCAGACACCGCGGGGCCGCCGCAGACGCGCCGTGTTGTATAGAAGTCGCCGATGTTTGGGCGGTGCTGTGGCCGTACAGGCACATAATATTTCGGGTGGGTTCAATTTCCGCGCCACTGATTAGGTCGATAATTAACTGCGCTTTTTCCGCGGAAATTTCACAGTCGGCGATTATGTACTCGGTATTGCCAACCGCGCCGACTGTCTGTGTGAGCATACAGACAATCATCAAGATTGCAAAAACTCGCCAAAAGATTTTTCTTACTTTCATTTTAATCCTCCCAGTTTATACTATTTATTATTTCCAGTAGCATCGCCTCATCATAGGCGACAACTATGTAATAATCCTCTTTGTAATTCCAGCCTGCTTGAAAATAGTTTTTCATTTCACGTATTTGAAACGTAATATTATTTATTTCGTATTGATAATCGCTGTGATGAAAATTCTTTCCGAAATCAACACTAAATGTAATTTTATGCTCCCTTGAATAGGCCGTTAATCGCACGCCTGAGCCATTGTCGGCAATCTTGAAGTCGGTGAATTCGTAATCGCCGGGCAGTGTTGGCGGGTGCAAAATATTAATCTTCTCGGCCTCGAGCAACTCGTCTATGGACTTATAAACGCGATAATCGTCTGTGCAGATTATTTCGAGGTCGTTGTAAGTTATTGGGGTTTTGTCGGCGGATTTTGCGGCGATTGAAAACAGATAATTGAGGCTTAATTTCCGAACAGTGGCGGTTGCAGTTGCGGCCAAAAGCAGGGTGATGAGGATTACGGCGATTGCAACCACAAGGCGTTTCGTTCTTGGGCGGGAAATCTTGGTGTCACTGCACACGTTCCGATATTTGCGGTGTTTCAAAATAGTTTCAAAAGCAGGCTTCGGCAGGTCTCTGCCGTAATACTCGTAGCGGTTCAAGCCGGTGTTGCAAAAATCCAACACAGCATCGCTCGGCTCATCGAGTTCAATCTCGTGGCCGAATAATTTTTCGTAGTCTTCCAAGCTCATTAAATCCGTGTCAAGTGTGTTGCTCAACAGTTTTTCCCGAAGTTCACACGCCGAAAATTCACCGTAGTTTCGCACCAAAATTCTCACCCCCTCACTTACATAATCGTTATTAATCCAAAAAACTCACGTTTCCGATAAAATTTTTCTGATTT
>Ga0099364_10013817_pt1 | contig 10801 bp, 8 predicted proteins | sample TergutTh196P3_FD_73070 | JGI IMG/M metagenome (GOLD analysis project Ga0099364, IMG submission 73070) | Microcerotermes parvus P3 segment gut microbial communities from Pointe-Noire, Republic of the Congo - Th196 P3 | ecosystem: Host-associated > Arthropoda: Insects > Digestive system > Gut ...
TTTCCAGTTGCCGTATCCAGAATTACGCTGCCGGTAATATCGCTGGGCATTAAGTCGGGAGTAAACTGAATACGGCGGGATTCTCCGCCTATGGCTTTGGCTGCAGCTCTGACCAAGAGAGTCTTTCCCAGACCAGGAACGCCCTCTACAAGTATATGGCCGCCTGCTAACAGGGTGATAAGAAGCTGTGTAACCAATTCTTCCTGTCCGATAAATGCCTTGGCAATTTCCTTTTTTACCTTTTCCAAAAGTGACTGTGCTTCGCTTATGGTATACTTCATATATTCCCCTTTATGGTACGCAGTTGCTGCAGTTTTTCCATTAAAATTTTTTGATCAATTATAAATTGATTAAGTGATATTTCCCTTATTTGATCGATTTGATCAAGCTGATCGATTTGACTTTGGCTTTCTTCAGAAGCACGGTTCATGATTAGAGAAAGTTCCTGCAGCCCCTTGCTTCTATTTTGCTGCTCAAACTCTCTTTTATAGACTTCCATATATTTTCCCAGGGCATGATACTTTTTTAGGAAACGTCCTTCGGCCAAAAAACGTTCCTTTAAAGGTTTTCCGGGTTTTTCCGTTTCCTGTGTATAACGCCCGAAGGATGGAATTACCATCCAAAAACCAATAACAACAAGAAGAACAAGCGAGGCAGCAAGCGCGGCTGGGTTCCCCCTGTCGGCCAGACTGCCAAAGACCTGCCTGTCTCCGCTTAGTGTTCTAATAATAAGAATCCCCTGTTCAGCAAACCCCGCAGCAGCTTCCGAAGCCGGCCCTGCAGCAAAAAACAGCTCTGCTGCCAGTTGTGCATTTTCTTCCCTGCGCAAAGATGAATTATGCAGGAAATTGGCATTACCGGTAAATACTAAAAACCCTTTTCCAATTTCAAATTTTACCAGTTTTATTCCGCCGGGGTTTTTCATTATCAGTATATTGTCTACCGGAGCATTTTGTCCGGTAATTTTAAAAGAAATCTGCCAGTCAAAGGTAGGAGATGATTCTGCGGAAGTATCGTTTGTTTCTAACAGCATATTATTTTCATCCCTTGTATTTTGTTCATCTGCATCATGTACATCTGTATCATTATCAACAAGTTCATCATATCCGCTAAAATAACTTGACCAAATACCCAGCGATTTCATAAATTCCTGCAAATTAATATTTACTGCACTGTCCAGGGAAATGATCAAACGACCTCCTTCTTCCAGCCAGGGAATAAGAAGCTGTAAATCGCCTGTCCAGTTTAACCGGGAATTTTCTGCATAAATTATTTTTTCCGGCGCATTTAAAATGGTATTGGTATTCCCCATGGAAATAGTTCTAAGCCGGCAAGAGGATTCTTCAATCCACTTTTCCAGTGCATAGTAAGGGTTAGCCCGAACTTCTCTGGAAGGAGCTTCCCAGCGGGTACCCGGAACAATTTCAAACTGGGTATAGCAAAAAATTCCAATACATATGAACAATCCAAGGATGGCAAAAAAAATAATTATGGATTGTTTTACCAATCCGGATTGACGCTTATTCATTCAAGCTCCATGGTAACTGGCGGTATGTGCCCGATTGCATCTCCATCCAGCAAATGACGGCAAAAAGAAAGGGCTTCTTCAAAATTTCCTTTTGTTGGCATAATATTGCCGTATGCCAAGTTTGTCCATTGACGAATAAAAACAGAAAAGTCTGAATATGTTTTCTGCAAACTATTATTGCCGGGTTTTATCTTGCTTTGAATCAAAGCCAGGGCTTCGTATTCGGTCGTTTCTGCAGGGAACGAAACATGCCATAAGCGGGTAAAGGCAGCAAGAAATGCCCTAAAACAAAGAGCCCAGGCTTCGCGGATTCTGCCCTGCCGGTAAAGATCCTCGGCCCATTTCAAAAGACGGCGGCTTTCGGCTGCAGCAGCTTCTTCCTGAATAAAACTTCTTCCATTATCAATGGAAGACAGACGGTTTTTATTCCGCCAAATATACAGCATTGCACGAAATAAAATAATAAGTAATGCAGCTATCACAACAAGACGAAGAAACCATCCCAGGGTATTTCTTAGTTCAGGAAAAGAAAAAAGATTCCACCTGGTTATGGGCCTGTTAGGATCATTTGGCTGCTTAAACCGAATGTGCTGACTGGGTACTTCCTGTCCAAAAACCGGAGATTCAAATATTCTATCCAGGTTTTCTTTAGACTCTATGGAAACCGGAGCGGGCTGCAAAAGTTCAAAATTTTCCCGAGCCTGGATTGGACTGCCAAACACTTCTGGTTTTCCTGCGGCCAAAAGGAAAAATACTATTAAAACAGCAGTTGGATTTGTACTGCGCTGTTTAACATTTTCCACGCATTTTCTAAAAAGCAGTTCTATATCCCATCCTTCGGTTTCTACCCGTGCATTAATATACAGGCCAAAACCCATACAGACATAGAGGGTCTCGATCAAAAGCAAATTAAAAAAAAATAAAATTAATACCAAAGTGCTTTCTTCGTTAATAAATTCAATAAAACCGCCGGTATTGCCTTTGATCATGTTAAGAATTCCGTACAAGAAAACCAGTTCTCCCATTCTAAGAATCATATCCATGCCAATACAGATTACTGTTAATGCAAGGCCAAAACCAAGGCCATTGCGGATTAGGATGAATTTCCGGCGCTGGTAATCTTTTGTTTCAAGGCGCTCCAATACGAGAAGCGGCATACGGGCGGAACGGTAGGGAGAAAAGCGCCGCCAAAATATATCTCCTATTAAGCCCCAGCTAAGTGTTTTACCAAGACCGCGAAACAAGCGGCGAAAGGAAGCCTGAGGCTCAAAAAAACGAACAGAAACAACCTGCAGGCAAAAACGATCCAACAGGGGCTTAAACCACCACATAATAAAAACCGAAATTTGAGCTGCCCATGTAAAGTCAGATCTAAGTATTATATGGCAAAATACAAAAAGTATTCCTGCAGGAATTCCGGTGAAAAGAAATAAAGATACCCAGTTAGTCCGCCACAGGAAAATTCCCATATCTGTTGCTTCCCAGCCGCTGCGGCTGCGAAATTCCACCGCTGGGTTAATTGCCGCTCTCATTTATTTTTTTCCTCTATTGTTCTTCTTTCCATTGTTTTACCAGAAGTTCCGGCAAACACAAAGTAAATAAGTACTAAAAGGATTAAAGCAGAACCAACACCAATACGAATATTTTGAGGAATTTCATGTCTGGACGACCAGAATGCTTCAATTACCGCGGCAATTACCAGCATAAAACTGCTGCCGCATATAAGGGGCAGTACAGTTTTACCGGCTTCCCTAAGGGAAGCGCCTCGGCTTTTGCCTTTAGTAAATAAAAGACGATATCCCAGGTAGAATCCAGCCTGGGCGGAAATAATAATCGCAGTTAATTCAAAAGGAGAATGGCCTATGACAAAAGAAAAAAAAGTATTTTGATACCCGCTGTTAATAATGTGTCCTGCAGCAGCTCCGATAAAAATACCGTTAAAAGCAAGAAAAAAAAGGCTTCCTATTCCAGCCAAAAGGCCTCCGGCAAAAGTCATAAAAGCAATGGAAATATTGTTATAAATATAAAACCCAAACATATCTGCATCGGTGCTGACTTCCCGCGGTCTAAGGTAATACGGATTATCCGGATTGTACATATCCTCCAAATTTGCAGCCTGCCAGGGAGGCATTAATTCATATACAAAATCGGGAAAGCGTATGCAGACCAGGGCAGTAAACAATGCCAGGCCAAAAAAAATTAAAGAGCAGGCGGCAAAACTTTTCCAATGAATGCGGACAGATCCGGGAAAAGACTCAAACAAAAATTGAGAAAAAGACTTAAATGAAAAAGACCTGGGACCATACAGAATTTGATTTCCCTCCAAAGTTAGATGGTTAAGTCTTTCTATAAGAGCAGGATCAAAGCCGTTGGAACGGGCTGTATTAAGATCTCCGTGAACCTGCCGGAGAGCCTGCGGAAACCAGGCTGCATTCTTTTGCATGTCCCTGCGGGCAAATATTTTTTTCCACCCGCTTGCCGTTATAAGATGTTCCAGTTCTTTCCAGTCCTTTTCACGTCTGTTAATAAAACTCCGCTGAGTCATGATTCCCCCGCAAAGGATCGGGCTAAACCTAAAAGATATTCAGAAGCCTGGTTATCCAGCCCGGTAAGCTCCAAAGTATTATGGTTTTGAGCAGGCATTCGATTTTGCAAAGAAATTGCCAGGGGAGCTGCAATTTCATTTGCCCGTGCAGCCCCTAAAAGCGGATATCGTCTGGCAAAGGCCAATATCCCCTGTTTTTCTTCGTATGATAAAGATCGGGACATAGTACGGGATAAAGACCTGTTTATGGACTGATTTGGCAGAACAGCTTCGGAAAGCCAGGTCATTCTGTCAACATGCCTTGGTATTTGAGACTGCCAGGTATAAATAACCAAAGTTCCGGCAGCCCAGTCGCCGGGTCTGCGGAATGCCCTGCTTGCTGCCGTACAAAGAAAAGCAATGAGGTAAAGTCCAATAAAACCATCCACAAAACGAAGGAGGTTACGGATAAACGATGCTCCGGCACTTACCGGAGAACCATCGCTTGCAACCACCCTAAGCCCCATTATCCGTTTTCCCGGACTTTGACCCTGAAAAAAAATATCAAAAAAAACATGATAAAACCAGTCAACGGCAAAGCGGAACAAGAGGATAATCCAAAAGCCCCCCAAAGCATTAAGCAAAAGAACATAGCTTATCAAAAAAACAATTAATATGAGCCATTGAAAAACAGTATCAATACCATATGCACAGAAACGGACGCAAAGGCCTGCCGGATACAGGGTATACTGTATGCCTTCGGGAGTTTCAACGCGAAAGGAAGTATCGTTCTCTTTCGGTTCTGTCATTAATGTAGCATAACCTGACCGCCGGTAACAGGTAAAGCCTGACCAGTCTCGTATTCCTGTTCTATTATATAGTAAATTGCCCGCATTACATCCGAACCTTCACAGCCGCGTTTCATGGGAACCTTTGCTTCGTAAAAGGTTTTAACATCTGTTATATTGCGCGCGCCGGGAACCTTGCCTTCCTGCAGATACTGTACAAAAAGGCCCGATTCCGGATCCGACCACAAAGGTCCGTCGAAGAAATTTCCCGGACAAATTGAATTTACTTTAATATTGTAATCAACCAGTTCCAGGGCAAAGCTGGCAGTAAGTCCTATACTGCCAAATTTACTTCCCGCATAAGCGCTGTTTTTGTTGGAACCCTCCAGTCCCGATTTGGAATTAATCTGGATAATATCGGTTTTCCATAACGGAGCGCTAAGGTGCTGGAGACGAAACAGGCGGCTGGCAAACTTGGTAATTATAAAATATCCTACATAGTTTACTTCCGAAACAAACGCAAAGGATTTTAATTCCTGCTCCATTACACTTCCGGCTCTAAGCACTCCTGCATTGCTGATACAAAGGTCAAGCCCTCCGGTTTCTTTTGTTATGGCAGTAAAAAGTGCTTCTACCGATTCTTCGCTGGTAACATCTACCTGTAATGCAATGGCAGCGGTTTTTCCCTGGACTGAATTAATTTTATTTGCCAGTTCTTCTGCACCGGCAAGGTTAAGATCTGCAATAAAAACCAAAGCTCCGGAAGCAGCAAGCCCAAGACAAATCTGTTCTCCAAAACCCTGAGCGCCTCCTGTAACCAGCGCCACACGGTCTTTAACAATAGTGCTGCGGCTTGCCGAAGCAAGTCCAGGGGTAACAGTAACTGTATCAAGATCAACGGGAAGACTGTCTTCTATAAAAGAGTCGTCCCCTTCATCTTTGCGCCGGCGGGCAGCATCTATAGTACTGTCTATCCAAAAATTTCCCAGAGTATCCGTACCCCGTTTAAGTACAATGCAGGCGGGCTGTCTTTTTACCGTTTCATTCCGTTCTGTTCCAGAAGGAGAAATTTCGAACTCCCAGGCGGCAAAGGCCTCGCTTAATGCTTTGGCAGCAGCTTGTTCGTTAAATGCACCGCTGTTTGATTGTTCCTGATCAAAGGCAGATTCCAAGTCAATAACAAGGGCATTTTTGGGTGTGGGGCCATTACCGGCAAGTACAACGCGGGGGGCCTTGGCAGTGTTGATACACAGACCGCGTACCAAGGGGGCTAAAACTGAAATCATTGACAACTCCATAGTGTTTGCTTTTATTTGTGTTGAATATTTCCTTTGCGAATTTTTTCCATAATATTCGGAACCGAATCCTGCGGATTATGCAAATCCAGCATTTTACCAGCCTCTGCATATAATATAATTCTTTTCTGTAAAGAAAGCGAGTTAAGTGGATTATCCGCAGAAAAAAGTCCCCATTTGCTGTCAGCAGATGCAATCCGCTCATGAGCGATAAGCGCCCAGGTAGTATCCAAAAGGTGGCGGCAGCCGGGACTTAATACTTCCGGGCAATTAAAAGACTGGCGGCTTGAATTAATATCCACTCCGGAAATCTCCATAAAATTTCCTTCGGTGCAAAAACGCTGAATCCTTTTAATCTGATCCGCAGTATTCCGTGGAGGCATATAGGTAATGGCAAGAAAACCCAGACTTTTTACTTCTTCAAAAAGTTCGTCCAAAAAATCATCTTCAAATTTTTCGGCTTTTTTATCTCCTGTAGGAGATTCCCCCACATCTCCCAGGTAGGAATATGCCGGAATAGCATTTATGGAAAGGGCAAAATTCACAGCCGCTTCGGCACGTATACATTCATTTTTTCCCGGTTGAATAAAAAAGCGGGGGAGCAGTCCCATTTTAAGCACTCCCAAAAGATCATACAAATAATGGGGATTGTCCCTGTCAGAAAGGAGTGTTGCCAATTTTGGTCCGGGATCGACAGCAAAAAGTTTTTTTAATGCTTCCGGCAGATCCGGCCCCCGATTAAAACGATTAATTATTTTTTCTGCAAACGCTGCCATAAGGTGGCGTTCGGTAATTCCTCCCCCATTATTGTACTGTGATTTTAGAATTATATCATTTTCAAAATCAATGGATTCAAGTCCTGCTTCTTTTAGAATTACATTAGCATTTCCTATCATCGTCCGGCTGCGCTGGAGTCTGGCCTCCCTAAGCGGTTTTAAAAAGGCCGCTGTTTTTTTCAGTTCGGTGGACGGTATTCCCTGTATGGTGATATAAGCACAGCCTGCGGAGTCGGGATTGTTTAGCTTTCGCTCGGCAAAAAAAGCACCGTTTGGCCCCTGGGAAAAATCAACCCTTAGCTCAAAACCGCTGCAGCCTCCAATGCCCAAAATGGCGCAGGCGGCAATCATTTCGGAGGCTGCTGCTTCCGAATCATGATCCACCGAACCGGCAGCAACAAGGCCTGCTTCCCTGGCTCTCAGCGCCGCCATGGCAGGCGTATAGGGGCTATAACTAAAAATGGTATGGATGTGGTTGTTTATTTCTCCGTCAGCATTATTTGTTACGGCATTTCCGGCAGAGTTTTGGGAGTGCCATTTGCCTAAAGCCGCAAGCCTTTCTTCGCCTGGAAGGAGGGGATTATTGATTGCTTCTCTTGGATCGCTCATATCAGACTAATACTATACTATCTGGGCAAGTTCCAAAACCCCTAAAACATCATACCGAAAAAAAACCGGAATAAAAGGCATTATACCGCCTGGCTACCTGTTTATGTAGGTAGCCGGCAGACTTTTTCTCCCGTAACCTAATAACAGATATACGTATGAGAAAAAACTCACTTTTTAGAATTTTTTGTTTTATCCTATTCTGTGCATCAGCTTCGCAGGGATTTGCCGAAGAGCTGTCATTTATTACCGTGGCACAAGCGCAAATCCTGTCTCCGAACACTCAGCTTACCCTAAGGGGAAATATCATTTTAGGTATTGGGGATGATAGATATATATTCAGGGATTATTCCGGAGAAATAATCATTACAATTGAAAGGGACGGCTGGGGAGGATTGTATATCTCTCAATCTGACCGTATCGAGATAGACGGTGAATTAAAAGAGGACAATGAAAATGTACTGTTCATAGAGGTAAAAAACATCAGAAGAGTACCGTCCAGCGGAGCTGTACCTGTATCTATGGCAATATATGCGCTTAATCAGCCTTTAACACGGGAATATATAGCCCGTTACAGCCGCCCTCAGAATATGCGCCTGCTTCTGGCAGCCATGCAGCGCGGAAGCCTTTACCACACATTTATTAAAGATGAAGTGGAAAGACGCGGGCTTCCCATAGAGCTTGTTTTCCTCCCTGTAATTGAATCAAATTATATGCCAGGGGCGGTAAGCCGTGCCGGAGCTACAGGTCTTTGGCAGTTTATGATGAACAGTATTGGACCCTACGACATGGCGGTGACGGAATGGAAAGATGAAAGGATGGACTTTTGGAAGTCAACAATGGCTGCGCTTTCCAAGCTGCAGGACAATTACCGCTATTTTAATGACTGGGCATTGGCTTTAGCCGCTTACAATGCCGGTCTTGGCAGGATTAGGCGTGCTTTGCAGCAATCCGGCTCCACCACTTACTGGGAGCTTGCCGAAAAAAGGGCAATTCCTGCAGAAACCATTCATTATGTACCCAAACTACTTGCCGTTGCGCACATCTTAACTAATCCCCGCAGCTTCGGCATAGAGCCTTTTTGGTATGTGGATCATCAATGGACACGAATTAGAGTGGGACGTATGGTTAATATAGAAATGCTTGCCGATGCAGCCGGCGTTGACAGGCAGGCGCTTATATGGGCGAATCACGAGCTTTTACACAGAATTACCCCTCCGGATCCCAACTATCACCTTAAAGTGCGCGGTGTTGATGCGCCTGCAATAATTGCTGTACTGGAGCAGGATGACGTTGATCTTTTACCAGCTTACAGAACTCCTTAGTAGTTCATATTAAATAAAGAGGTAATGTTATGAAAAAGTATATTATTTTTGGCATCTGCTGTTTAGCGCTGTTTTTTTCGGCAGCAGGAATCTTTGCACAGCCGAGGAATGTCACTGTAATACAAGCCCAGGCGATGACCCATAATTCTTCTGTTGTCTTAAGAGGTAACATTGTCCAGCAGCTTGGAGACGACAGGTATGTATTCCGGGATCATTCCGGAAGTATAAACGTTATTATTGCTCATGATACATGGGGAGGATTACAAATCGGCCCTTCTGACAATATTGAAATTAGCGGCCAGCTAAGGCGGGACGAAAGAAATTGGCACATTGAACTGGAAGTAAGAAGTATTAGAAGGGTAAGCGGGCCTCCGGAAATGGCAGCTCCCAATACAGTACCGGCAGCCAGACCAGCACGTCAGCCGGCCGCTAATACCAGTGCAATCGGCATTACCATAGGTGCAGAAGTAGGCATTGAAAATATTAACGAAGTGAATAATCAGGACATGACAGTTTATCAAAAACACCTTATGGCCTATGAAAATTCCTTTCGCAACGGTGCTTTTGATCTCTTTGGAGAAGTAAATCATACTGTCGAGTTTACTGACGATACTCCAATGGAAATGGGCTTAAAACTGGCTTTAGGTTATAATATCTTCCTTGGTTCTGTATCCACCTTGTCTTTGCTTCTGGAAAATGAAAATACCATCATCATTACTCCCAAACCGTCCAGCAAAGCTGTACCGTCCAGCAAAGCTGTACCAGAGGATCAATATAACACGATCACAGGTATTGTCACGCCGGGTATAGCATTTGATAGAAAAATCAACCCTGGCAATATCTATGCCCGTTTTAATGCCCCTCTTGTATACTTACAGGAAGTAAAAGATGATGAATTAACAATCGATCTTGAGTTTATCCTTGGCTGGGCCAGCGCCATTGGTCCTGGACTTGAGTTAACATGTTATGCCTTGATCAGCCCTGATATCGCTTATAATGGTTTTGATCTAAGCGTCTATCTCCATACCCGTACTGTTCACTCAAAAATTACACTGGAAATTCCTGCTGAATTGGACAATGGCATCGTCATTACACCGGAAATAAAATTTATTGTAAGGGATAGCTTTTCGTTTTATGTTAACTGTGAATTTAGCCGCATATCTGCCAATAGCGGCGATATAGAAATGTTCCCTGCTTTTGGAATAACTTTTAGTTTTTAGCGGAACTGGCTTATTTTTTCCAGTCGGAAGGGTTTATACCTGTTTTATTCTTAAAAAGCCGGGAAAAATAATACTGGTCTTCAAAGCCCATGCGCCAGGCGGCTTCCTTTACAGAAATATTTTCTTCGCTTAAGAGTTCTTCGGCTTTATGAATTTTTAACTGGATAAAGTACTGATAGGGAGTCATCGAGGTAAACTGCTTAAAAATCTCGTTTAACCGGGATGTACTTGTTCCCAGTTGTTTTGCAATGCTTGGGGTATTTATAGCTCCATGTATGTTTGTTTCCATAATGAATTTTGCTTTTTCGACTATTTGCTGGTAATAATCGGGCTGTTCCTGGCGTCTTGAACGGGAAAGGGTTTCGGTTATCAGCATTAATATGGCAGAGCATGCCTTCATCTGGTAAAGGGGTTTTTGGGATTTTAATTCATCAAAAATTCTATTAAACAAGGAAGTAAGATACTCGGATAGGCCTATATTAAAAAATAATTTATCCTTCGATAAAAAACCTTCTTTTGCCAGTTTATTAAAGTACGTTCCCTTAAAACCCGCCCAATATTCCTTCCATCCCGTTTCCTTATTTGGCTTATAATAATGCAGAAGCCCCGGCAGTACCATAAGCATGGAGCCCGGCTGGACATTCCAGGTTTGGTCCCCCGAAGAAAAGACCCCTTCTCCTTCTGTAATATAAATAATCTGATATTCGGGCAGTATTCTGCCTTCGGCCACAGAACGGAA
>Ga0099364_10013818_pt1 | contig 10801 bp, 8 predicted proteins | sample TergutTh196P3_FD_73070 | JGI IMG/M metagenome (GOLD analysis project Ga0099364, IMG submission 73070) | Microcerotermes parvus P3 segment gut microbial communities from Pointe-Noire, Republic of the Congo - Th196 P3 | ecosystem: Host-associated > Arthropoda: Insects > Digestive system > Gut ...
AACTTGAATTTAACATGAGTTATCAACATGATTTGATAATTGAAAAAGAAGACGATATAAAAGTAATCGGTTCTATCAAAACATCAAGCAAAGACCGCATTGATAAGATTTTCATTGACAAGTTTCTTTATAGTAAACTCACCGAAAAGGTTGTACCGCATATTGCCATTTTCCTTAACGATGTTCAAAGAAAAAAAACACGTCGTGAGAACGAATACAGTATAAATGCCACATTTCTCCCTGGACATTTCAAGGGATACACCGTAAAACTTAATCCACTTGACGGCGTTTACTATTGTGACATTCGTCCAAATATGCAAACCGAAAATATCTTGAAAGACCATATCAAGACATTCGACAATTTGTTGATAGAGGATATTTGGAAGTTTTTCTAAAAGTTTAATAAACCGGCGGTAATATTAATTAAAAACAGTTGACGTTGAATTTACAGTATACTTGAATTTATTTAAGCCAAAAGCAAAATAAATTTACCTGTACAGAATAGAGATGCATTACAATGCGTTTCTATTCTGTGCCGGCAAAACAAATTCTAAAACAGGAGATACGTTTATGAATGAAAAATTTGACTTCGTTGCTGATATAACCGGAATGAGCTGTTCGCACTGTTCTGCTGCGGTGGCCGAAGCTATAAGAAGCGTTCCGGGAGTGAGCGGCGTTGAAGTAAACCTTGATGAGAAAAAGGCTTACGTAAAAGGGGATGTTTCCCTTAAAGATGCTGTAGTTGAAGTTGTAAAAGATGCCGGGTATGATGTGAAAATATGAACAATAGAGAGGCTTTTAAATGGATTTGATAATACGCAATATTATAAAAATAACGGTTTTTTGCGTGACCTTTGCCGTGTCTGTAAAATTTCTTCTGGCGTTTTTTCGCCGCAAAAATCCTGAAACTGATTGGGTTGACCCCAGGATTATATTTACAGCCGGTATGCTGTCTGCGCTGGTTGCAATATTGGTATCGAGGATTGTAAAGATCTTTATTTGAACCGGCATTGGGGGAACAAAAAAAAGTATTTTTTTATGTTGACTTTTACTATTTCATTAATAAATTGCCTTACGATTAAATTTTTAACAACATTGCCTGTTATAAAACAGGAAAAGGAGGAATTAAAAATGAAAAAAATCGGTGGTCTCATCATAGTTTTTTCGATAGCTGTTCTGGCTTTTGCAGCTTGCGGAAGTTCAAAAATCGGGGGTACGGTTAAAGGTGAAACCTTCAAGTCTGAAGGCTGGGTTGATGATAACACATACCGGACGACCGGTGTCGGCGTTGCCAGTCCTCAGTATACAAACAAGGTTCAGAGAAGGCAGACAGCCAGACGCGCGGCTATAATATCGGCTCAGTATCAGGTACTTGAAAAATTTACCGGCGCTAAAGTTGAAGGAGCTGCCGGAATGCAGGATTTCCAGCTTACTGGCATAGCCGTAGCTCAGGAAGTTCAGGGCGCTATAAGGGGCGGCTCTGTAGTAAGTGAAACATATGATGACCAGGAAAACTGTGAAGTTATTTATCAGGTTCAGGCAAGAGGCCTTAGAAAAATGGTTCAGGCGAGCGACATCAGGTAAAGAAAAATAAAAATAAGGCAAAAAAAGCGGCAATGCCGCTTTTTTTGTTGGTATACAGGGTAGGGAAAACTATGAAAATCATAAAAAGAAGCTATATTTTTGTATTGCTGTGCTTTATTTTGGCGCTTTCTTGCCGGGAAGGCGGCCCAACTAATATCGAATGGCACGATGCCGATACTCTCAGAATAACGGCTGTCGGCGTTGTTGAAGAGGGCGGCCTTGAAGAATCTATAGTGATAAAAAGAGAGAAGGCTTGTAGCGCAGCCAGACTTAATGCAATGGCATCGGCTGCCGTTATTCTCGGCGAGGCCGACGCCTCTTCCGTTACGGATTTTCAACAAGAGGGCATATATTTTTCGGCTTTCATAAGGGGCGGCTCGGAGTTGAACAGAACCTTTGATCCCAAAACGAACAGGTGTGTAGTCGTATATGAACTTAAAGAGAAAGGCCTTAAAGAAAAAGCCAAACGCGCTTCGCGGAAAAAATAATGCCTGAATTTAAAGTCATATCCTCTTTTAAGCCATCTAAAGAACAAAAGAAGGTCGTAGATGTTCTCTCAGATGGTTTATTGCGCGATATGAAATATCAAACCCTTCTGGGAGTAACCGGATCGGGCAAAACATTCACGATGGCTAAAATCATCGAAAAAACGCAAAGGCCTACGCTTGTTCTTACGCATAATAAAACTCTTGCGGCGCAGCTTTACAGGGAATTTAGCGGTTTTTTTCCGGATAATGCCGTTGAATATTTTGTTTCTTATTATGATTATTATCAGCCTGAAGCATATGTCGTTTCATCTGATCTGTATATTGACAAAGACGCTTCGATTAATGATGAAATAGACAGGCTGCGCCTTAAGGCTACATCTTCCATTTTGGAACGCAACGATGTCGTTGTGGTATCATCAGTGTCGTGCATATACGGTCTGGGCACTCCGGCTGATTTTGAGCGCCGCCACATAAGGTTAAAAGTTGGGGATGAACAGGATAGGGATAAATTTTTGCGCTCCCTTGTATCTATTTATTATGAGCGCAGCGAGGACTCCTTTGTCAGGGGAACTTTCAGGGTGAGAGGCGATGTCGTTGAGGTTTTTCCGGCCTATCTTAGCAAAGAAGCTGTCAGGGTAGAATTTTTCGGCGAATCAATAGAAGCAATATCGGTAATCAACCCCTTGACTGGCGCTGTAATTGCAAGAACAGGCTCATGTTTTGTATATCCGGCCAAACACTTTGTCTCTGATGTTGAAGAAATGAAACTTACGTTGAGCCTCATTGAGGAAGAATTGGAGGAGCGCCTTGACTTTTTCAGAAAACAGGGCAGACTCCTTGAAGCCCAGCGGCTTGAGACAAAGACCCGTTACGATATCGAGATGCTTACTGAAACGGGTTACTGTTCAGGAATTGAAAATTATTCAAGAATACTTTCAAGAAGAAAAGAAGGCGAAAGGCCTGCCTGCCTTCTTGATTATTTCAAGGGCAACCTGCAGGTGTTTGTAGACGAATCTCATGTTACGCTTCCGCAGCTTAGGGGGATGTATGCCGGCGACAGATCCCGCAAAGAAAATCTTGTCGAGTACGGATTTCGTCTGCCTTCCGCTTTGGATAATCGTCCGCTATATTTTGGTGAATTCTTCCAGGTAGTCAAAAACAGTCTTTTTATATCGGCCACGCCCGGAGATTTTGAACTTGAAAACAGCGAATGCGTGGCCGAACAGGTGATACGCCCAACCGGTCTTCTTGACCCTGAGGTAATAGTAAAGCCTGCCAAAAATCAGATAGACGACCTTATGGACGAGGTAAAAAAGCGGGTTGAAAAAAAAGAAAGGGTTCTCGTTACAACTCTTACGAAAAAAATGGCGGAAGATTTAGCCGATTATTTTAACGAAGTGAATATCAAATGCCGCTACCTGCATTCAGAGATAAATACCATAGAGCGCGTTGAGATTATACGCGATTTACGCAAGGGCGAGTTTGACTGCCTCATAGGCATTAACCTCTTGAGGGAAGGGCTGGATATTCCTGAAGTTTCTCTCGTAGCTATTCTTGATGCCGACAAGGAGGGGTTTCTCAGAGCCGAGCGTTCGCTTATTCAGACATCGGGGCGTGCTGCAAGGAATGTAAACGGCATGGTCATTATGTATGCCGACAAGATGACCGGTTCAATGGAGAGAGCCATAGATGAAATGAGGCGCCGCCGTGAAATACAGGATGCCCACAATAAAGAACACGGCATAACCCCTTCTACGATAAAAAAAGAGATTCTTGATATTATTCAGCGTGAATATATTCAGGATAATATGTCTGCCGGTTATGCGGCTGATTATATTCGCGAGTATAAAACGAGCAGCATTGATGACATGAAAAAACTGAAAAGCCGCCTGCGGGACGATATGCTCAGAGCCGCCGAAGAACTTAATTTTGAGCAGGCGGCCATGCTGCGCGATCAAATGGCCGATGTTGAGAAAAAAATACAACTGATGGGAAAAGTTAAAAAAACTAAAGCCGGGTCGCGCAAATGAAGAAAAGTTTTTGTTTTTTGACAGGCCTCGTATTTCTATGCCTGCCGCTTAAAGCAGCCGATTTTTCGCAGTTAGAAAAGGCCGTACATGTCGCCGAGGCCTCCGCTGACTACATGGCCATGTGGAAATCGATCAAACGTCTTTTAACGGAGGCCGAAACCGATTGGCGTTCAAGTTTGTATTATCCGGATGCGAGAATCTTTGCAGACATTGCCGGTTACAACGAATCGGCCGCAGTATTCAAACAGTTGATGGATGGCTTAAATTCCATGCCGCAAAGCGCCGAGCTTTCGGCAAGACGCATCAGGCTTATGATTGAATATGACGAGCTAAACCGGCAGTATAATCCGCAAAGCGCTGCTTTGCCGTCTTTAAAGGCATGGCGCTTGTCCGGGCCTTACAAAAAATACGGCAAGGCAGATCTTGCCTTCCGGTTTGCTCCTGAACTTGCAGGCTGGGAGCAGGAAAATGAACCGCTTCGTCTTGCTGAGTTTGACGCCGGCGGTTATGCCGATTGCCGCGTTATGTACCCGCAAAGAGGCATTGTCTATGCCTCGTCTTCTTTTACTTTTGACAAACCGGCGCTTCTTCACATTTTGTGCGAAGCCCGTTATGTGCTCTTCATAAATGGAAAGCGCGTATTGGAAAATGACGGCAGGCAAATGAAAAAATACCGTATAGTTTCTGTCAATAAACCGGGTTCGTTTTCGGTTATGATTAAAATGGAAAGTAAACCGGGCTGGAGATTTAAAATATTTGCTACCGATGAGGCATATAATTTGTTAGATATACCATCTGAGGCCGGCGTCAAGTATTCCGGTGATGTTGATTTTTCCGAAAAGGATTTGTATCCGTTTGCGCAATTAAAAGCGATGCCGGAAAACATACCCGAAGAGAAAGCGCTCAAGCATTATTATCTTGGCGCCTTTTATGATGAACTTGGCAGCCCCCTTGCCATTGATGAATACAGGACTGCCGCAGCCTTAGATAAGGGCAATGCCATGATGCGTTATCATTATGGCGCAATGTTGTATTGGCTGCCACAGGATGAGGATTCATCGTGGCGTGATATTGAAGGGCGCAGAATCATTGCCTCTGTATATAGAGAAAACCCTGCGCTTGCCGCAGCGCGTTTTTATAAATTAGCCGGACTTATTGAAGAGAAAAACATTGCCGGGAGCCTCAGGGAAGGAACTGATATTGTAAATAATCATCCGTATGATTTTTTTTCGCACCTGAAATTTCTCGGTTTTTTAAACGAGTACGGTTATGATAAAGAATTTTGGGAACTGCACGGACGTTTTGTAAAAAATTTTCCGGATTCGATTTATGTTCAACTTTTGATGGCGGCCAATCAAAAGAAAAACAATCAGGCAGCCTTTGCAGTCACTGCCGAAAAAATATTAAAAAGCTATAAAGACGAAGATACTATGTCTGAGCTTTTGAATTATCATATTGCGGGGGGCAGGTATAAACGCGCTCTTGAACTGCTTGACGAAAACGAATGGTTCAGCGGCTCTGATTCTGTGAGGGGCGACATTTTTGCCGATTCAGGCGATTATGATGCCGCAAAGAAAATTTACCTTGAACTGATAGATAAGGGCGCTTCTCCGCGCATCTACTATAAAATGGGACTTGTCGAGTATTTGCGCGGCGGCGATCCGTCCAAGTACTGGCAAAACGTTACTGCCTTGGAACCGTCCCTTTTTTATTTTAAAGAATATTATGACTACCTGCTTAATCAGACATTTAACGTTCCCTTGAGAGAAGTTGATTATTCGGGAGATGATATAAAAAACCTGTTCACCTTAATAGAGCCCTATGAACAGGGAGCCCGGGTGATAAACAGAAATAGAATATTTTCGCTTGAAAAAACCGGCAACAGGGTATTCTGTCAGGATATCATCCACCTCAATAACGAAAAGGGAATAGAAAGCTGGGGCGAGTACAAGATACCGTATCAAGGCGCGCTCCATCCGGTAATCTTCCGCGTGTATTACGATGACGGTACATTCAGTGATACGTATTCTGTCAACAGAGTCGATTCGGCTTTTTATGTAAATCTTTTTGGTTTAAAAAAAAATTCTATTCTGGTAATGCAGTATATTGTAGATAATCCGGTTGCCGCCATGAAGGGCTCGGCGTTTTATACGCTGAAACCTGATTTTTTACAGTCTTATGAAGAACCCCTTGACGCATTTAAAATATCGATAGTTGCCGCTCCTGATATGCGCCTTGCTGTACAAAACAGCGGAGACTGGGAGATACTTTCTTCAAAGCGCGGCGATAAAAATTATTACAGTTTCTCCGGTAAGGATTTGCCGGCAGTTTATTTTGAAAACTTTTCGGGCAGCAACGAGAACTCGCTGCCCTGGTACGGTTTTTCCACTATAGAGTCGGCCGATGATCTTGCCGTCTGGTATGACGGCCTGACGCGTTTCAAAAAGTACCGGGAAGTTGCAGAATATGCCGAAACATTGCGCGGTACAAATACTGCCGAAACTTTAAAGAAAGTCTATAACAACATATCGCGCGAGGCGCTTCTTGTAAGCGGCTCTATTTTTAATCCGAATACCCCGCAGACGGTATTATACCGCAAAAGCGGCAGCGTTGAAGATAAGGCCATAACTGCGAAAGAGATTCTTTCACATCTTGGAATTACATCTTATTTGGCTCTTGTGCGTTCAAAAACGAGGCCGCCCTCTGAAAAGGCGTACGGCTTTGATTATTTTGATTCGGCGTTGCTGTATATTCCGCTTTCAGGCGAGGAGGGGCATTGGTACGATTTTTCAAATGCTAACTACCATTGGGGGGCGGTATCGCCATGGCTCTCAGGGCAGGAAGCATGGATATTGATGGATGGCGGCTGGCATAAAAAAAATATCGATGTCCCGCCCGTTGCCAAAAAAGGAATGTTTATAATAAAAATAGACTCAGAGGGCAACGGTAAATGCCGTATGGAAACGAATTTCCCGGGCATATTTTCTGCCTACCGTAAATTGTTTAGTAACAGGCAAAACGTTGAGGACGGAGTAAATTATTATTGCGGGGATATATTTCCAACTTTCAACCTTGAAAAGTACTCGATTGAAAATGCCGGCAATTATAATGAAATCTTAAAACTTTCGGCTGAGGGGACGTTGCTGGGCGTGTGCACAGTAAGCAGACGCAGCCTCATACTTGAGCCCATAAAAAACAAGAGCGCTGTTCACCGGTACATTGCCTACCCTTCAAGGACGCATCCGCTTGTCATGCCGGGCGTATTTGAAAATGAGACGTACGAGTACAGCCTGCCCCAAAATTTTGTTTCGGAAAAAATAGACAAAAAAATAAATTTTGACAGTCCGTTAGGATATGCCAGGTTCAGTTTCACAAAGGAAAAAAATTCGGACAAATTTATTGTCGTAAAGGAAATATTTATATCTGAAAATGTAATAATTCCTGAACAATACGGCGAATTTTTAAACTTTTGCGCAAATATACGGCAGGCCGAGTCGGTTAATATTGCGTTTACTGCGGATTTTTAGTAACGAAAAACTGCATATTTAAGTTTTTTCCTTGCTAAAAAACGCAATATTTTGGTATCAGTTAGTTGATATTATATTTTATAAATAATGGCAAAATCATTGTGGATAATCAAGATTTACCCAAGGAAGCACAAGAGGAACTAAAAATAAAATTGGCGCAATTAAATGCCGTAAAAAAGTTGATAATAAAAAATTCCAAAAATGGCGAGAACCTTCGTTTTCTCCTCAAGAGATTCTAAAATGGCGCTGAAAAAGACACAGGAATTTTTTTGTTTACTTTTCTTTACTTGTTTGATACATCGGTTTCCAAGCCAATGTAAGGAGACAACGGGTATTCTTTATGAAACTTAATAGCGAGGCCAAAGTCGGCCTCATGGTGATGTTGAGTTTTACTATCTTTATCGTGTTTGTCGCGCTTCTTGCTAAAATAAATGTATCTCGTTCGGGCTATAATCTGCGCCTGTATTTTGGATTTCTCAACGGCCTGAGCGTTGGATCTCCGGTGAGGATAGCCGGCGGTATAAAGATAGGGCAGGTAAGTTCAATTTCTCATTCGGGCGAGAAAACCGAGGTTACGGTCTGGGTTGATAATAACTATAAGCTTCTTAAAACGGCCAAGTTTGCTATTTTCACTACAGGTCTTATAGGTGAAAAGTACATTAATGTATTTATTCCGCCCTCGATAAATGTTGACGATTTTTTTCAGGATGGTGAAAAAGTCTACGCGATTGATCCTGCCAGTTTTGACCAAATGATGCTTTCCTTTCAGTCTTTTTTGCAGGATGAAAGCGGCACTCAGCTTTTAGCAAAAATTTTTCAGAATTCCGAAAATTTTGTCGCAAACCTTAATAAAATATCTGACGAAAACAAGGACGATATACGCCATTCTGTTTCGGGGGCGCGTTTTATGATTGCCAGAACCTCAGAACAACTTTCTCAGATAATGACCAGCTTGAACAGACTTTCTGCGAATATGGCCGACCTCTCGGACAAAAACCGTGAAGAATTATCGATTACGATGCGAAACCTTTCAGAGCTTTCGGTAAATCTGAATAAAATAGTTTACCGTTTGGAGAGCGGTCGCGGGACTTTGGGCAAACTGCTTATAGACGAGGAGGTTTACAACAACCTCAAAGATGCCTCAATTTCAGCAAGGGAACTCTTCAGAAGTCTCAGACAAGATCCCTCAAAGCTTTTCTTTAAACAGAGCAAATAATGAAACAAAAACGTTTTTTTATATGTTCAGCCTGCGGGGCAAATTTCCCCAAGTGGGCCGGACGCTGCCCTGCCTGCAATGAATGGAACGCCATATCTGAAGGAACGTCTCTCAAAAGCAAAAACAAAAGTAAAGATGCCGCAGCGCTTTTGCTTTCGGACGTAGAGTTTTCTGAAAACGAAAGAATACTCACGGGTATTTCAGAGTTTGATTTGGTATGCGGCGGCGGCATTGTGCCGGGCAGCGTTATACTTATGGGGGGCGAACCCGGCATAGGCAAGTCTACCATGGCGTTGCAGGTCGCCGGTTTTGTAAATACGCTTTATGTATCGGCAGAAGAATCCATAAACCAGATTAAGGCGCGCGCCGACAGGTTATGCCTTGACGCATCTAAAATAAAAATAACGACAGAGAGAATTGCCGAAAACATAATTGAACTTATAGAAGAAGAAAAACCGGAACTTCTTATAGTTGATTCCATCCAGACTCTTGTCTCCGGTGATCTGCCTTCGCAGGCCGGCTCTGCTGCGCAAGTGCGGGAATGCGCCTCGCTCATTGCAACTGCGGCAAAGCGCACTCTCACTTCGGTGATACTGATAGGCCATATCACTAAGGATGGAGCCATTGCCGGCCCTAAACTTCTTGAACATCTTGTAGACGCTGTTCTGTACTTTGAGGGTGATTTTTCAAGGGATTTCAGGGTACTCAGGGCATTCAAAAACCGTTACGGCTCTGTTAATGAGGCAGGGCTTTTCCGTATGACTAATTCAGGCCTTTCAGAGGTGCGCGATAAAAATAATGTTTTTTTAGACAACTCAGGGAAATCCTCTCCGGGCAGCGCAGTAAGCGCAGCCCTTCAGGGAAGCCGGATGATTCTCTTCGAGGTACAGTCTTTGGTAACCTTTACTACATTTTCAAATCCGCGCAGGATGGCAGACGGCTTTGACATGAACAGGCTTATAATACTTTCGGCCGTATTGGAAAAACACGCCGCCCTTAAACTGAGTTCTTTTGACATATTTATAAATATAAGCGGCGGCTTCCGCGTAAGCGAACCGTCCGCCGACCTTGCCGTAGCCGCAGCCATAGCCTCAAGCCTGCGTGGGGAAGCCATACCGGAAGGGGTCGGACTTATAGGTGAAATTTCACTTGCCGGTACGCTGCGCCCCGTTCCGCAGTGCGGGCGCAGGGCGCAGGAGTTTAAATCTTCAGGTTTTTCAAAAATTATATGCAGCAAAGCCGATGCCGGCGAAATACGCGCAAGCGGCTTTACCGGCGATGTAATCGGGGTCGATACGGTCGAACACGCCCTTGCCGCCGTTTTTGGAATGTGAGCGGGTTTTTCAACATGTGAACGACAAAACATAGTGAGCCTGAATTCGTATGCTCTGACCCCCAATTCCATGCTCTGACCCCAATTCCATGCTCTGACCCCAATCGTATGCTCTGACCCCAAAGATAGCGGTAAAGACCTCTATGCGAGATTTTGGATACACAGGTAACTTGTATTCTATTCCTTTGTATATGATTGAATCGTTGGCGGATATTATAGGATAATTATAAGTTGTTGTTTCGCAAACAGCCTTGGTAACAAGAACTGTTATATTCTGGCTCATTACCTAAAGTTCAGGTCTCCAACCAGACCCCAAAATCGTCCGCGCAGCGGACACCACTACGCGCGTCACTCGCAGACCGTGCGCAGCACGGCGCGATAGCATACGCGCGCAAGCTGCCAAGCAGGATGCTTAAATGCCGACGCATGACAGGATGTCATGAAAAGCGTCGGCCCCCGCCGGCGTTTGAGGCGGTCAAGGGGATTGTTAAGGGGGATTTGAACGAGGCTGCTGAAAAAGTGGTACGAGATAAGAGTAAATAATAGAAACCTACCATAGTAATAAAAACCTAACTCAATGTAAAAAGAAATTGCAAGCAAATAGACCACATTGTATAATATAA
>Ga0099364_10013819_pt1 | contig 10801 bp, 9 predicted proteins | sample TergutTh196P3_FD_73070 | JGI IMG/M metagenome (GOLD analysis project Ga0099364, IMG submission 73070) | Microcerotermes parvus P3 segment gut microbial communities from Pointe-Noire, Republic of the Congo - Th196 P3 | ecosystem: Host-associated > Arthropoda: Insects > Digestive system > Gut ...
GTATAGTAGTTTCCACTACATCGCTTGTAGTAATATCACTACAAATATCGGCATAGGAGGAGGTGTTAAAATTTTTTCTGTCAGGACTTATTTTGCCTGAAAATGAATTAAAATGTTTTTTATACATTTTGTTTGCCTTTATATTATTATAAAAAAAATCAATGTTATAGAATTACAAAAATAAGGAAAATATTTTTAAAAAAACGTTATTTTTGCATTTTTAAAAATTATATAATTAATTTCAAAATAAGAGAAATATGGAATTGTTAACAAAATACAAAAAAAATAGCAAAAGCAAGAACAATAATGCTATATTAAGCATTATTGCAATTAGTATTATTTTATTTTTTTTATCTGCTTGTGGAAATACAGACAAAAATGTTGAAAAAGTAAAAGACGAATCGGATGTAATAGATGATTTTGTAGGACCTCGTATGAATTTAGCACAAAATATCAAATTTTATTATGCTAATGCTACATTATACGAGAATTCTCCTATAAGATTAAGCGATAGACCAAAGAAAAATGAAATAGATTTTGATAACAACCATTTATATATTTTTACTGGTAAGAGGATTAATATTGCCGTAACTGGTTTAGATGGTAAAATAGATTATGTGTCTAAAATAGCGGATGCTAATCATATTATTTCTATTCTTATTGAAACAGGGGAGATAGAAATAATTTCTATTCCGCGTGATACACGTTGCGATTTAGGGTATGAAATCGTCAAAGGATACGACAAGAATAAATTAACTTATTGCCGCGATATTGCTGGACGCGAGAGATATCATAAAGAACTTGCAAGAATTGGAAAACTCGATACAATACACTATTATGTTGAATTTGGTTTTTCGCAAGCAATGGGTATAATAGAATTTCTAGGCTACAAAGAACCTGCAAATACATTGCAAGTATTAAGAAATAGAAAGGCAATTGGTGGTGACGACTATCAGAGGTGTTATAATCAAGGGCAATTTATTAGGCAGGCATTATTGTCTCATTTTAATAAATTTACAGGGGCATTGGGGAATGTTTTAATAAGAAGTGCTTTATTGCTGGTTGAAACAAATCTTACTGCTTATAGTGCAGAAGATATAGTAAATAGATTGGAAAAAGTAGAATATCCGCAAACATCTGAATCTGTTGTAGTTCATATTCTTCCGCCTAATAAAATTGCTTATAAAAATTATGATTTTACTACCGAAGAAACTATTTTAGATTTAATTACTAAAATAGAAGATTATAACAAAAATCTTTTCAAAAAAGGAAAAAATAAGCCATATAAAGTAATAGATGTACAGCAAAGATTAAATGATGTTTTGTTGGCTGCGGCTGGCGATACTGCAAAAAATCCAGGAAGAGTAATTTCAAGGTTATCGCCTTATTTTACGCAAAGAGCGTGGTATCAAGTAAAAGATAAAAATGAACGCTCAAAGATTCGTGACGAATTTGGAGTTTTATTATCTGTTGCTTACAACAAAAAAGATAGAAAAGAAGATGCAGAAATAGTATTAAAAATTGTTGAAGCAGACAAAGTAATGTTTGAAAATATCAAATAATGTGTTGTTAAACAAGTAACAATACCACGTTGTGCATAGCAAAAAGCATAGACTTTTTTGGCATTGTTAAAAAAGTATACATAGTTCATTATTAAGTTTTAGGAACAACAACTTCAAAGATATATCGATCATATATTCGGCTTTACTATAACACTTTGTTTTTCTTTTGAACCTTGCTAAATAATGTCTTATTCTACTGTTATATCCTTCTACTGTATATGTTTCTGCTTTTGTTTGCAAATGCTTTCCAGCAGGTATAAATTCTTCGTAACTCTTCCAATGATCCGAGGCAAAATAATTGATGCTAAAGTCCTTTATTGTATCCCATAATTTTAATCCTGTTTCTGTAGACCTGTCCCCACAGACAAAAGAGACAAACCGCTTTCCAAGTCTATCAACAGCAATCCATATCCATCTGTAGTTTTTTTTTTACCTACATAACTATGAAGTTCATCTAATTCTACAACTTCTATCGGTTCATTACGTGACGGAAGTTCAATATTACTTCCCCATTTTTTTATCCAGTAAAAAACTGTGCCGTAACTAATCCGCAGAACTCTACCTATTGCACGGAATCCCATACCTTCTAAATACATCTCAAATGCCAAACGACGCGTATCTGATGACTTTACATTTGATCTTTGATTTACTGTATAATAATAGTTGCAAGTGCTACATTTATATCTTTGACGACCTTTTGCAAAACCTGCCTTGCTATTTCGTGTGTTTTTACAACGAGGACAATCCATTATAAATTTACCAAGTATATATTGTTAAAAAATACAAATATAAGAAATATATACTATTTTAACAATACCACTTTTTTTTTATGGTATAATTAATGGCTATTTAAAATATTTTTATTATATTTGTAATAACTTGTTTAAACATAATTATGAAAACAAACAAAAAAGCAAGTCAATGATGTTTTAATAAATGTAGTATCTACTAAATATTTAGTAATTTAAAGAAAATTATATAATATTTTATGAAAATTGAAGATTGCATATCATTCAGCAAAAAAGATAAAAAAGGATATTTAGATATACTCCAGCCCGTTACTTATAGCAATTCTACAATATTTAACTCCTTTAATTATGAAAAAGAATTCACTTCTATAACTCATATATCACTAAAAATAAACGCAGATTTAGTGTTTGATAGTTATCTTATCATACTATTAGAGGAATTAAGAGCATATTGTAAATTGAAAAATATAAAATTAGTAGTAGTAAGCGAAAATGATAATTTTGATGCTTACTGGGAATTTATATCAAGCAAAACGCCAGGAAAATTAAAAAAAGAAAAAGAAAACGTATTCGTAATTTTTTTTGAAGGAATAGGTAAGTCAAGTAAATTTATATTAAAAGATTTGCGAAAGTTTATAGAATTTATAGGCGAAGTATTTTTTAAAATAATAACATTGCCGAAACATTTTAAAGAAGTAAGATGGATAGAACTACCAAGTAACTTAATAAAAGTAGGAGTAAAATCTTTACCGATATGTTTGCTAATCGTTTTTTTAGTCGGCATAATAATAGGTTATGTAGGAGCAATACAATTATCAAGATTCGGTGTAGGTTCGTTTTTAGCATCATTAGTCGGAATAGCAATAACGCGAGAACTTTCACCACTAATGGTCGGAATTATCATCGCAGGCAGGTCAGGTTCAGCATTTACAGCCGAGTTAGGAACAATGAAAGTTGGCGAAGAAATAGATGCGTTAAAAGCATTCGGATTTGACAGACATTATTTATTAGTATTTCCTCGCTTAATTGCTACAATAATTTCCCTTCCGTTAATAGTTAGTATATGCAATGTAGCAGGAATAATAGGTGGGTTTGTTGCAGGAAATATGTATTTAAATATAAGTTTTATGGAATTTCAGATGCAACTATTAAACTCATCATTAAGTTATTCTGATATTTTATCAGGCATATTCAAAAGTGCTATATTCGGCGGCATAATAGCAGTAGTAGGATGCTTTAAGGGATTCCAAGTATCAGGAGGTGCAGAAAGCGTAGGTAAATATACGACATCAAGCGTAGTGACTGCAATACTTCTTATAGTTTTAGTAGATGCTGTGTTTGCGTTTCTGATGTAATTTTTTAATAACTATAATCTAATTTCAGGAGAGTTTTCATTTTTTCTAATGTATTAGCAAACTTATCACCTTCAGTAATTCCTTGTTTTAGAAATTGGTTAATTGGCTCTATTAATTTAATTGATTTATCTATTTTTGGATTACTACCATTTTTGTATGCACCGACAGAAATTAAATCTTCTGCTTCTTTATATATAGCCATTAATTCTATAATTTGTGCGGTATTATTTTTATGTTCGGTCTCAGTAATATCCATTCTAACACGGCTTATACTTTCTAAAACATTAATAGCAGGAAAATGATTTGCCGCCGCTAATTTTCTATCTAAAACAATATGTCCATCAAGTATTCCTCTGGCAGTATCTGCTATTGGTTCGTTCATATCATCGCCTTCAACAAGCACGGTATATAGTCCTGTTATAGAGCCAACATCGGAAGTTCCTGCTCGCTCCATCGTTTTTTGCATTAGCGAAAAAACAGACGGCGTATAACCTTTAGTTGTTGGTGGCTCTCCGATAGAAAGTCCTACTTCTCTTTGTGCCATCGCAAGTCGCGTAACAGAATCCATCATCAGCATCACATCAGCACCTTTGTCTCTAAAATGTTCTGCAATAGAAGTGGCAAATAGAGCCGATTTAATTCTAACTAATGCAGGTGTATCACCCGTAGCACAAACAACAATAGACCTTGCTAAACCTTCTTTTCCTAAATCTTTTTCAATGAATTCTCGAACTTCTCTACCTCGCTCGCCGATTAAAGAAATAACATTAACATCAGCATTTGTATTGCGTGCAATCATTCCAAGTAAAGTAGATTTTCCTACGCCGCTACCTGCAAATATACCTACTCTTTGCCCCTTGCCAAAAGTTATCAAACCATCTATTGCTCTAATACCTGTCGGCATAATTTCTTTTATTCTTTTTCTATTTAGAGGATTAGGCGGGGCAGCATAAATAGAACGGCTTGCTGTATAATTGATATCTCCTAAACCATCTAAAGGATTTCCTAATCCATCTATAACCCTTCCTAATAGTGCATCGCCGACATCAACACTTAAAGTTCTTCCTGTTGATACTATTTCCATTCCAGGCAAAATATTTTCTGTGCTTCCTAATACCATTGATAGTATTTTGTTATTATCTTTGAAACCAACTACTTCAGTTTTAGTTATTACGTTACCATTTTTATCTTTTAAGATACATACTTCACCTATAGTAGCAAGAGGTCCTTCGGATTCTATAATTAGTCCTACGACTTGTGTTATTTTCCCGCTTTTTTCGAATCGTGGGATTGCTGATAATTTTTCTTTAAGTGTAGAATTTATGTTGTTCATAGTTAGATTTTTAAATTATATAAAAATAAGGATTTTTATTTTCATTTAACGACTATTTTGCCTTTAATCCAAACGTTTTCTATGTGGTTAATACCGAAATGATAAAAAATATCTGTGTATGACGAACAATTACATAGCAGTAAATCTGCTTGTTTTCCTATATCTAAACTACCTGTAACGTCTGATAAATCCATCGCTTTTGCACTATTTATAGTAGCGGCTGTTAATGCCTCTTCGGCGGTCATTTTCATATTAATAACTGCTAAAGATAAAATTAGTTGCATATTTTCTGTAAAAGATGAACCAGGATTGCAATCGGTAGCAAGTGCAGTAATACAGCCCGCATCAATTATTTTTCTCGCAGGAGCATAAGGCATTCGTATAAAATATGCGGTTGCAGGCATCATAGTAGCAACAGTGCCACTGGCTGCCATTTTGCTAATACTTTCATCGGATGCAAACAGCAAGTGGTCAGCACTAACAGCACCTATATCAGCCGAAAAACCTGCAGCACCTACATCAGCCAATTCATCAGAATGTGTTCTTATTTTCATTCCTAATTTAATTGCAACTTCAAAAATCTGTCTTGCCTCATCATTAGTATAATAGCCCTTATCTATAAATGCATCGCAATAATCTGCTAAATTTTCTTCGGCAACTTTTGGCAACATTTCGTTAATTATTAAATCAATATAACCTTGCCTATTACTTTTATATTCAGGTGGAAAATCGTGTGCTGCCATAAAAGTTGAACGAACATTCAAAGGTAATTCTTTTTTTAATTCTTTTATTGCCCGAAGTTGCTTTAATTCGCCCTCTAAATTTAAACTATAACCGCTTTTTATTTCTATAGAAGTCGTTCCGTGTTTCATAGCAGAAATGCCAAGTTTCTTTCCATTTTCTATTAGTTCTTGTATAGTTGCATTGCGAGTTGCATTCATTGTTTTTAATATTCCACCACCTTCGGCTGCAATTTCTTGATAAGTTGCACCACGCAATCGCCGAGCAAACTCATCAGAACGATTGCCTGCAAATACTATATGTGTATGCGAATCACAAAAACCTGGAATGATAGTTTTTCCCGTAGCATCAATAGTATTATCTATATTGATATTATGTTGGATTATATAATTATCCACTTCTGATGTATTTCCTGTCCATTCAATTTTATCGGAAAATATGATTGCGCCGTTTTTAATTTCGCCAATATTTTGCATTTCTTTTCCGATACGGAAAAGTTTATTTTGTCCTTGCAAAGTGCAAAGCGAAGAGATGTTTTTTATTAAAGTTTTCATAATAAAGCATTTTTTTATGCAAATATAATGTTTTTTCTGTTATGCTGAACTTGTTTCAGCATCTCCTAATTATGTAAAAAGTTGCTAAATCCGAGCAAAAATTATTACGGGAATGAAATCCCCGTGTTAAAATAGAAGCCGAAACTTGTTCAGTATGACAGAGTATGGGGTTTGTAAATGTGACTATAAAAATGCTTTGACATAGAAAGTAGAGCTAGTGAGCAGAATTGAACTGCCGACCTCATCCTTACCAAGGATGCGCTCTACCAACTGAGCTACACCAGCAGCGGAAAGATATATTATATTGTTTGAGCGGGAGACGAGATTCGAACTCGCGACATCTTGCTTGGAAGGCGAGAACTCTACCACTGAGTTACTCCCGCAAAACAATATCTGGAAAAAATACAAGTATCAATGTTTGTGGTACGGGAAGGATTTGAACCTCCGTAGGGCGTTGCCCAGCAGATTTACAGTCTGCCCCGTTTGACCGCTTCGGTACCGTACCTTTTTTATTTTTCGTTGCTTTTCAAATAACAAAATACAAAAATAAACTTTTTTTTTCTAATTTCCAAATTTTTTATTTTTTTATAAAATTTATTTTTCCTTTCTGGTATTACAATATAAATTCAATTGCATTGCTGCCAACAACAACGCTGGCTCTACATCTCTTATATCTTTGTCAAAAATACTTTTATCAATATTTGAAAAAAAAGATATTCCATTTTCATCACTAATAAAAATACAAGACAAAACCGAATTATTATCAGCATAAAACACTATTTCATTTTCTATAAATTGGTGCCAACATATAACATTATGGAGTTCAAATGTTCCTAATGCTGTATATATAGAAACCGTTGTTGTATTGTTATGCGAAGTATTCACATACAATTTAACAAAAAAAGTTGCTTTTAAATCGTGTGTTTTAGTAGTCCACGTATAACAATTATCTTCAAATTCTGCTTCCGCATTAAATACTTTAGATATTTGTTTAATACTTTCTTTATCAAAAAAATAGTTCATAACAATTACTTTGTATTTTTTATTTTACAAAAATAACAAAAATATTTAAAAATACGACAACTTCTAAAAATATTTTTTCTTTTCTTTGCCATTCCGTGCTTGACACAACATAACAGAATATATAAAACTCTATTTTTATAGGTTATATTCAGCGTATTCAGTATTTTTAAATTTCCTAAAGAAACCCCATAATGTAAGAATTCCTACGGCACCAATACTCACACTAATTACATTCTATTAATCAATACCAACAACCACATCTAAAAAAGAACCGAATGCCAAAGTTATTATAAGTATAAGCAATGTTAAAAGATTTTTTGCTAATATCTTATACTTACTATTACAAAAATACGTTTTTTTTTATGAAAAGGTTTCTTAAAAAAGGGATGCCGAAACAAGCACTATATGATATTTACGCAGCACCTAACATCTTCTATTTTCTACTATACAGATAGCAGAACTAATTGCTTCGGTTATGCTTCGTTCATTGGCAATGTTTTTTCCTGCAATTTCAAAGGCAGTTCCGTGGTCAGGGGAAGTTCTAACTATTGGAAGGTTAGCAGTAAAATTAACACCACTTCCGTCAGCAAGCATCTTAAATGGTATTAACCCTTGGTCGTGATACATCGCTATAATTCCATCATAATTAAGATAATTTTTAGAAGCAAAAAAACCATCAGCAGAAAATGTTCCTGCTATATTAATTCCTTTTTTTTGCATTATTTTAATAGTTGGATTAATTATTTTATTTTCTTCCCCGCCGAACATACTATTATCACTGCTATGCGGATTTAATCCGAGAGCAGCAATTTTTGGCGAAATTATTCCGAAATTTTTTTTCAAAACAGAATTAAAGTTTTTAATAAGTGTTCTTAATCGTTTTGCTGTAATTTGTTTGCTGACCTTAAAAATAGGAGTATGTATAGTTGCAAGTGCTATTCGCAAATTGCCTGAAAACAGAATCATTATACTATTTTTTTTATTGCAAAGTGCCGTAATTAATTCCGTATGTCCGATGAAAAACTTGTCGCTTAAATGTATTGCTTCTTTGCAGATGGGAAGTGTTATTAGGGCATCAAAATCTTTAGAAATAGTTAATTTTGTTGCTTCTATTATAGAATGTTTTGATATTATACCTGCTTCTTTTGATATTTTTCCGATATTTAAATCTAAATTATTTTCACGAGTTGCTTTGCCGATTTGGAGAACATTTGTATTTTTTATTTCTATAATTTTAATTTTTTTACTTGATTTTAGCAAAATATCATTACTATTTTCGCATATTGACGCAAAATTGCTATAATGTTTTTCAATTACATATTTAAGGATTATAGCATTTCCCATAATTGAAAAACGATGAAAATCAAACCACTTTTCGTTCTTATTTAGTGCTTTAAGCAATACCTCTAAACCTATACCATTTACATCACCAATAGTAAAAATAATATTCATATTTCTAATTAACAAGGGGATTCATCCCCTTGCTTTTTTATTTTATATGTTGGACTTGTTTTATCTGTCATTCCGTGCTTGACACGGAATCTCCTAATTATATAGTTTTAGTATTCATCAATTTCTAAAACTTCTACGCACAAATCTTTATGCCCCATTTTTTGAAGCATTTTATTAAATTTAAGTTCTAATTCTGTTTTTTTTCTTTCCTTTTCTAATCCTATTTTGAATTCTGGATCTTTTAGTTGCTCATTTAAATAAGTGTCTAAATTCATAATTATTTATTTTGATTTTGTTGAAAATATTTTTTTCTGTCATACCGAACTTGTTTCGGCATCTCCTTATTTTATATAGGATGTATGTGGAAAAACGAACCTTAAAGTTCATCCAATAATTACCTCACCACGGCGAACTTCTCGCTTGCGATTTGCTTATTTGTTGCGAGCATTCTACAGATGTAGTTGCCACTAAGAAGGTTGCTTGTATTAATGGTTTCAGAATGTTCTCCTGCATCGTAAAAGTTAGAAATTGTATATAAAACATTCCCTAAAACATCGCAAATCTCAAAAGTTATATCGCAACTTTCAAGCAAACAAAAACTTATTATTGCATCAGAATAAGTCGGATTTGGCGAAATTGTTAAATGCGTTGCTATGCTGTTTTCTGTTATACCTAATATTGTGATACTCTTCCAAGTATAGCCATTCCACTTATTGCCATCTCTTTCGGGCAGAACAAACTCACCTAATATCAAATCGGATTCTTCGGTTTTTACATCGTAAAATGGTCCCCATTCAGTACTATCTGCTTCTATTAATGTAGAAATTGTAAAATCTGTGCCTAAAGTTACTAATTTTATAGGATTGTTGCGAAATGCCCCCCCTTCAATAGTTACTATATTTGGCAAAGATAATCCTGTGATTTGATTGTAAGCAAATGCAAATTCTTCCATATTTGTTACATTTGGCAAAGATAATTCTGTGAGTAGATTGTAAGCAAATGCACCTGCGCCAATAGTTATTGCGTTCGGCAAATATAATTCTGTGATTTGATTGTCAGAAAATGCCCACCCTTCAATAGTTACTACATTTGGCAAATTTAATTCTGTGATTTGATTATTATCAAATGCTCCCGTCCCCACGCTTGTTACATTCGGCAAATTTAATTCTGTAATTTGATTGTCAGCAAATGCTAACTCCCCTACGCTTATTACATTCGGTAAATATAATTCTGTGATTTGATAATTTCCATAAAAAGCATTATCTCCGATACTTTCTACGTTAGGCATAGATAACATTGACATATTATTACGAGCAAATGCACCTGCGCCAATAGTTATTACATTCGGCAAATATAATTCTGTGAGTAGATTGGAAGCAAATGCACCTGCGCCAATAGTTATTGCGTTCGGCAAATATAATTCTGTGATTTGACCCCATGGCCAACAAAAGAAAGATTGACTGCCAATATTTACTACATTTTCGCCAATTACCCCTGTAATATTCTTACCACCTCTTTCAGGATAGTAATCTGTACTATATATACTATCAGGTATTTCTGTAATACTTTCATCAAATTTTATGCAGGTTGGAGATGTTATTACGGGTGGATTAGCAACGTCAGTAATAACTAATGGGTTAGTGCAATCCGCATTCATTTTTGCACTAAAACTTACAGCAAATATAATTGCTACGATGTTGATTTTAATTAAAGAGTTCATAATTTTTAATTTATAATTACTTAAATAATTTACAAAAATAAGTTTTTTATTTATTATAAAAAACAATTTGCAAATATACGTTTTTTTATAGCACTTTACCTCACCACGGCGAACTTCTCGCTTGTGATTTGCTTATTTTTTGCGAGCATTCGGCAAAGATAGTTGCCACTCGGAAAATCGTTTGTATTAAGAGTTTCAGAATGTTCACCTGCATCGTAAAAGTTAGAAATTGTATATACTTTCCTCTGTCATAGATTGTGGTTTTTGAAGGTCTGGAATTTTAGATTTAACAATGTTTTTAATGCATCCGTG
>Ga0099364_10013820_pt1 | contig 10800 bp, 10 predicted proteins | sample TergutTh196P3_FD_73070 | JGI IMG/M metagenome (GOLD analysis project Ga0099364, IMG submission 73070) | Microcerotermes parvus P3 segment gut microbial communities from Pointe-Noire, Republic of the Congo - Th196 P3 | ecosystem: Host-associated > Arthropoda: Insects > Digestive system > Gut ...
AAAGAGGTGTGAACATTGTGAACACGACTTTGAAAATCTGGAAATGCGACGGGAGATAATTTTGTACACTCAAGAGATTTCACGATTTTATATCAAATTGTTTGCTATCAGTAAATGTAATGTCATTTTCGCTTTTGAATTTTGCCATACTTCCTGATAGTAAATGAACTCTATTTCTGATGTACTCCTCCTCAAATGTACCATAATAATATATCTGAAAAATTTTATTTTTAGCAGATTTAAACAATTCCGAAAAATAGAATTCATCGGTCTCTCCTATTGAACATCCAAAGAATATTAACTTTTCAGCATTCAGAATAGTGTCAATAATCCCTCTTATTTCTGTTTTTGAGTTAAACGATTTGTAAATAAAAGAATGTTCAGGAACGATATTACAATTTTCATCTACACCAACAACAATATCTATATTTGATTCATCTTGTTTTAATAAGCTTCCATGTATATACCTTACTGAAATTCTATATTCATTAAAAAAAAATACATGAACATGAGGAGTATAATTAAAACAAATTACAACAGTTTGGTCTTGTTCTGATTCACTTACCCATTTTTTTACCTCGTTAAGTAATTTAACATTTTCCTTTCCACCTTTTTGTGTATAAAGATATGCCTGTAACGCACTACTAAGTTGTTCGTAGTTCTTTTTGAATAATGATGTTGTTGACAATTCTGTTCCATTCACTTCCTTTGATATTTTTTTTGAATAGTTCCCTATTTCGATTTCAATATCAACCCATTTTTTATCGTTTGTTTCAAATTTTTTGTAAATAAAAATTGCAAGTTGATTTTCATCAATTATCAATTCTTTAAATTGCTCACTTTCAACAAAATTTTTATATGAGGTTTTGCTATCAAATGCTAAATCAAATCCGTTGCCAATAAATAAAACTGTTCTCTTTTGATTCATATTTGGTAGCATTTAAATCATAATTCTTTCAAGAATAGTTACAATAATACGAGATATTCATCAGTTGGAATATTCTTCTCTTTACAATATTTCATTATTTCCGTATCATTTTCAAAGTAGCCATCACAAAACTCGTCTAGTGCTTTTTCTACATATTCGGAAAGGCGTTCTTCGGCGGTCATCAATTGCTCTACTTGCTCAATAAATTTTTCAAATTCTTTGTTAATTTTGCACAACTTGTCAATAGTTTTGAAATCCAACTCTTTGTATTTCGCTTGGTACAATATTTTGCTCTGATATGGATTGGCGTTCAGTACAATTATTCCTATTCCAAAAGATTGATTTAGTCTTGCCATTTCGTCCAATAAAGTATCGCTGATTTCAAAAGCAACCAAATAGCCATAATTTGCCCAACTTGAATTTGAAACTGCTTGAAAAAATGCTTTTTTGAGTTCACTGTCGCTATTTAATTCCTTTTTGATTTCGTATGAACTCATCTTGAAAGTTTCAATTTGGTTAATTGCTTTCAAAAAATTCTGGCTCGTTTTGTTTTGCAATTTGAGAAAACGAATACCTACCATATCTGGGTGAGTCCACATTTGATTGCTATCTTTTCCATTGGACTGCTCGTGATAAATAGTTTTGGTGTAAATGCCTAAAGTTTTCAGATAACTAGATAATAATTTGTGTAAATCTCTTTCCGAAAAAGTGATTTCTTTTTCTTTTTTTGTATTCTTTTTTATCGGTTCCTCATGTATTTCCTCAAATTTTTCAACATCAAGAGTTTGTTCGTTTTTTGTCAAATAATACAAATAAGTTCCTTTTTCCTTAATTCGACGTACTCTTGCATCTCCAATTCTGATAAAATCACCACATTGAGAGGCAATTGTTCGAGGTGGAGTAGCTCCTACAAACTTGGCATATTTATTTGTTAAAATGTGGTTTGTTATTTCCGTTGAGCCTGTTGGTACAACTAAATCTTCCAAACTTTTTAATACTGCTTCTGCTATTGTCATATTTTTTCAGTTTTTTATATTTATCAATTTTTTGGAACGCAGTTATTGTTATTTATTTCTTGTTTTAATAATTCGTAGATTTCTTGCCAGGGTTTTTTGTAAAATTCTGTGCTTTCCTCGGCAAGTTGCGTGTATGTGTTTGAAGTATAATATCGGTCGGTAGCCTCCATTTCGTTTATGTTGTATTCTGTCATCAGTTTTTGTACTACATTATCGCCAATATCATAAATTGCAATGTCAATTTTTCCCTTTGGTTGCGATAATGCCTGCAAAGATTGCATGGTACAAAAACAGATTTGATGAGAAGGATTGTGAGTTAAATCGCTCAAAAATTGTTCTTTAGAAATAATACCTTCAATATATTTATCTACTTCGGTGGCTACTTTATCATCGGCAACGGGTCCTTCAACAATGTCATAATCGTGTGCTTGTTGTTCGGTTTCATTTTTTCTGTTAAGCACAACAAACTCAAGCCATTCATCGCTGTAATCATTGAAATACAATGTTTTTAATTTCATGATACGGCTTAAGTTTTTGTTATATTCAAATTCAGTAACGACACCGTTTTTTCCTTTTCTTTTTCCTTTTTTATTTGCCCAAATCTCTGCCTGCTCACGCAAATTTGTTACATAAAAACCTTGCCCAAAGTCTTTCCCCATCTCACAAAACTCAAGGTCAATCACGTCTATTTCAGTATAACTACCATGATACACTTTCATTTTGCACCTCCATTTTCATAACAAACTTCGTACAAATCTCTGATAGCCCAAACAGGATTGTCAGTGTGCAATGCCCACCAATGTTCATTAAGAAAAGCCATTCCACCATATTTTTTCAGATATAAATAGGCTTGCTGACTGTTCATTTTATAAGCACGAGCGAATTTCGTGATTATAAATGTCATAAAATTGACTTTGTTACTTGTTTCTTTATCTATTGTTTGTGCATTCATTTTCTTTTTTTATTACAGCGCAAAAGTAATATTTTTTTAGGAACCAAAAAATGTAAAAATTTTCTATCTATTTGAGGTACTGTTCGGCATCGCTTATTTTCAATTTTTTGACTGCAAAATTACATTTTCTTCTTCTTCTATCTCATTTCCTTCCTCCTCATCTTCTTCATCTTCAAAGTAAACTTTTTTCACGGGACCCTCTTTTCTGTAAAAGAATGCTAATGTTACTCCGGTAATCGCACCTGCCAAGTGTCCTTCCCACGAAATATGCTTATCGGGGAACAACTGTGGGAAAAACCCCCACACTATACTTCCATATAAAAATACAATAATGAGCGAATATGACATCAGTTTAACCTCCTGTTTTATGACAGAGATGGTTACTAAAAAAAATGCCAACGCATACACGATGCCGCTTGCCCCCACATGAATCCCTTCCGTACCGATAACCCAAGTGAGAATCCCTGCCATAAACCAGGTCATCAGTAATATTAATACCGATTTTTTTTGAAAAAAATAGAAAATAGAAAAAAGCAATACCAACAATGGTATGGAGTTTGAAAACAGATGTTCGTAACTACCATGTAAAAACGGCATAGTAAAAATACCCGACAATCCTTTCACATCTCTTGGAACCAATCCGTAGTCGTTCCAATGCAAACCAAAAATATCGTTGAGCAGAAAAACTACCCACAAAATAGAAATTAGAATAATGGATTTTAAAAAACTGTTGAAAAACAACTCTTTTTCAAACTCTATGGAGGTTTCGGGTTGGTTTTGTGTCATACAAAAATTTTGGCAAAAATAAAAAAATAGCATTGTATAAATAATTCAAATTATAATTTGTATTTTTGCCGAAATTTTAAATTTTCAAAATTATGGTTTGTAAAATTCATAACAGAACTAATTTACTACAATCATTGGTAAAATTCAAAGATAGTGGTTTTGTTAAAGTAATCACAGGAGTGCGGCGTTGTGGAAAAAGTACACTTCTGATTTTGTATAAAAATTATTTATTAACAGATGGCGTTACTGAGCAACAACTCGTTTTTCTATCATTTGAAGATTACAATAATAAAGAATTGTTAAATGAAGATAAACTTTATGAACATATACAAAACAAACTCATCCCTTCACAAAAAAACTATTTGTTACTTGATGAAATACAACTTGTTAATGGATGGGAGCGGGTCATAAACAGTTTTAGATTGAATCCGAATATTGACATAACGATTACCGGCAGTAATGCACAGATGCTTTCCGGACAGCTTTCAACCTTGCTTTCGGGCAGGTACGTTGAAATTAAATGTTATCCGTTCTCTTTCAAAGAGTTTATTGAAGTAAAAGGCAGTACAAAGGATGATTATAAAACAATTCCAACTCTTTTTAATGAATATGTTAGATATGGTGGTTTTCCTGCGGTTGTTTTGGCAGATGAAAATCTGAAAGAAAGCATTTTATCAGGAATTATAGACACTATTATTCTAAACGATATTGGTTATAGGGGTGCACTGAGAGAACCCGAATTGGTAGAGATGGTAGTAACTTATTTAACCGATAATATTGGCAATACTATAAGTTCAAATAATATTACAAATACCTTAAATTCAAATGGATACAGGATTACTCAACCTACTGTTGGAAAATATTTGGAACTTTTTAGAGATGCTTTTCTTTTTTATCAAGCCAAAAGATATGATATCAGAGGTAAAGAATATCTTCGTGGACAGGCAAAATATTTTATTATTGATTTGGGGCTCGCTCATCAAATTTTGAGAATAAAAACAGGAAATTTTGGGCACGAATTAGAAAATTTAGTTTATGTAGAATTGCTTCGTAGAGGATATACTATTGATGTAATAAAACTTGATGCTTTTGAAATAGATTTTCTTGCTAAAAGAATGAATGAATCTCTTTATATTCAAGTAGCATTAGAATTGCCTGAAAATTCTAAAAGAGAAACAGATAATTTATTGAAAATTCCCGATAATCATAAAAAAATTGTAATCACAAAGAAATATGAAGATTTAGCAGAAATTGATGGTATTCCAATATATCATATTATAGATTGGCTTCTTTTAGATGAATAAATTATAGTTGCACACAGTATATACTCTTTTCGGTTTTTACCACAATCTTTCCATCGGTAAAGGCGGGGGTAGCAAACATTTTTTCTCCTGTTTCAAAAGAGTTTATTAAAGAAAAATCGGATTTGGCAGAAAGAATAAAAACTTTTCCGTTGGTGCAAAACAGATAGATTTTTCCGTCCACAAGTATCGGCGATGCGTTGAAATCGGTGTTAAACTCCATAGTTTTTATCAGTTCTCCGGTTTGTGCGTGATAGGTTGCCACAACGCCGTAAGAGGTTGCCACAAGTACAAAATCTTTGGTGGCTAACGGGCTTGCAATTTCCGGCAAAAACTCATCGGTTGTCCATAAAATTGAGCCGTCTGTGGCGTTGATGGCTGTCATTGCGGCATATTCAGTAGCAACATAAACGGTTCCGTTTGAAAAGGCGGGGCTGGGCGCAGGCTCTCCCGACATACATCCCACACGCCAGTTTTCTTCGCCTGTATTCGGATTGTAAGAAGTAATGCCCGGATTTCCCATCAAAATAAGTTGTGGTTTATTATTCACAGTAGCAAGAACCGGACTGCTCCACGATGGGTTTTTCTCTGCACGTTCTTTTGACCAACGTAAGTTACCGGTTGCCACATCCAACGCCATCACTTTTTTTGCGTTATGATTATCGTATTGAATGAATAATAAATTATCATAAATAAGTAATGATGAGGCATATCCGTAGGGGTTGTCGGGAACGCCGATATTTTTTGCCCAAATTTGTTTGCCCTCCATATTTGCACAAATGATATCACCTGTAGCAAAAATAGCACATACCTGTTTACCGTTGGTTGCCACTGTGGAGGCTGCCAAACCCGTATCATCCTGAATTTTAGGAATAGAACTCGGCGAACCCGGAATATTTTTAGCCTCCAAACTCCACAACTGCTTTCCGGAACTCAACTCATAACAAAACAACACTCTTGATTTTTCATCCGCACCCGAAAAAAATACTCTGTTGCCATTGATTACCGGAGAGTTAAACCCTTGAAGGGGCACAGAAACTTTCCATAAAATATTCTTATTCGTTGATAGATCCCATGAAGTTGGAATATTTTTTGCGCTACTCACACCGAGCGAATGGTCTCCCCGAAACCCATTGTGCGATACATTGAGTTGAGAATTGAAAATTGAAAATTGAGAATTATTTTCAGTAGTATCTGTCTCATTAATAGTTAAATCATCATCAATGCCAACTTCTTCATCCTGCATTCCGCTTTCTGCATTCTGCATTTCACCTTCTTCCTTCTGCATTCTGCTTTCTGCTTTCTGCCTTCTGCTTTCTGCATTAAAGTAAGGCGAAGTGAGTACTGCAAAAAGAAGAGCACCCGCCGCTAAAACAATAGTTATCAGCACAACATATTTTCTTGTTTTCGATTTAATGAACCAGTCGTCGATGGGGTCAATCTCTTTTTCGGGAATATTTTTACAGTTTGTAAAATATATTCTTACAAATACCACAAAAACAACCGCCATACCCAACAAAATGGCAATACCTGTTTTGAGTTTATTGAGGTTAATGAAGTAGGCATTTCGCGCCAGCAAATCTAATTCTCTAATTTGCTCTTGCAGTAACACATTATTGCTGTTTTCTTCATTTTCTAATTTCAATTTTTCTATTAATTCCGATTGCACCGTACTCGAACTTCTTACTTGAAAATAGTTCGTTATTAGCATAATAGAAAATGTTATGATAAAGATTGCCGATAAGATGGCGATGTTTCTATGGAATATATGACACATACTTTCTTTCAATTCGGGGCAAAAATAGTTTTTTTTCATTTATTTTCAGTTTTAACAAAAAACCAATCTCTTATTGAAATATTTTATGAAATAAGTGTGATTAGTAATTTTATTTAAAATAATAAACGAAAAACACACAATCAAAATCGTGATTTACCCTTTTTTTGGCATATTATTTGAATGCTAACTTATTATGAAACACTATTTTTGCGATTAAATTTTTGTGGTTTTTTAACTCAAAAAAAGAAGTAAAAATTAAGTTTAATTAAAATATTTATAGAATGAAAAAATTTACATTTTTAAAATTGTTGATAGTAACGGTTATACTATCGGGTTTCACTTTCAATTTTATGGCTTACGGGCAAACCTACAACGCCACCTACTATGTATCGGAAAACGGTAATGATGCCTCCGGTACCGGCACCCTGTCAAACCCTTGGGCTACTTTGGCAAAAAGTGCTGATTATATCAATAACTTGGGGCAGGGAAAGAATTATCTTGTGTATGTGATGAGCAATTTAACCTCCAATGCCTGTGCACGTTACTACGACAACAGCATTACCGTTTCAAGTTATGGGTCAGCAACTTATACCGTAACTCGCGGAACAGAATTTGCTACGCTGCCGGAGCCCCGTCGCGGCATTTACAACCCCGCTATGTTAGAGATTGGAAACGGCGATGTGGTGGCTGGTCCCATTATTTCATTAACCCTAAAAAACATTATTTTCGATGATGCGTACCGGAATCCTGTTCCCGCCCTTCCCGTTCCGGGTTCTTTCCGCTATGCTCCCATAAGCGGAATGCCATCAACGAATTATGTGCAAGATGCGATAGTGGCTTGTTACTCCCCAAGAGCCACCATAATACTAAGTATGGGTGCCGAATTGCGCAACTTTGGCGGTATGACGGCAGCGCGTGCCACCGATGGTGCCACCATTATCATGCAAAACGGAAGTACCATCGCCGACATCGGCTCTACAACAGCCACAAGGCAGGTAAGTACTGCTAACCACGATTATAGAGCCAAAGGAGATGCAGCGGTTGTTGCCACTACCGGCTCTCACTTTTATATGTATGAAGGCGCACTCATTACCGATATTGCCAACGCACACAGCGTAAAAATCGGAGGAAGCAGTTTTAAATGTTTCATCGACGGCGAAATAAAAAATATGAAAGGAAACAGAGGAATGGATGCTACCGATGGAAACCAGTCGGCAACACACACAGGAAGAGGTTTTAAAAATGCTGTTTTCATTAACGGAGGAACAACCCTTGACCCTCAAACCGGTGTGGCAGGTTTCGCCGTTATCGGTCCCAATGCAAATATTCACCATAATTCTGTAAAATGTGGCGCAGTGAGTATCAATCGCAGCAGCAATGTTTTTGTGAAAATATTTGGCAAAGTGAACAACAACTCGGCAGTAACCGGAGCAACCTACATTGGTTCCTTTGCTTTATCCGTCGGCACTAATGGAGGCGGACTCTATGTGGTTGCCGGAGGAAATATCTATTTGGAAGAGGGCAGCGAACTGAACAACAACTCCGCCACAAGTTCTGCGTATGGCGGTGCGGCAAGTATTCAACAAAATGGTTCTAAATTGATTATGAACGGCGGAATGGTTACAGGAAACACCGCACCCACAGGTCCCGGAATTGCAGTGAACAAAGGAAATGCAAGTTTTGAAATGAATGGAGGCATCGTAAATAATGGCGCAAACGGAGTGCTGTTATTCAACAACAGTTCTGATACCGACTGCAACGGACGGCTCATTTTGAACGAAGGAAAAGTATCGGGAGTGGTAGTGCAAAACAATGTTGCTTTTGGCAATAACACCCCCAACACCTACCGACATCTTTACCTGAGCGATAATATGTTGATTGATAATGGTTTTGCAAGTGTAGCAAACCGACAGGTATATCCCATTTCCGCAAATTATCAAATTGGAAACCCCAACACTGCTACTTACTCAAGCCTTACTGCTGCCATTCCTACCGGTTGGCACATTCCCACTACAACAAACAATGTGGTTGCTTTTTGGATGAAAAAAGATGGTACGGCACAGTTTTCAGTGCCAAGACCCAATATGGGCACAGCAACCACCGGTTATCTTTCAGCAAGAAATAAGTTTTATGTAGCGGTTTTAGAAACTAATGCAGCAGGAGCAGCCGGAGGTTCATCCATAAAAATTCATCCTGCTAATATAGAAGGTAATAGAGTTGTAACCTCTGTTCCGTTAGATGCTTATTCTAATGGTGCTACAGTTGCGCTCATTCAACCTGCATCTAATGAAGAACTTGTAATTAAAGCGCAACGTATTTTAAAATACAATCCAAGTGTTACCACCTATCCTGTATCTTATACCGTAACTCACGATATTGCCCTGCTTCGTCCTCAAATGATTACAGATGGGCACAATACAGGAAATACCAATGCTCATTTTGTTATTTACCCTGATGAAAAAACACTCCCCGACCTTACAACGATAAACATCAAGAGTGATATTTTTGAGATTTCGGGCGCACCGCTTTGGAATGCCACAACCGGAGAACTTACCATTAATCTTACTCTAAAATCAGGTTGGGACACGGCTACAGAAACCGAAACGATAGTATCTTTCAACTCTATTTTAGATGCCACCGATTTTCAAATGGGAGAGTTTTTATATCTTACCGGAAATCTTACCATTACAGGCGGTTCTGTGGGAACTCCTAACAATTTCCTAATTTTTGGAAATATCGGAGAAACGGAGATGGTAGCCACTTGTCCTGAAAATGCTGTTGATATTGAAGGAAACGAATATACGGTAACAAGTTTGGCAGAATTATGTTGGACATCGAACATAAAGAGCACACTTTCCCCCGACGGTTCTTCCATTCCTTTTGCAAGAGCCTATTATAGTAAAATGTATCCGGATACCGTTGAAAATAAAGCAATTTTCGGTTTGTTATACACTTGGGAGTCTGCGTTGAATGCTTGTCCTGCCGGTTGGCGTTTGCCTACTCAAGATGAATGGAATCTACTTTCTGCGTACCCTGCCGAAGATTTGAAAAGCGAGCAGTATTGGTTGGTGCCGGGTACGAATTTGACCGGATTTGATGCTCGCCCCGCAGGAAAATACAGCGGTGAATTAGATAAATTTGTTGATTTATACGGATTTACAGCATACTGGGCAAGCAACTCAAATTCATCTCTTTATGCAAACAATTTAACATTTCTCTATTATTGTGATTATGTTGAAGAAATATCCATCTTAAAGTCGGATGGATTAAGTGTGAGGTGTGTTGAAGATTTAGAAGATTAAAGAATCTATTTTACAAAATATCTCTAATAACTTTTGGATAAAGTTGGTGCTCAATACTATGTATTTTTTGCTCAATCTCTGCCAATGATTCTTTTCCTTCTACTTTAAAACTCTCTTGGGCGATAATTTTCCCCGTATCTATTCCTTTATCTACATAATGAACAGTTACACCAAAAACTTTTACGCCATATTGCCACGCTTGCTGGATGCCGTTTTTACCCGGAAATGCGGGCAGCAACGCAGGGTGAATATTGATGATTCGGTTATGAAAAGCAGAAAGTAACACGCTGCCGATAATTCGCATATAACCAGCCAAAACTATAAGCGAAACATTTTTTTCGATTAAATAAAAGGCAATCTCTTTTTCGTAATCCTCTTTTGAACCGTAGTTTTTCGGGTCAAATGAAAAAACAGGAATATTATGTTTTTGGGCGCGTTCCACTGCCGAACAATGAGGTTTGTCGGTAACTAACGCAGCAATTTCGGCGGATAAGTTTCCTTGCTCTATTTCATCAATAATTGCCTGAAAGTTAGACCCGTTTCCGGATGCAAATATCGCTATCTTTTTCATTATTGTTCGTAATTTTTAGTCATTTTAACACACAACATATTAGCACCCAAAAACATTAACTAATTTTCCATTTACCGTTTCTTCCTTTTGATAAATTTTTTCGTCCCAAGATTTTTCTTTGTTCCGGTCAAAAGCCACAAGCCAGCCCTCTGTACAACCAAGTGTAT
>Ga0099364_10013821_pt1 | contig 10800 bp, 5 predicted proteins | sample TergutTh196P3_FD_73070 | JGI IMG/M metagenome (GOLD analysis project Ga0099364, IMG submission 73070) | Microcerotermes parvus P3 segment gut microbial communities from Pointe-Noire, Republic of the Congo - Th196 P3 | ecosystem: Host-associated > Arthropoda: Insects > Digestive system > Gut ...
TTATCAGGCTGGAAAGTGATGAACATCGAAAAAACAGCGGATTCCACCGGCGGTTCGGGGGCTTCGATACTACTTCGTCCCCTCGAAAACAGTTCGGATTTTGAAGTGAAGCTGACCTATTTTCTTTATCCGGGCCTTCCTGCGGTACGTAAACAGTTGACAGTCATCAATACCGGCGACAAGCCCCTGAAGGTCGAAGAGGTCGACATCGAAGCGTTGTATTTGTCCGCCCATCCCATCTATTCGTGGGTCTACAGGCAATTTGCACGCTACAGGCATCTGGGGCCTTATATTGGCGACTGGAACGATCCTTTGGTCATTGTCCACCATCAAACTTCCCGTCGGGGAATCGCGATCGGTAATGAGGCTATAGGGGTCATCAAACGGACCTCCTGTTTTGAAGATGGAGCCTCTATTACTGCCGGATTCACCCATCGCAACCAGGAATTTCCGTTCCGCAAGTGGGTTGAAAAAGATCAGCCGTTTTCAACGCCATTTATCTTTACCGTATTGTATGAAGGACACGACGACCCGTCGTGGGCGTTAAACGTTACTGTTCCCGATCTTGTCCGTCGTCACCTTGGTATCTGTGTTTATAATATGGAGGAAAAACCGTTGTTTGTATATAACACCTGGCATCCGTTCAACAAAAAAATCAATGACAGCCTTGTTTACGGTGTGGCAACTGCGGCAGCAGCATGTGGCGCCGAAGAATTTATCGTTGACGACGGCTGGCAAATCAATCTTGACTTAAAAGGCGACCGTGGCGACTGGGCTATTGACAAACAGAAATTTCCGGATGGATTGCGTCCGATATTTGATTCGATTAAGTCATTAGGGATGAAACCCGGCTTATGGATCAGTATTGCTACTGCACAAAAGGGATCAGAAGCTCATAACACGCGTCCCGAATGGTTTGTACGTGACGAAAAAGGACGTATTACCAACCTGCACAATGAGATTGTCAACTATGATCGAACGCCTGAAACGCAATGGTATACTGCCTGCATGGGTACTGAATGGAAAGAATACATCAAAGAAAAAATACTGTTTTGCATCGAAGAATATGGATTGACTTATGCCAAACTTGATTTGACAATCTTATGCAGCGCCTACCAGTTTAATAAAGACCGTACAGGGTGTCATGCTACCGATCATCCCTTTCACAGGGACAGGGAAGAGTCTTATTATGTGATCTATCAGCGTGTGATGGAGCTTTTTGACGAATTGCGCGCCGAAGCTCCCGAACTCTTTATAGACTGTACTTTCGAAACTGCCGGAAAGATGCAACTGATGGATTATGGTATTTCGCAATATGCCGAGGGTAACTGGCTGTCGAATATTGAACACAACAGTCCGCTCGGCCCCCTGCAGATACGTAACCTGGCATGGGGTCGTACGCCAGCTATACCCGCCACCTCGTTAGTTATTGGCAACCTTCCTTTGGATCATCCGTACCGTTTGCTCTGTTTTCAGTCGTTAGCAGGCACTTTGCCTATTATGCTTGGCGATCCGCGTCATTTGAAACCGGATGAACGCAAAGAGATGAAAGACTGGAGTGACTGGCTGCGCGGTGTGGAGAAACGGCATGGATACAGTGAATACCGGCAGGATTTACCGGGCTATGGCGAACCGTCAGAAGAAGCTTGGGATGGTTTTGCACGCATCAACACCGAAACAAAAAGCGGTGGTTTAGTGGGTATTTTCCGGCATGGAGCGCACGAAGAAAGCCGCTTCATTACATTGCCATATCTTGATGCTTCAACCGTTTATACCGTCAAACAGGCGCCGTCAGGTAAGGTAATAGCCAGAATGACAGGCGCTGAACTGAAACAAAAAGGATTTAAAGTAACCTTGGGAGAGCTTTATCAGGGAATGTTGTATGAAATTTTTAAGTTATGTCAATGACGAAACGAAGAGAATTTCTAAAAAAAACCGGTCTGGGCGCTGCAGTGGCCGGGTTGTCCGGTTGGAACAGTTTTATAAGTGCAACAGCGGAAACAGCGGAAACTCCGGTACTGGAAACGGTGCAGCAAGATGCTGAACAGGTAATGTCCGGCAGCTGGGCGTTTACGTTCGATGAGCATGAATCAACGCTATCCATGCAAAACGAATCCGTTTTGCTTTCGGGAAAATTGACGTTTGTTTCCGGCGCTGATACATGGAAGGTCGCCTGTTCGCGCGACGGAGCGGCTAACAGGTATGCATTGGTTGACACACGCGACAATGTACAGGGTTACCTGGTTTTTTTACCTGACTGTAACAGTATCAAGCTATTGTTTTATCACCGTACGGCGCAGAATTATAAGGGCGTATGGTCATTGGAGGGAGAAATCCGATTTACTGAAGACAGTTTCGCATGTCGCATTTGTCCGGAAAAAGGGGAACGGGTATTGTCTCTGCGGTGCGGTGCAGCGGATTCGTTGCGAAACAATTCACTGTTTGCGCCTGCGATCGACTGCGCGCTTCAATTGAATGCCGCACAGTTGAGCCTTCGCATGCTGACCGGCGGCCGATATGCTTTCTTGGCTTCGGGAACAATCGAAGAATCATCGGAAGCTTCTTTTTCCGTATGTCTCGAACCGCAGTTTTTCAAACGACGATACATGCCCTATTACCGTCCGATTGATCGCAAACGCTGTCCAAAAACGCCTACCGGATGGATGTCGTGGAACATCTATTTCGACAGGGCAACAGCTGAAGACAACCTGCAAGAGGCGCGGATCGGAAAAAAATACCTCCAGCCTTTCGGTTGTGAATTTTGGTCGATTGAATCGTGGCAAGGTAATTCTGATCAGTTGCCTGTAAGAGATTTTTACAATATGAATCTGGAGGTCAACAAAAAGCAGTTTCCGAAAGGCATGAAGAAATTAGCAGACGATATCCGTGCATTGGGTTTCCGTCCCGGACTGTGGGTGCCGCCTTTCGGAACAGGCAACACCACGTTTTACGAAGCCCACAAAGAGTGGTTTTTGCATGATCAAAACGGGCAGCCGATCAGCTCGTGGAATGGCCGTTATATGCTTGACCCTACTGTCCTGGAAGCACGGGAGCATCTGAAAAAGATTTTCCGGACAGCCTCAAAGGAATGGGGATATGAGTTTTTCAAAATTGACGGCATATCCGGAAATACGGCTTACCTGTACGAACGCCCTGAAGTGAAAGCGCGTTTCAAAGACCCCTCCTGTTCTAACCCGATTGATTTGTGCTTACAGGCTTTTCGCGAAAGTATAGGCGATGACCGCGTATTTTTGGCCTGTCTGGGACATGCTTCCGGCCCGGAGGCTGCGTATGCCGACGCCTACCGCATTGGCGCCGATATCGTGCATCCGAACAAACCGGTTGAATGGAGAGGCGTCAAGGATCAGGGCCGCTGTTTTATCAATCAGGCTTTTGCACACAACATTTCAATGTTTGCCGATCCGGACACCCTGCTGGTTCGTGATCTGTCATTGGAGGAGGCGCGTACTTCTGCAACAATTGTAGCTTTGCCGGGTCAATTGACTTTTTTCGGTGACAAACTATCCGGCTTGCCTGCCGAAAGGATGAAAATATTGCAACAGACGTTGCCCGTAGCGGAAGTGTATCCCGAACACCTGTATCCGTGTTTTTCCATGCTGCCAGTCTGGAACCTGCGTGTACGTCATGCTTTGCTGGGAGACTACAACGTGGTAGCGCTGTTCAACTGGGAAGACGAACCGCAAACCGTTCAGGTCACAACTGACGAGTTGGGAATAGATTCACAGATCGCCCGGTGCGGGTATGAATTTTGGACAGAACAGGCTGTCTCTTTCGATGGCGGTCTTTCAGTGGAAGTGCCGGCGCACGGCGTGCGGCTGGTCGCCCTGCATCCAATAAAAGCTGTGCCGCAATGGCTCGGCAGCGATCGCCATATCGCCCAGCATGCCGACGAGCTGTCCGGCTATCGCTGGGATGCAGAAAGCCGCAGTCTGAAAGGGGAGATTCGGCTGGTTGGCGGATTCCCGCTAACCGTTCGTTTCCGTGTTCCATCCGGTTATGTCAGCACAGATGTAACCTGTGATGGAAAGATAGAAACGGTGCATCGGGAAAGAGATGGACTTTTGTCCGTTACCTTCAAGGCCAATCTAACAACAACGGCCTCATTTCAAATCAAGTTCAGGACTTGACATATAATCCGGCAAACTTGGATTTTTATGAAAATTTATCTATTTTTGCAGAAATAATTAATAATAATGAACCCACGTATCGAAAAATTGAAAGCGTACATCCGGGAACGCAAGCACCATCAATGGCGCCGTACCCCTGTACAAACCGGCATCTCCAACCTGAGCGAATCCTTTGCCGCCAGCAACATGGATCCCGTTGACCGCACTGTCGAAATGCTTCGCGCACTGTTAGACGCCGAAATACCTGTTATTCTACCAGGTGAGAGAATCGTTCTTACGCGCACCATTACCGAAATCCCCGATATTTTCACACCATCGGAATGGGAGCGGATCAAAACAACAAACTACCTGCATGAACGGGGGACACTGTCGAACCTCTCCGTCGACTATGCCTCCACCCTGCAAACGGGTTTTTTAAAACGCCGTGAGCAGATTGAAGAGCGCATGTCGGGAAGTGACCTTGACGCCGGTCAACGGCACTATCTGGAAGTGTTACTGGCTCACATCGGATTGGTGCAGGCGTTCATCGAAAAATATGCCGCCCATGCCGACAGTGTCGGCGAACAGGAGATCGCGGCAAGCCTTCGGGCTATCCACAGCGAAAAGCCGGCTACTTTTCGCGATGCGTTGCAACTGTTGCGCATATTACATTTCATGCTCTGGGAAAACGGTAACTATCACAACACGCTGGGACGTTTCGACCAGTACATGTACCCCTTCTTCCGCGACGACTTGGACAGCGGGCGTATCAGCCGCGAGGAGGCATACGACTTAGTTTCGGAATTTTTCCTGGCCTGTAACAGGGACAGTGATCTTTATCCCGGCATGCAGCAGGGAGATAACGGTCAAAGCATGGTGCTTGGCGGCCGTAGCGCCGAGGGTGAATACCTGTTCAACGATCTTTCGGCGATGTGTCTGCAGGCGAGCAGTGAGTTGCTGTTGATCGACCCCAAGATCAACCTCCGCGTCGACAGTCAGACGCCGCTGGAAATATTCGAGGCGGGTTCGCACCTGACCAAACTTGGACTGGGATTCCCGCAGTACAGTAACGACGATGTGGTCATACCGGGTCTGATACGGAAGGGCTACAGTCCGGAGGATGCACGCGACTATGTGGTGGCTGCGTGCTGGGAATTTATCATTCCGGGCTTCGGCATGGATATCCCCAACATTGATGCCATCTCGTTCGCCAAAATCGTAAGCGAATCGGTAGATACACTCCCCGATTACACCACCTGGGAAGACTTTTACAAGTCTGTCGAAGCAGGTATCGAACGTCGTTTTGAAGAAATATGTCTCGCTCACCGTAACCTGTATATCTCGCCTGCGCCATTTCTGTCGCTGCTTATGCAGGGCTGTGTTGAAAAGGCGCGTGACATCACATTGGGCGGCAAGTACAACAACTATGGCATTCACGGTACTGGTATCGCCACGGCTGTCGACTCGCTGGCCGCCATCAAAAAGTTCTACTTCGAGGAAAAATCCATCACCGCCGAAGCCCTCTCTGCCGCCCTGAAAAACAATTTCGAAGGAGCGACCGAGCTTTATGAAAAACTGCGCTTCGATGCGCCCAAAATGGGCCAGGACGACGACTTCGTCGATTTGCTTGCTTCCGATCTGCTTGCTTCGTTCGACAGGACGCTTGAAGGCGTGCACAACGAGCGCGGCGGCGTTTATCGCGCCGGTACCGGCACGGCGATGTACTACATCTTCCACGGTACGGGTTTGCCGGCAACCCCTGACGGACGCAAAGCGGACGAGGTGATCCCCGCCAATTTCTCCCCCAGCCTATTCATCAAAAACAAGGGGCCTGTATCGGTCATCAAATCGTTTACCAAAGCCGACCTGAAACGTACCATCAACGGCGGTCCGCTTACATTGGAGTTCGACGAATCGGCGTTCCGCAACGACGAAAGCATCTGGAAATTAGCCATGCTCGTCAAGTCGTTCATCACCCTCGGCGGCCACCAGATACAGCTCAATACCGTGAGCCGTGACAAACTGCTTGAGGCGCAGGAACACCCCGAACGTTACCGTAACCTCATCGTGCGGGTGTGGGGCTGGAGCGGCTATTTCGTCGAACTGGATAAAGTTTACCAGGATCATATACTGAAAAGAATGGAATACAGTTTGTAATCCATTATTCAATTATTCCATTATTCCATTATTCAATTATTCCATTATTCAATTATTCCGTTATTATTTATGAAAAGTTATATGTTTTACGTCGCCTTCGTAGCTTCGCTCGGAGGTCTGCTGTTCGGTTTCGATACGGCAGTTATTTCAGGAGCGGAAAAGGCGATACAGTCTATTTATGTGCTGGGTGATTTCAGCCACGGTTTTACCATGGCTACGGCGCTCATTGGCACTATCATAGGGGCGCTGATCTGCGGCGTTCCGACAGAGCGTTACGGGCGTCTGCCATCATTGCGCGTGATCGCCGCCTTCTACTTTATTTCCGCACTTGGCAGTGCGTTGATTATCAACTGGTATTCGTTCATGTTTTTCAGGTTTATGGGCGGTCTTGCAATAGGGGCGTCGTCAGTGGTAGGGCCAATGTATATTGCAGAGATTTCTCCCTCTAACTGGCGCGGGCGTTTTGTGGCCTTTTTCCAGTTTAATATCGTATTGGGTATCGTGCTGGCCTATCTGTCGAATTACTGTATCAGCGGTATCGCGAATGACTGGCAGTGGATGCTGGGCGTATGCTCGGTTCCGGCGTTAGCTTTCTGGGCATTGCTCTTTACTGTTCCAGAGAGCCCGCGGTGGTTAGTACACCATGCAAAGGAGGAAAAGGCGCATGCCGTACTTGTGAAAACCGGCGAACCGCAAGTAGAAAAGGAGATAGCCGAAATTAAGCAATCGCTTGCCTCAACAGGCGCCACAGGCGGACGACTGTTTCAGAAACAATATCGCAAGCCGATATTGATTGCTTTCCTGATCGCCACTTTCAACCAGCTGGCCGGGATCAATGCCGTCCTTTATTATGCGCCGCGCATTTTTGAATTGTCGGGTATGTTCCGCGAAGGAGCGCTGATTCAGTCGATCATCATCGGGCTGACAAACCTCACCTTCACCATGCTGGGTATGGCGATCATCGACAGGTTTGGCCGCAAAAAACTTATATATATAGGTTCAATTGGTATGAGCATCGCTCTTTCGCTGGTATCGTATGGCTTTTACGTTGAAAAGTTTGAAGGATACTATATGCTTATCTGTCTGATGGGCTTTATTGCCTTCTTTGCCATTTCACTCGGCGCTACCATATGGGTAGTCATTTCAGAAGTCTTTCCCAACAGTGTACGCGCCAAGGGGCAGGTGCTGGGCAGTATGACCCACTGGGTATGGGCGGCCTTGCTTACGTGGTTTTTCCCTGTGTTCCTTTCTATCGGCGGAACTTATATTTTCGCTTTTTTTGCCTTTTCAGTACTGTGCAGCTTTTTCTTTGCCATCTGGATGCCGGAAACCAAAAATAAGTCACTTGAGCAGATACAGAAAGAAATTACAATGAATAGCTGACAAAAGCGATTCTTACCCTGCAACAATTGAAAAATATGGCGCAAGGAATCATTTTCAGTATCGAAGAGTTTGCCCTCAACGACGGTCCGGGAATACGTACTGCGGTCTTTTTCAAGGGATGCCCCATGCGTTGTGCCTGGTGTCACAACCCTGAAGGCTTTTCTTTCGCCCCTCAAACAATCCGTACCGTTGACGGGGAGAGGATTTGCGGCGAGCTGATCACTGCCGGAGCGCTTGCCGACCGGCTCGCAAAAAATGCCGGATTCTTTAAAATGACCCATGGCGGAGTAACCGTCACAGGTGGCGAGCCACTTGCCCAACCCGAATTTCTTGCCGAACTGCTCATACGCCTGCGCGAGAAGGAGATACATACCGCTATTGAGACAAGCGGATATGCCACGGCTGATGTTTTCAGGCATATTGTATCGCTTACCGACCTGATTCTGTTCGATATCAAAAGTATGGATGCGACCATTCACAAAAAATATACCGGAGTAGATAACGTTCTGATTCTCGACAACTTGGCATGGTTAGTTGGCAGTGGTGCGACATTCATCCTCCGGCTGCCTCTGATTCCGGGTGTTAACGATTCAACTGAACAGATGGAGGCCGTGCTCGAAGCTGTCAGGGATGCCGCAGGACTTGTGCGCGTAGAGATATTACGCTATCACAAAACAGCCGGTGCGAAATATACCATGTCAGGTTTGGAATACAATCCACCCTTTGACGTAAATGCTTTGATAGAAATTAACAATGTATTTGAAAAAAACAACATTAAAAATATCATTTTATGACTAAACGAAGGGATTTTTTAAAAAAAGCCGGCATGGGGGCAGCCGTAGCCGGACTGTCCGGATGGAATGACGTTGTATTTGCCATTGATACGGCAGATGAGAAAGATGCTGCTGAACAGATTTCGTCCGGCGGATGGACGTTCACTTTTGATGAACGTGATTCAGGTTTAACACTGAAAAATGGCCCTGCTTCGCTTGCCGGCAAACTGACGTTTGTTTCCACTAAAGGCGCATGGAAGATCACCCGTTCACGCGACGGGGTAGCCGAACGATACGCATTAGTCGATCTGCAGGACAATGTGCAGGGCTATCTTGTGTTCCTGCCGGACGGTAATAGTATCCGGCTACTGTTTTATCACCGTACTGCACAGAATTACAGGGGCGTATGGACGTTTGAAGGAGAAATCCACTTTACAGACGACAGTTTTGCCTGCCGTACCTGTCCGGAAAAAGACGAGCGGGTATTGTCCCTGCGTTGTGGCCCCGCCGATTCACTGCTTAATGATTCGTTATTTGCACCTGCTTCCGACTGTATGCTTCAATTGAATGCCGCGCAATTGAACATCAGCCAGTTGTCCGGCGGGCGATATGCCATCAAGGCATCGGGCGTCATCGAAGAATCATCCGAAGCGACCTTTTCCGTGCGCCTTGAACCGCAGTATTTTAAACAGCGTTATGTGCCCTATTACCATCCGATCAATCGCAAACGCTGCCCGAAAGCGCCCACCGGATGGATGTCGTGGAACACGTATTTCGACAGGGCGACAGCCGAAGACAATTTGAAGGAAGCGCGGATCGGAAAAAAATACTTCCTGCCTTTCGGCTGCGAATTCTGGTCGATCGAATCCTGGCAGGGCAATTCCGATCAGTTGCCTGTCAGCGCCTTTTACAATATGGACCTGGAGGTGAACAAAAAACAGTTTCCGAAAGGCATGAAAAAACTGGCGGACGACATCCGTGCGCTGGGTTTCCGTCCCGGCTTGTGGATGGCGCCCTTCGGAACAGGCAGCGATGTGTTTTACAATGCCCGTAAAGACTGGTTTCTGCACAATAAGGAAGGGCAACCGATCCGCTCGTGGAACGGCCGTTATACGCTTGACCCCACCGTATCCGAAGCGCGTGAACATCTGAAAAAGATATTCAGGATCGCATCACGGGAGTGGGGTTACGAGTTCTTCAAAGTCGACGGCATGTCAGGACGAAATCAGGGTTATTGCGCACATTTGTATGAACGCCCCGAAGTAAAAGCCTGTTTCAAAGACCCTGCCTGCCCGAATCCGTTTGATTTATGCATTCAGGCTTTCCGTGAAGGAATCGGCGACGACCGCGTCTTTCTGGCCTGTCAGGGTCACACCTCCGGCCCGGAAGCGTTGTATGCCGATGCTTCACGCATTGGCGCCGATATTGTAAGTCCGAACAAACCGGTGGTCTGGAACGGCGTAATGAATCAGGGACGCTGTTTCATCAATCAGGCTTTCACACACAACATATCCCTGATAGCCGACCCGGATACGTTGCTTGTCCGCGATTTGCCATTAGAGGAGGCGCGTACCTCCGCCACCATCGTTGCGCTGCCAGGTCAACTGACCTTTTTCGGCGACAAATTTGCCGGGATGGCGGACGACCGGATAAAAATACTACAGCAAACGCTGCCCGTTGCCGAGGTATATCCGGAAAATCTGTATCCTTACTTTAAAATGCTTCCCGTCTGGAACCTGCGTGTTCGCCATGCTTTGCTGGGTGACTATAATGTGGTGGGGCTGTTCAACTGGGAAGAAGAGCCCCGTACAATCCGGGTTACAGCCGACGAGTTAGGCATCGATCCGCAGACTGCCCGCTGCGGATTCGAGTTTTGGACGGAACAGGCCGTTCCTTTCGATGGAGGCCTTTCGATGGAAGTGCCGGCGCATGGCGTGCGGTTGATAGCGCTGCATCCGGCAGCTTCCGTACCGCAATGGTTGAGCAGCGACCGGCATATCGCCCAACATGCGGACGAACTTTCGGAATATGCCTGGGATGCAGCAGGCAATTGCCTGAAAGGCAAGATACGGTTAGTCGGTGATTTTCCCCTGTCTGCGCATTTCCGGATGCCATCCGGTTATACCTGTTCGGACGTAATCTGCGAAGGAGCCACTATTACCGAACACAAAGGCGACAACGGCGTTTTGTCAGTTACATTCAAGGCGAATCAAACAGCAACAGCAGCATTTCAAATCAAATTTTAACTGATAAAAAGTAACTCATGTTTCGCACTTTTCTTTTGCTCCGTAGGAGCCAAATATCGGTAGAAAAGGCATGTTCTCCTCCATTCATCGTCCCGTAGGGACGAAATATTGTCA